>Ga0307378_10012041_pt1 | contig 11103 bp, 4 predicted proteins | sample UN1MG_FD_202238 | JGI IMG/M metagenome (GOLD analysis project Ga0307378, IMG submission 202238) | Soil microbial communities from Risofladan, Vaasa, Finland - UN-1 | ecosystem: Environmental > Terrestrial > Soil > Coastal area > Acid sulfate soil | place: Finland: Risofladan, Vaasa | collected...
TGATAAGATTCGTCGTTTTCTGAACAGTTTACAGGACTAACGCCGGGTAAACCGAATGGGTAGAAAACAGCTAATCAAAGCTATTATACTTGCCGGTAGCCATGACTTTGGTCGTTGTATATTGGCATCGCGTTTGCCCACTGCCTTGTGGCCGATAATGGGAAAACCTGTCTTAGAACATCTGCTGACTTCTTTAGCCAATCAAGGTATAAAGCAGGTAACAATCTGTTCCAACTTTGCCGGTTCACTGCTGGAAGAATCAATCCGCGCCGATAATCGTTTGGAGTTGAATTTTCTGGACGAATCCCTGCCGGTCGGCACTGCAGGTTGTATTCGCGATGCCGCCGGTGATGAAACAGATGCCTTAGGTTCCCGCAAAGCCCAGACCCTTCTGGTATTTCCTGCCAGCATAATACGTCCCCCCAAAATTGATATGTTGATAAATGCACACCGCGAAGGTCGGTCCGATTTGACTGTGATGTTGAATCCTGACTGCGGGAATGGTAAATCAATGGGCGAACCAGCAGGGATTTATGTTTGCCAAACCAGCATCCTGAAACATATCCCGAAAGCAGGTTACTTCGACATCAAGGAAGGCTTAATTCCTGAAATGCTCCGTGCCGGCAAGACTGTTCACGCAGCAACGTTACCAAATCACACTGGCAATTTCCGGGATAGGCAAGAATACCTATATGCTATCGCAAATTACCTTGAAAGTGCTCCAAAACTGGATGCAGACCTGAAACCCTGCAGGGATGCCGATTCACAAACAATGTGGATAGCTGCTAATGCCAAAGTTGAGCCGGGCGCGCGAATTTACGGACCGGTTGTTGTCATGGACGGCGCTCACATTTCAAAGGGCGCGGTTATTATTGGCCCGACTGTATTAGGAGATGATGTTAGTATCGGCGCCGATAGCGTTGTGCTGAACAGCGTGCTGTGGGATGGTGCACAAGTAGGGCCAAATTGCCAAATCCAACAATGTATACTCGACTACAACGCGGCTTTGCGACCTAATACTGTTGCGGAAGAAAAATCCATCTCGTTCAAACCGAAAGGAATGCTGGAGCGTTTGGCCGGCCAGGCTTTAGAAGTTGTGCAACATAATGCGAGTAGATTACAGCGTGCATTGCAGTTACCACTTAGTAAAATCAATGAAAAAATGCCAAATTGTGTACGGTCGCGCAAAACAGAAATTATACCCTGGCTTGCGGGAAGTCTCGTTTTAATTGCATTTCTTTGGTCTTACTGGCCCGGCTTCGCCGACCTTTGGAATTTATGGCGAAGAAGTGATGAATACTCCTCTGGCCTTTTAGTTCCTTTCCTGGCTGTTTATGTTCTGTGGTCAAGACGCAAGACAATCGCTCAGTGCAGAATAAGACCTTCCATGTGGGGTTTGTTTGCCTTCGTCGCGGCGCAGGGCATCAGGCTGTTTGGGCTGTTCTTTATGTACAGCTCGGCAGAAAGATTATCTATTGTTCTAAGTGTTGCTGCACTGGTACTGCTTCTGTTTGGCTGGCAGCTTCTCCGACAGGTATCTACGGTATTATTGTTCCTATGTTTAATGCTCCCCTGGCCTAACCGTGCCCAGGCGGCTGTGACGCTGCCTCTACAACATTGGGCTACTTCGTCAGCCGTATTTTGTCTGGAAATGGTGGGCTACGAGGTCGTACGAGAAGGCAATGTTATCAATATAGGCGGTGCAAGTGTTGCGGTTGCTGAGGCGTGCAATGGTTTGAGAATGATCACCGCCTTTTTTGTGATTGGCGGATTGGTTGTTCTGCTGATTAGACGAACATGGTGGGAGAAACTGATAGTCCTCGTTTCGAGTCTGCCCATTGCTTTACTGTGTAACACCATGCGATTAGCAATCACAGCGGTATTTTTCACAGTACTTGAAGGCGATTACTGGGAAACAATATTCCACGACTTTGGGGGATATGCGATGATGCCGTTGGCCCTTGCAGCGGTAATTGGTGAGCTTTGGCTTCTGACAAAACTTACGACGCTTCCAGGCAAAGAAGAAGCAATAATAATTAAACGACAAAATGGTTGAGGTGCCTCAAACCCAATAAAACAGGCGTGGGCTCCGCCTGCAGTCGCCACGGCGCCCAGCCAGGGTGGCGGACCATTTCGCGAAAGATTACAAAGTGAGGTCCAAACTCCGATTGGTATTAACAATCCTTAAAAACTCCTGCAAGATGAGTGAATTTGGCTCAGCGAAGTAAAGTTGAAAATGTTACGTGGCTAAATCTCCATCATTTTACTTGTAAGCAGCTTTTCAAAAACACTTACATAATAACCAACATGGGGAAGGTAGCAAGAAAATAGCAATTATAAGGCATTATTGAGTATAGATTTACGTATTTTACCGAATACTTGTAAATTAAATTATTACCAAAGGAGCGATAGAAATGAACAATTTAGAGAAATATCATGATCAGGTGATTGGACAAGAGCTTGTTAGTTTCGAAACTCCACCTGAACCTGAGGGCCAGAACGTATCCAATTTAATTGCCGGCATACTTCACCACTGGCCTTTGGTACTTATGACGTTTGTGGTGATTTGTGCTATTGGTATTCCAGCAGTATGGTTTCTGATAGAACCTCAATACCTTGGCACTGCGTCAATTCGGGTGGCACCAATCATTCCTAATGTCCTTTTCAGCGACACGGACTCTGAACGTGTAATGCCAATGTACGAAAACTTCAAGACTGACCAGGCAAGGCATATTACAGCAGATCAAAGAGTGCTTCAATGGGTGGCAGACAACCTGTCAGACAAAGGGCTTAAGTTCTTTGAGAAGAGAGGTCCTTTGTCTGAAAAAGCAGTCGGTTTAGTGAAAACTTTCCGTCAAGCAATAGGTGAGAAAGTTTTTAATACGGTATTTCCCGAAAAACCGGCCGACCCAATTGAGGTTCTCCGGCAGGCAATAACTAAGAAAATTATTACTGCTATTCCGGTCCAGCGCAGTGAGCTGGTAAACATTAATGTAGAGAGCAGCGATCCCAAAGAAGCGGAACAAATAGCAACTTCTTTTCGCATGGCTTACATGGCTGTAGAAGTTTCCAGATCATCACAGGGGGAAGATCAAAAGCTGCAGCTTTTGGAAAACCAGCGCCGAATATATGAAGATAAATTTCAACTACAAAGTGAAAGCCTCCGGCAATTGGCGCAAGAGTATGGCAGCGTAGAGTTAACTCAACGCCAGGATATTATGATACAACGAGTTGCAGTTCTACAAGAGCTCGCAACAAAATTAGACGCAGACAAGGTCCTTTTAGAGATAAAAATAGAGCTCCTCGAAAAAACTAAGGACAGGAAAACTCTACAGAAAGCCTTGCTGGAAAGGCGGCACACCTTTGTTCAGGAGGACATTTTGATTCAAATGTTGACCAAGCGCATAGCTCAATTGGAGGAGGAGCTTATTTCCGCCGGGCAAGTTCTGTCAGACGACAATCCAAAACTTAAACAGAGAGCCGAGCTTTTAGAAGTTTTCAAAGCTAAACTGGAAGAACATCGTGAGAAGGTTGAAAAAACTTTTGATGAAAGTGTTGCTGAAGAGCTAAGCGAAAATAGAGAGGCTGAACTTGCCGATGCAAAACTTGAGCTGCAGGGATTAATTGCCCAGAGAGAGATATTACAGGCTAAAATAGACAAGGAAGACATCAATACAATAGAGCTCGGTCGTAAACAATTAGCCATTATAGAGCAACAAGAGCAGTTGGCTCTTACCAAGGAGGTGTTAGTTACTATCCGGCGGCGTATTCAACAGATGGAGATGGAAAGAAAACGGCCGGCTCGGATATCTGTTCCTTATGAAACCATAGTTGTTACTCTGCCGGGCAAGCGAGTCAAATACACAATAGCCCTTATGTTTGGTGGAATGGCTTGTGGAATGCTGTTGGCTTTTCTAAAAGACAAAGCAGACCTGCGCTTGCACACACTCAATGATGTAACTAAATGCATCGGTATTCGAATAATCGGTACCACCACGAGTTCCCACACCATCAAACCGGCTCTTCTTCCGGAACAGATAGCCGAAGACTTCCAGACCATTCGCACTAATTTAGGGTTACTGGATGGTGAAGGAATACCAAATAAACTGGTTGTTACAAGCCCAGGGATAAAGGAGGGCAAAACTACCTTTGCCGTTAATCTGGCGACAAGTTTGTCAAGGTCTGGGAAAAAGGTTTTGCTTATAGACGGCGACTTGAGAAAACCGGATATTGCTCGTTTGCTGAATCTGCCAAAAGTCTCAAAGGGATTGCAGGATGTACTTTTAGGGAAAGAATTTGACCAGGCTGTTTATTCTATACCTTCAACCGGCCTGGATGTGCTGGCGTCGGATTCTCACGGCGGTATGGACGCTTACGAACTAATAGCTTCGCCGATAGCACGCCGGCGAATAAACGAACTAAGCGAAAAATACGATCACGTGATAATTGATACTCCTCCGGTACTGGTCTGTGCCGATGCGCTTATATGGGCTAAGTTTGGAGATGCGGTTATTTTGACCAGCTTCGCGGGCAAAACGACTACAACAGAGCTTAGAAAAGCAAAAGAACGACTGACGCAAATAGATGCCAGGGTGCTGGGCACAGTACTAAGTAATGTCCAAGTTGAAGAGAGTTACTCCCATCGTGGATACGGTTATTACACACAAAATGCCCAATCAAAGAAAAATATTAAGCGAGCCAGGAGAAAACTGCTGGACCTTGTCAAAAACATAGAAGTCAATGCCAACGATTCCGGGGTTCCCCGGGAAAATCTATCGGCTGAAGATTATTCGCCGGACTCAAATTCTTAATCCATTAATGAATCTGATTATCATACACAAAGACGGTTCACCGGTCGCGGACGCAAACGGCGGCGGTGATAATCTACTTCGTTTTGCTCTGGCCAGCGAGCCTATTGCCGGCGTCATTCTCGATGGCTTGAGCAGATGCTTACATTGGGGCCACAGCAGAAAGATTGTTTGCGCTATCCCGGAAGAATGGAGCATTGAGTCTCGAAAACCGAAGTTAAAGAAAATACCTTATGCGGAAAATGTTCCAATCCCATCACAGTTCCTGCCCAAAGCCAAACGAAGCTCATGGTTTGTCGTTTCCAACGGACGGTTTGCTACGCGAATTGATAGCCGGCTTCTCAACAAACTGCTGGCTAAAATCCAGGCAGACGTGGTGGCGGTTAATGTCGTACCTGTGCTGTTGGGCAAACGGGAAAAAATGCGATTAACAGCGCAGGGTAAAGTAGCAGGATTCCGTCGATTATACTGTGATTCGGCCGAACTCGCCCCCGTTTCTACCGATTGGCCTCATCATCTTTTTGTTAGAACCAATGTTCTCGAAAAAGTTTTTGCCGATTGTGCTTTGCCTCAATCCTTTTCCACACTTTTAGAAAGGGCCTTCTCGAATGCAGTGAGGCTGCGAGCAATTAAGGTAGGCGGAGCCGTGTTGGATTTGGAAACACAAGATGGCTTGCTGAACTTTTGCAGGGCCGGCATTTCTAAAATTCGACCCCTGCCGGCAGCAAGCAGGGGCGGGACAAATACTATATCACGGGATTCAAGGATAGTCGGAAAAGTTCTGTTAGGAAAAAACATTTATATTGGCCCGAAAGCAATCGTGGTGGGCCCAACCATCATTGGTGATAACGTTAAAATTGAACAAGGAGCGGTAATAAGCTCATCAATCATTGGCCCGGAAGTCTTAGTGCCGCAGAATCAATTTGTGCAGAACCGCATTGTTAAAAGACATTTTTCGTTTAAGGTTGTCGATTCTCGTATCGATGCTCGCCTTGGAAACTCGAAGCTCGGGCGTCCAGCCTCAAGTTCCTGCCGTAAGGCATCCTGTGGAGATACCAGCTTCGACAGCGCTAAACAAGATTCTACACCTCCAGTAAGCCTTAGTTCAAAGCAGATTTGCCGCCCGACCCTTCGGCTACGCTCAGGACAAGCTTTCGACCTGGGCCGCAAACAACGCATCAATGACACCTACCGCATTTGGCCGAGGCTCTCTTACGCAGGAAGCTTTAAGCGAATTGCTGACTGTTTCGCCGCAGTAATAGTGCTTGTTCTATTCGCTCCCATAATGCCCTTCATCGTCCTGGCAGTAAAATTGACTTCCCCAGGCCCGATATTTTTTAAGGATAAACGACAGGGACTCTATGGAAAAACGTTCAACTGTCTAAAATTCAGAACAATGCACCTCGGTGCAGATAAGATACAAGATAAATTACGATTCGTTAGTCAAGTCGATGGCCCACAATTCAAGATGGCTGATGACCCGCGAATCAGCGCCGTCGGAAGATTCCTGCGAGAGACATATCTCGATGAGATACCTCAATTCATAAATGTTCTGCTTGGACAGATGAGTGTTGTCGGTCCAAGGCCTTCTCCTGAATCGGAGAATATGTTGTGTCCGTTTTGGCGTGACGCCCGACTATCGGTTCGGCCTGGAATCACAGGGCTCTGGCAGGTTTACAGAACCCGTCAACTAATGAAAGACTTCCAGGAATGGATCTATTATGACACCAAATATGTCAGAAATCTGTCGCTAAGCATGGACCTATGGATATGTTGGCAAACAACCAAAAAACTGGTTGATAACTTCATTAACCAATTTTAGACGAATTCTAAATATTCAGAAAGGGTAAGTAAATGCCTCAAAGATATTTTAACTGGAAACTGGCAATTGTTCTGGTGATCGGCTTTGTTATTTTGGGCTCAATCGCCTTTGGACTGCGCCAATGGCAGAAAGCTAACAGGGCCGAACAGGGACTCGTTCTCGGCAATAAAGCATATGATGAACAAAGGTGGGAAGACGCGGCAAATGATTTAGGCAGGTATCTCCGGGCTGAGCAGGATGATGTTCCCGCATTGCTCAAATATGCTGATGCGCTGCTTAAAATCAGGCCTTCTAAACGCAGCAATGTTCAACAAGCCATAGGAGCTTATCGAGCCGTTTTGAGGGCAGACAAAAACAATTATGAAGCCGCTATGCAACTTACCGAGATATATTTAATGATGGGTATGGCCGGCGAGGCCGAGTTAATTGCCAGCAGACAGCTCGAAATAAATGATGACCCTAAACTTCGCAGGATGTTGGCCCTGGCAATGGCCAGACAACGAAAGTTCGATGAATCAGCAGCGCAATTGAAAGCCGTCATACAAGAACATCCGGACCAGATATTAGCCTATGAAACATTGGGTCAGCTTACAGAGCAGCGTCCGGAAGATTTCCCGGACTCCCCCGCAAGCTGGTTTGATGGAGCGGTAAACAATAATCCGTCCTCGGCCCTGGCATATATAGTCCGTGCCGGTTTCCACCGAAGAAGCAAAGACATCGCCAAGGCGTTAACAGATTTAGAGCAGGCTGAACAACAGGATTTATCTGACCCTGAGGTGCAGTTGCGCCTTGCAGAGGAATTTATCAACGCGGACATCCTGGATAAGGCGGAGGAACATCTGGCGGCTGTGCAAACGGCCACGCCGACAGATGCTACTCTGCGAAGTAGCTCGCTACGAAGCACGAGCCAAAATCTCTGGCGAATATGGGCTCTGCTCGCATTGAAATCAAAGTCGCAGGAAAAGATGTTAAAGATTGCCGAGACCGGCTTAGAAGAGCTTTCTTCTCAACCCTGGGATTTTATGCCAATAGCTGCAGAGCTGTTTATCCGTGGCGGCCGGCTCGACCGCGCTGCCGACTGTATCTCCGAAATGAACCTAAAGGATGTCTCACCTGTGACGGTTGCATTCCTGGAAGGTCTTTTAGCTGCCGAGAGAGGAAATTTATTTGAGGCCGTTAAATATTGGCAGCAGTCAATCGGATTGGGTAATACATCTTCACAAGTTCGATTGGTATTGGCGTCAACTCTGTCTCTCTTAGGCAACACACAATTGGCGCTGGGGAATTTACGCACGCTCGTTTCCGAAAGGCCGGATCTTTTCATTGGACGTCTGGCACTGGCCGAAATGTTGGCCCAGACCGGAAACTGGACCGAGGCGGCAGAGCACGCAGCAACTGCGATGAGACTGTCACCGGAAAATCTTAGGCCTGTCTTACTGTATTTACAAGCTCGAATGCAGATATTGGCAGTAAGCTCAGCAGGCGAAAATGAACAAATGTGGCAGGACATAGAAAAACGATTGTCCGAATTGGAAAAGGCCACTAACGGTGCTCTCGAGGTCAAACTTATGCAGCTCCAGTTCGCACGGCAGCGGGGTAATTTCACTGAAGCTGAGGCGTTGGTGACTCAACTGAAGAAAGAACATCCTTCCCAAGTTAGGATTGTTATGGTTGAAGTTGAGCTGCTTACTGCTCAGGGTAAAATAGATGAAGCAATATTGTTGTTAGATGAGATGATAGAAGAGTTTCCGAACACTCTTGAGCCGGTAAGATACCTTGCGATTTTATTGGCACAACAAGGCAATGAAGAAAAATGCGAAGCAACTATTAAAGATGCATTGGTGCGTATTGAGCAACCCATCGCCCATCGCCAATTAGGCCTGCTGCTTGCCCGATTTTACACTCAGTGGAATCAGAAAGACAATGCTTACACTCTGCTTGATGTACTTGAACAAAAACTGCCTGATGACATTCCTGTAAAACGTCGACTTTTACTGTGTGAGCAGGTCATCAAGAATCCCGAGAAAGCCCAGCAGCTCGTCGATGACATCAAGTCGCTTGAGGGCGAGGACGGCTGGCAATGGCAGTATGAACAAGCAAGAGTCTGGTTCGTAGTGGACGATTTCAAAGCTCGTTATCCCCAAATTGTTACGCTCCTGCAGGAAAATCTGCTGGCGAATCCGAGTGACCAGGCCAGCCGAATGCTCCTGGCGGCAGCCTATGAACGCGCCGGCGAGTTACAGCTGGCAATTTCGACTTATCGTGAAGGCCTGAGCCGCTCGCCGGGTGACCTTAACATAATAATTCCTGCTGTCGCTACACTCTACAAAGCAAGGGAATATGACGAAGCCGAGCAGCTTCTGAACCGCGCTTCGGCGGCAAAGCTCTATCACCCGCAACTTCAGCAATTTCAATTGCAAAGCCACCTCAGGCACGGCCAGTTAAGTTTGGCCTCAGACATTCTACAGGACCTCCTCAGCAATGACCCCAATAACCAAACTGCCTGTTTGTCTCTTGCATTACTCAATATGCAGCAGGAAAAGTTTGACGAGGCTGAAGAATTACTGGCTAAACTAAAAATCCAAGAACCTAATTCACTGACGATAGCTGCTGCACAAGTCCAGCTCAATATTCGTCAGAACAAAACGACAGAGGCGTTGAGACTTTGTGATGAAATAGTAAATAACCTCAACAACGCATTAGCTTATATCTTTAGCGCTCGAACACACGCATCCCTCAAGCAAACTGATAAGGCAATAGAAGACTTTGAGCACGCTGCTGCCATCGGACCCAACAACATTGAGGTTTGGATAGCCCGGAGCGTGTTTTACAATTCCATAGGCCGGCCGGATAAGGCGTTCGCCGATATTCAACAGGCGCTATCTTTGGACCCGAGCAATATCCGAATTCAAAAACAGGCCGTCTCGTTGTTTTTAGCATCAGGCGATCCTGACAAAGTTCTTCAGGGAAAGACCATCCTTGATGAAGCTCTCCAATCAAATCCTGATGATATCGACTTTCATCTGTTCAAAGTAGGTTCACTGCTTACCGAAGGAACAGCTCCGGCAATCAAAAATGCTGAACGGCTTCTTCTAAAGATGACCGAAGACCAACCCGAAATCAGTAAGCCCTGGGTGCTTCTGGGAGAAATCTTGCTCAGGCAGGGACAGGCTGGAAGAGCTATGGATGCCGCTTTGCGAGGTCTTGCACATAAACCCGAAGATAGGACGTTACTCCTGCTAAAAGCTCGTGCTGAGGCAGCAAGGTCGCCAATCCTGGCGATTCCAACTCTCAAGGTGCTACGTGAAGTGGATCTGGACAATACTGATGCCACATTGTATCTGGCCAACGTATATATTGAAGTAGACGAGCCTGAGAAAGCTGTAAATCTTCTCAAATCACAATTAGCCTCTCGCATCGGCACTGCTGAGGAGAGAAGAATAAAAATCGCCCTTGCGGTGGCATTACACAAGAATGGCGACAAGGCGGATGCTCAAAAGGAATTTGACTCTCTGTTTCAGTCTGAACCAAATGACCTCAGCCTGCTATTGGCGCAAGTATTGTTACTCAAAGATGACCAATCATGGGATCAGCTAAGCCGGAAGGTTGCTGAGTGGTACCAAAAGCACCCGGAAGATAGTCGTACGCTCATCGATATTGCCAGGAACCTGGCGACAAGTGGTGGTAGTGAGGCCGGGGAAACAGCTGAAGATATATTTGGGATGATACTGAAGAATGAACCTGATTCTACTGAGGCCATTACTGGCCTCGCTATACTATTATACACCGTTGGCCATCCTGACGAAGCGGTTTTGCTTTATCAAAAGGTGCTTCAGCTTGAGCCTGACAATCTAATCGTCATCAACAATCTGGCCTGGATAATGTGCGAAGAGCAGAACAAGTTCCGGCAAGCGCTCGAGCTTGCCCAGAGGGGGCTAAAGATAGCACCTGACTTTATTGACCTTATCGACACCCGCGGTGTCGTGTATTACCGACTGGGCGAATTCAACAAAGCCGTCGAGGATTTCACTACGTGTATTAAACTCTATCCGACCGAAACACCGGCGTCCGTCGCTTCACGTTTTCATTTAGCAAGAGCTTTTGCCGGACTCGGACAAGGGGACAAGGCAGTTGAATATCTGAACCAGGTTTTGGAACTGGACGGCCGTATCGGAGGTCTATTAACGGCAGACCTGGCCGAAGCACAGCGTTTACTCAAACAGTTACGGGAGGGCAGTTAACCATGCTCGAATTGCCGAATCCATCAATCGATAATGTCGCCGGTGGTGATTCCAGCGACAAACACCACCAAATAATATTGCTTAACAAAAAGCAGTGGTCATATGTGCAGAAGCGATATGGTTTAACACCTCGTGAGTGCCAAATAGCAGAGTTGATCTGCCAGGGTCTGCAAAATGGTAGCATAGCAAAGTATTTGCGTATAAGACCCGGTACGGTAAAAACTCACACAAG
>Ga0307378_10012045_pt1 | contig 11102 bp, 24 predicted proteins | sample UN1MG_FD_202238 | JGI IMG/M metagenome (GOLD analysis project Ga0307378, IMG submission 202238) | Soil microbial communities from Risofladan, Vaasa, Finland - UN-1 | ecosystem: Environmental > Terrestrial > Soil > Coastal area > Acid sulfate soil | place: Finland: Risofladan, Vaasa | collected...
ATTTAAAGATATAATAATAATAGTAGTAGGGGGGAGGGTATTTACTTTCTTATAGAGAATTTCGTGTCATTTGTTGTCATGGTTGTCAAAAGGACAAGGGGTTTTACTGATATAAGGGGTTGTGTCAACTATTTGAATGGTTGACACAAGATTGACGCATATTATGATAAAAAAATATGAAATTGAAGAACCTGAGTCTGGAAGTCTTGCTGAACCGTATCCAGTATTTAAAATTTGTCGTCACCAGAAGAAAAAATACATACGGATTGAACAGCGAGATCAGAGTGTTGTGGTAAAACAAGTCTGTTATGATTGTGGGCATACTGACAATGCTGTAAAAAAAAGTTCTTTTAGTCAAACGAAATTAGAGTCAATGGCAAAACGGACAGTGGCACAAATACACGATTTCCGACAGAAACGAGAAACTATCAAAAGGGTAGAATACCAGGCAGAAATAAAAACGTGGGAAGAAAAAAAACAGCGTTGTCAAGAAAAACACAATGCGTTATGGTGGGAATGGTACTCAAAATATTTAGAATCTGATAATTGGGAAGAAAAACGTCAAAAAGTTTTAAAGAGAGCAAATTTTGTATGTGAATCATGTTTAGATGCAAAAGCGACACAAGTACACCATAAAACCTATGAACATGTTGGAGAAGAACCACTCTATGAGTTAGTCGCTGTTTGCAAATCATGTCATGACGGTATACATTTATATGGAGAGAGTAATCACTAATGAACACACAAGAGCACAAACTCAGAGAACATGTTGAGGCCTTAAAAGCTAAACACGACACGAAGCAGATAACACGCGAAGAATTTTTAAAGGAGTGGAAAGCAATTATTCACCAGCAGGCAGAACTATTGAAGGAGGGGAAATGATCTACAACGATGCACAAATTCATAAGTGGGCAACAACAGGAGGGGTCACACCGTTTGATGAGGCATGTATTAATCCGGCGTCAATTGATTTACGGCTCGGTAACATGTATCGAGTCCCTGAGAAAAAAAGCTATAGAGAATTTATCAAAGATTTTAACAGTTTGTGGAGTGCTCGCATGATTAATCATGATGAATATGAGTGGAGTGAACCCAAAACAATTCCAGATATCGGGTTATTTCTTTTCCCTGGTGACTTTGTACTCTGCCACAGCTTCGAAGTTGTATCATTGCCTGATAATTTAGTCGGCAAACTGTTTTTAAAATCCTCAGCAGGCCGCAGAGGACTTGAGCACTTACATGCCGGATACATTGATCCAGGATTTTCTGGTCAATTGACGTTTGAAATTTATAATCATTGGCCTGGAAATATCCGATTATTTGCAGGTGAATGCCTCTTACAAATGACATTAGAAGAGTGTCTGGCTGTGACAACATCGTATCGGCATACAGGACGCTATCAGCATCAGCGTGGCCCGACACCACAGAGAGAGGGAAAGTCATGAAAGGAATCTATGTCGGAGACGAAACGCTTGTTGAATATTGTCGGCGGGAACACGTGGATTATAAGTGTATGTATGCACGGTTAGCACGCGGATGGTCTCTTGCTGATGCCTTGCAGGGGAAACGATCACGTCAGAGCCAGTTCAACGATGTCGGCGACTGGCATCAGTCCGCGCGCGCGTTGGGGTTTGCCACCCAAGATGATGAGTCCATTAAATTGGCGATCTATGCGACATACCAAAAAACAGGAAGCAGTCGTAAAACGGCGGAACTGTTTGGGCGGGGAGCCCAGACGATCCGCACTCATTTGCATAAGATGGGGGCAACAGTCCAAACGCCGGGGGGCCATAATGGACGTGATTAACAGAAATAAGAAACAATGGGAATACGGGTATTGCACAGCCTCACAATATATTTTACGTGGCGAGCCGTTAATGTCAGACGAAAACGGCCTTGTCATCCCGGCAAGAGATGACAACTCCACAAAAGCTCGATGTTATAGGTGGCTGGGTCGGGTGTTACATCTCAAGAAACTTGCAAGGTATGGGTATGTTGATAACTATATTATTGGATATGCTGAGTCGTGCGCGGTGTACGACGATGATATAGACATGTACAGGGTACGGGTGAGACTATGAAAACATGGGGGGACAGGCGTGACGGGTCAGGACGAAAAAAAGGCACATATCGGGTAGCAAACCCCTCAGAGCGTTTAAGCGAGTGTATTAGTGTTCACGTGTCACCCAACGAGTTAAAATTGATTACAGACGCAATGAGGAGACTAGAAGTTGAAAATAGAAGCCGGTTTATGGCTGAGCGGGTTGTGAAATTTTCTCGGAATGTTTTAAAAGATTCTTCTTGACAAATGTTTTATTCTATGCTGTACTTTTGAGTATGCAAAATAAACCAACATATCACAGACGTTTAGCCTTTGGAAGAGTAGACAGTGTTATTACTGGCGCGGGGTGGTTCCCGTTGCAGCTCTTTTGAAGGCTTTTTTTATTGGAGGATCTTATGAAAGAATCACAATTTAAGTCGTTTTGTTTTGAAATACTAAAACAATTTAAGATTGACAGAGTTTTTACCCCGAACGAGACAGAAAATGAGGCATATCACACAACATTAGGATTTTTGAAAGGTCAGGCTGAACGTATGGATTATCTTGACAGAACGTTAAAAGAGGCTCTAAGAGACAATATCGAATTAAAGTACAAACAACAGCAAGAAAACTTATTTTCATGAAATTTACACGGGGAACATACATATTTGATGTTGATGCAATAGCTCGCCATAATCCTTCAGATAGAGGGTTAATGAGAATTAATGGCCAATCAGCGTCTGAAGTATTATACCCGTATGAATTCGAGCTGTTGCGTGATTTATACCACGTACCAGTCATCTCAATCAAAGAATTGTTTGAGAGACAACACCGGTCGGCTGCGGTACTTGAAAAGCGTTTTCGTAAATCAATGAATGATAATAAACAGATGGAGTTGTTATGATATTTTATGGCGGCACAAAAAGAACCGTTGAAATACAATTGTCTTGCCAGCATGAATGGCATGTCCCATGCAGGGACTCAATAAGCCATTATCAAAAATGTGAAAAATGTTTTTGCGTTGACCGCGATTGCACAGAATCGGAATACTACGGCAAGGTAACGCTTGGACCTAAAACATTTGCGCAATCATGGCAAAACTTTATTGAAGCGATTCAATTTCAACGCTTTATATGGTGGTTACTAGATAAGACAAAAACATTTCTCAACTTTATCATAAAACATATAGTGAGGTAAAAAATGAAAAACTTTGAGACATTAACAGGAAGTGAACGAGTCCGAATACATGGTTTGTTTGAAGCCTGGGCAGAAGAACACCCCAGGGCAAGTCATAAGACACGCCAGGCTGAGCAACAACGTTTGGTTGAAATGTTTTGCCAGAAACGAACACCGCCTGATTTTGTAGCACAGATCAATGCCGCAATCAGCAAAGAGGAAATCGGCAAGGGCCCGCACAATACCTATCAGTCAGGGTTGGTTGATGGATTAAAAAAGGCACTTGCGTATATCGAGGAGGGGGAAGGATGAAAAAGAAAATTAAAAAATTAATACGCCAAGAAGTTAAACGACAGATTCAAGAGGTCTTGGATCCTGAACGGTTTTGTGTTAATTGCGTTCATGCAGAGGTTACTCTGCCAAACCATTACGCGTGCGTTAAAATGAGATCAAAGCCTAGAAGGGTTGAGAAAAAAGATTGGTGTATGTATTGGGAGCAACAATAATGGTAAGCACAAGTCAATTTGATTCATATGAAGAATTTGAGTTTAATTTATGGATTCAGGAAGCTAAAGAACATGGTTTGATTACAAATCCTGTTTATCAACCAGCATCATTTATTCTGTCTGGGGGTGTCAAAGTCTCTTTTGAAAAAAAACTTAAGACAAAGACAAAGATTATAGAAAAGACTCTCTTGCAGCCACACATATATACTGCTGACTGGTCTTTTGATTTATGTATTCAGTTTCCACCATCTATTTTTTGGCCTGTTACAGGTAAGGTTTGGATTGATATTAAAGGAGACTGGCAGAATCGAGGGGCCAAACAGGAATTTTCAATTAACCGGAAATGGGTGTTTGAAAAGTACGGTATATACATCAATAAAATAGTACCGAAAACATTTTTTCAGAAAACTTGGTGTCCTGAACTATTAAGGATTACGCCAAAAACAAAAAAACCTGTGAAGCATTACTCTAACGCTCCTACTTTGCAGTCTCAGTTATTGAAATATGGAATTGTTGAAGTTACTGCCGAAAACAGTTGACCTTGCCTGCTCACCCTGTCGAGGCGTTCTTGCGCTGGCATCCTGTGCATGTGTTTAAGACATTCTTTGTGGTGTATTTCGTACATACGTTTTCAAGCCAGTCTAACGCTCCACATCAGCAGTTAAAACCGCCATGTAGAAACGTTCGCTCAAGATTAACTTTGCACGGCGGTTTTAATCTGCTGCATGTGGTTGTTATGATGGCGTGATTCTATATACGCTACTCCTTTTCGTGTTATCTCAAAATCTCCACGGCATCCACAATCACATCCATCAACTAAGCCCCGCCGTATTAAATTCTTCATTTTCGCTATAAGAGTTTTAATGGCTTCTATTTGAATCTCACCTTCTTCATTCAAACGCTCAATATAGTAGATAAAACTTGTGTGGGTAAATTCAATAACGATCTCTTGACCATACTTATCTTCCCATATAAATTGTAAATATCCTTCTGTTGTTAAAAAGATGCTAGGCTCTGTTGGGAATGTACTGAATTTTTCCAGAAACAAGTCTATCAGGGCAATGGAATATTCAGAAAGAGCTTTTCCCTCTCCAAAATTCCAACCTTTTTTATAATCAGTTTGAAACTCCTTGAACCTCCCATATCCATAGTCACCAAAATTGTTGATGGAATTCTCGCTGAGGTCTTCAATTGGTTTCAGTGTCCTATCGATTAGTGATAATTCACTTTTAAATTCTTCATGGTCAACCCCACAATGCTCAAGATCTACCAAATCCATCACTATCATTTTGTGGCTCTCTATGTATTTTATCATATCCCACTCACTCGACGTATAACGCTAAAAATCACGTGGTTTGCCATAGCGGGCAACCACGCTTAAACTACGACAACACGTTACCGGAAGTACGCTGCGAAAAACTGCGGACAACGGGCAAACTCACGTGCATTTTATTGTTATGCGTTGGCAGCAACATTCACTCGCCACTGGTCATATTTTTCACGATTATCAAAGATTGTACATTCTTTCAACATGACTTCTTCAATCTGTTCATCAGTTAGCTCCCGCGATTCCCATTCATCACATCCCGAACAAGAACCATACCCGTAATAATACGAAAACACACGGCCATCAACCAAAAGAATGTCAACATCAACTTCCCCCTGATAATCTGCCTCATATTGCTTACGTAGGAACTCAACCCCTCCACCAAGCTTTTCAATTAAAGATTGCAAATTATCAGTATATCGTGCATAGTCTAATTCTTCATAAATATTTAACATGACTCCCTCCGTTTATAGGTGACGCATAACGTCAAAAATAACATGCTTCAAACCCGCCATGACAACGGGCAAGAAGCGAAACACAACCACAAGACTTCACCGAAAGTACTATGCTAAAATTACGCCAGCGGGTTTGAAGTCTTGTTCATTTTTCTTGTTATGCCACTGTTCCCATTCTTTAGCACGTTTTTCAGACATATCATAATCATCAATACAACCACCATCAGAACACTTAGGGCATGTATCAACGTCATAATATCCCGATTCCCAATCGCCTTCTGTATCTTCTCCGCACTCTTCTACTGGCCCACGCCATCCACATTGAGAACAAATCGCAATGTCAGGTCTTGGTTCATTGCCTCGTTGTATTTCTACAATTTTATCATACATCATAACATTCTCCCTTTAGTTCAATCAAGTAGTGACATAACACGAAAATCACACGCGGCGGCTGTTTGCCGTCGTGTGCATTTTTTTGTTATACGTCCCCAACCACTAAACCCCTACAAACAAGGCAAAGTTTAATGGTCCAGCACTATCAGTTTAATGCGCTCGAATTCGAGCACATTAAAACCCCTCCCCTTTATGGGGATGGCCAAAGGTGTCTGCCTTGTTCCGTAGGCGGCTCATCAAAAATACGATAGAATATGCTGCTTCAATGGCCACCTTTTTCCTGACACCGGGAATATGGTAACAGGTGACGTATAACGCCGGTTTTTCAGTTATGGTCATATGAACACAACTGATTTGTATAACGCTTGGCGTAAGCCGCTTCAAAGGACGCGGCCACCCAAGCCAACATTAAAACATCTGAATTTGTCCCGCGTCCATTGAAGTCGGTTTCACGCCATTGTTATGACGATCATCTCTGTGCTGACAACCCCAATGCTCACGGACATATCCGACAGTTTGACGCTCAACTACCAAACCGTCCTTTACAAATTCGGCCACATTTTTACTGACCATTTCTGGATCAGTTCCGTCATCAACGACAGCAGCGATAACGCACCCACATTCTGCCCGTCCAATATATGCAGGGACATTTATATCTTTCATGATCTTACCTCGCGTCATAACATCGAAAATCACAAGCACTACCCGCCAGTAGAATGCTTGTAGAAACACCAACCCGTGGCGGCGGGTAGTGTCTTGTGCATTTTTTTGTTATGCGTCTTTCAACTTGACGGCATAACCTAACCGATGTTCAAACACTTCCCCGACTTCTGAATTTTCTACCCATGAGAGAAGAGATTCATCGTCTTCTTTACACGACTCCTCACCCCATCCGCAAAGACATGACAACTCTTCTGCCGTTGAAAACTCAAAAGTATTCATTCCACCTTCCTCCGCTTCAAAATACATAAATCGTGCTGACATAACTTCCTCCGTTTATAGATGACGCATAACGTTGCCTTCACGCGCACCAACCGCGCATGTAGGCTATTGACATGACGATAAACCTTGCCGCGCGGTTGGTGTCGCGTGCAAGGCATTGTTATAATGCCTAAATATCACCGTAATCCCATTCTTCAGGAGTGTGATGTTTATAAAAATGTTTGAATCCTTTTTCGCTGTCTGCGTGGACTTCCCCCTCAAAATCACCCCACACCTTTCCATACTTTTTATGAATGGCTTCAAACTCATTTACCCATTCATAATAGTCTTCATGGACTTCCCCGGTGATTGTCCATCCGTCTTTATGCGTTCCAATATCTTCGGGTCTCAAAGTCAACGCACCATATTTTGAATCAAAATCGACTCCAAATTTTTTCGTAATCATGACTTGCCTCCAAAGCGTTATAACGATTAAGCTGTGCGGCGAAAACCGCCTGGACAATGTTTGTAATACCACAACTTTTGACAGCGGTTTTCGTCCGTACCAGCGCCTTGTTACACGGCCTGGCTGTTGACCAGCATGTCAAACGCCTGCTGTTCAAATTCTTTCACGCTCAGGGCGTGCGCTTCAATATACGCTTTCCACTCCGCAACTTTCACCAGCTCCCACCGCTGCCCGGCGAATGGTTCTGTTTTCACTTTGCTACGGTCAGCGCGGGGTTTTCGCCCCGCGCCTTTACGTTTGCCTCCGCTTGGCATTACTCGCAATCCTCCAAATCATCCTGAGAGTCAAAAACTTTAACAGCGCCTATACGTGATTCTGTGACAAAAAATTTTGCTTCCCCTTGCAAAAAATCAGGGTCACTATACTCTGGATCGTCTAAGAGTTCGCCATCTGCATCAAATTCGTACACAACGAAATCTCCGCCGTTTTCATACCCAAAATCTTTCGCGTCTTGAAGGGCGGTAAAGCCAAAAATCCCGCAAAGATTAGACCCTTGAAAAGTTTCGTCCGCATTTGTATAATGCAAGTCTTCCTGATTCCCAGGCATCAATTCAGGAGTTCCTTGCCACTCGATGTATTCTTGTTTTTCTCTTTTCGTCGCGTGATACAATTTCATGACTAAATCCTCCTGAAAGATGTTTTTGATGTTTGCTTTATCGACCTTACACTATATAGTATATATAGCTTTTGATTTTTGTCAAGCATAAATCAAAAATAATTACAATCGGGATCATTTTTTTTGATACCAAAACCTGATAACGCCTGTCAATAAGGCAAATCGCAAATTTTAAAAGAACACTTTTTGACGCTGGCGATGCAGCTTTTAGGGAGCTGTGTAACGCTCCGCTTAACCGGGCGCACGTCCTTCGCGCTCCGGTTGAAGCGGTTGTTAGCATGTACGGGTTATAGCATACAGAGACCGCCTAACATTTCAGACAGTCTCTCTGCAATCAGATTTTCAGCTTTTACTTTTGCTTCATCTTCTTCCAGGTCAGCCCCCATGCGGGTAAACCCTCTGAATATATCAGGTTGAGTTGATAATAGCCATTCGTCTGGATCATCAATATGCCCATGAAGCAGAGTAGCCGTTAATAACATCATTTTCGATTGTAACACGACAGCGCGTTTTGTGCTTTCGTCTTTCCATTCCATTTCGATTCTCCGATTAGTACTGCTAACATCAAAATTCAGTTGCCGAGAACAGCCCTCACAACGGGCAATGAACTCGACGCTACCACGAAACTTAACCGAAAGTACACAGCTAATTACGCCGCGCTGTTCTCGGTCAAATGCAATTTTTTTGTTATAATGCTACTGTGTTGACAGTGGCATTATGTGTGATACGATCCTGCAATAATAACGAGTTTTTGATTTGCTTCCACCAGTCTTCTTTTGGAATAGACCCCAACATTTCAGACAGGATTTTTGCCCTTTCTTCAACGGTTTGAACGGATAATGTTCCCGCTTCTTTTTCGCGTGGGGTTTCAATGAACACATCCTCAACTGCACCACACTCGAAACAGATATGAGTCCCTATCGAGATTTCTTCCGAAGAAATCTCTTCTCCTTCGCATTCTGACGGATTCTCTTCGTCGTCATCACTATCACCAAAAAACATTGGACTCGACATCGCTAAATGAACGGTTTCTTTCCCACACTTTTTACAAGTTCCATATTTTGACATGATATTTAGCACCTCACTCGACAGGCATTATAACGCCGCAAATCAGCAGGCGCGGCAGTTTGCGCTCTGCTGATTTGCATTGTTAGACGTCCATTTTGATTTTAGATAATTCTGGATTTAATAACATACACAGCGTGAGTTTTTCATGTTCAGGAATTTGAGATTGAGGACTCATAATATATGCTTTTGTACGTCCTACAATATCAATATCAATATCATCAATCTCCAAAAGGCACTGCCGAAAAAGTTCAAAATCATCATTGACTATTTTCATTACAGTTTCCTGCACCATCGTGGGGGTAAGTCTTCCGTGTTCATACGCCGCCATTGCCCCAGCATTGAATAACTTAAAAAATGGCCTCAAGTCTGTCTCATCTGTAATTAATTTCATGAATATCACCACCGTCTAACGTTAAAATAACGTGGTTTGAAGGGGCGCGGACTGTGAACGTGAGTTTGGCAACAATTTTTCGCCGCGCTCCTTTAAACTCACGTTCATTTTTTTGTTATACGTCTTAAACAACATCAACTGCTTAACGCTTTCTATCACTTTTTTCTGTGTTGTGGCGGTATAAGGTATTTTAAAGTCATGCTCAAAATTGTTCTTAATAACATCGCAAGAATGGCATATCAATTGAATATTCTCGATATAATTTGTACCACCAAATCGTATTGATAATATATGGTCTATAACCATATCACCATTCTTTTTTGTCCCTAATTCCCTGCCACAATATGCACATTCTGGTTCTTTTTTTACATCAAAATCATTTTCAAAAATACCGCCCTGTTTTCTCCATAATTCAACCAATTCATCAGTTAAAAAAGAACCAATAGCACCTCGGATAACGGCTGTTCTAACAGAAGTTCCTCGCCTTCTTGAGAAATACCCCTTTAACGTTGAATAGTAATGCTCTCGATATTTCCTATCAGCTTCTTTTCTATTGTACAAACTAAACTCCGCTTTGAGACGTATAACAAATTATTAACTTGACAAATACTGTAATAAATATATATTAACAGTATCGAAAAGTCAAGTATAAAAGGTAAATATACAAAAATAATTACAGGAGAAATGTAGAAATGACGACAAGCAAAGAAAGTAGCGATTTTTTAAGGATGAAAAAAATGATGTACACTCAACACTATTGCCAAAGTACAATCACCTCTTATCTTAGTTGGGTGAAAAAATATCATGCATACCATCAAAAACACCCACGCGATATGGGGAAACAAGAGATCCAAGAGTATTTATCACATCTTGCTTGCGACAAAAAAGTCGCAAAAAGCACACAAAACCAAGCCTTTCATGCGCTCCTCTATCTCTATAATAAGGTGTTTGAAGCGAATATACAAGGAATAAAGTCTGTAAGGAGTCAAAAAAAAGAGAAAGTTCCAATGATTTTGTCCCAAGCTGAGGTTTTGGCGTTTCTCAATGAAATCACGCCAGCATCATGTTATCGGCTTGCACTGCTCTATTATACATGTGGTCTTCGTCTCATGGAGGGGGTTAGGCTACGGATCCAGGATATTGATTTTAAGCAAGGCCATATTCTTATTCATAATGGAAAACGCGATAAAAGCCGTATCGTGCCATTAGCGCCGGAGTGCGTCCCTCCTCTACAAGCACAGATCACAGAGACGGAAAGAATTTGGAAACGTGATACAGCTCAGGGGTTTGGGAATGTGTATATTCCCCAGGCATTACGGTTGAAGTATCCATATGCTGAGTCTTCCTGGCAATGGCAATATGTTTTTATTTCAAAACGGCGGAGCATTGACCCTAGAGATCATATCGAACGCAGGCAGCACATCCATCCCAACACTGTCCAAAAAGCCATAGAGCGCACGTCAAGGAGGCTCTTTGGGCATAAGAAAATTACGCCGCATTCATTACGGCATTCCGTCGCCACCCATCTTGTCGAGATGGGGAAAACACTGAAGGAAGTGTCTGAATTTCTTGGACATTCAGACACACGAACCACCGAGAAATATATCCACTTAGCGAGACATCAAAAACCATTTTTTAGTTTGGCTGATTTAGAATCAACTTGACAAATTATTCACAACCTT
>Ga0307378_10012046_pt1 | contig 11101 bp, 8 predicted proteins | sample UN1MG_FD_202238 | JGI IMG/M metagenome (GOLD analysis project Ga0307378, IMG submission 202238) | Soil microbial communities from Risofladan, Vaasa, Finland - UN-1 | ecosystem: Environmental > Terrestrial > Soil > Coastal area > Acid sulfate soil | place: Finland: Risofladan, Vaasa | collected...
TACACGCGCCCCCTTTTTGTGCAATCCATTTTCCTTGCCTTAGGGAATAGATTTTTTGACTTAACAAATTTCTTTTTCACAATTTTTGAGGGAATTTATGAAATTATATTAAAAGAGACTAACTTTAGAGAGGGAGAGAATGATAATTTGTACCAAGACCAGGCTTTATATTTATTTACTTAAACCAAGTAGGGGAGAATGTCAACTTGCGAAATTCAAGCAGTTCGACTAAGATTGTCTAAACAATGACTGAAGTACTTTTTTCAATCAACAATGCCGGTAAAATGATAAGTGCACGGTACTACACAATCACCTGGGAAACCATGGAAAAGAAAATACTTCCCGAGGAGTTAGTTGATGAGGTTATTCGTCGGGTCATCAAACAGGATCGCAAAGATTGGAATTTTACATTTGACAACATGCAGGTTGAAATATTGAAAAAGTTTGAATATAAGGTTGAATTTTTTGTTAGCCGGGATATTCCGAAATGGAATGCTATCAATTAAATTTAATGTCAACAGCCTATTGCATTTTCAATAAATTCACCTTAAAATCTCATTATGGGCAAAATTGATTTTCCTATCAGTAAAAAATATGCATCCATTTGAAAGAGTTTTATCCATTTCAACAGCGGACATTGAATTTGAAATACGAGGAGTAAAAGAAATAGCTTGGGCAGATTTCTGGCTTAATCCAAGAAAATTAAGAGGTAGCGACTTTTTAATGAGATGGTCTCAGGGTGTATGGAGCGAACATAGATTAACGGACTCTGTTAATAGAACTAACCAATTTTATGCAATACCATATGGACCAAGTGGAACTGCTCCAGATAATGATGTAAAGGCATTTGAATTATATTTCGAAAGACTTGAAAAGGCTGGCCTTGGGAATATAAAACGACCAGACCTTTTAATATTTAAAATTGCAGATAAAATTTTTGTTGACAAATTCCTTACTAAAATTGGTGGCGTAGAAGAATTACCATTTATAACTGAAGACAAATTACAAGACCTTATCCAGAAAGCTATTATTGCTGTTGAATGCGAAAACTCATTATGGGTAGCCGAAAAAATGCCTTTTTATAACACTCCAATGAAAGCTCAAAAAAGGCTTGGTGGTAAATTCGGATTTGCTAAAAATGCCGTTTTGCCAACGGTTATAATAAAAGAAGAAGATAGGATACCATTAGGAAAATGGCAAGAAGAGAATAAAAAACCAATCCACATTTGGCATGTTTTTTTTGATAGGGCATATGGTTTAGCTTTTAATGAAGCACAGAGACTTGTAAGCGAAGGTTTAATTTTTCCGACTGAACAAGTATTCCAAGCCCCTGGTGGGGCAACCACAAAGAAAGCCATCTACAAATATTACTATCATTATGCATATCCACTTGGTATAGCCAATGAAAGACCAATATTAGTTCCAGCTTTTATTGAAGATAAAAATGGACACATTCTCCCCTATGTGAAATTTGAAGGTGGCTCTCTTGAAATCATGCAAGATGCGATTAACATATTAAAATCAATGTAAATGGGAAAAACAATAGTACACCAAAGTTTACCAACAAACTGGACTGAAAGAGAGATTCTTCGGGACAAGGGGCAGTTCTGGACACCAAGTTGGGTTGCAGAAGCAATGGTTTCTTATGTTTCAGAGGAAACGGACTTGGTATTTGACCCTGCTACAGGACGAGGCGCATTTTTTGAGGCTCTTTTAAAACTCAATAAACATAAAATTTCGTTTTTCGGGACAGATATTGATAAAAATGTTTTATCTGATGAAATTTATAATAAAAATGCCTGTTTTGTTGAGGATAGAGATTTTATTAAAAATCCTCCTCTGAGAAAATTCAAATCAATAGTTGCAAATCCCCCATACATTAGACATCACCGAATTGACGAAGAAACAAAATTTCTACTTAAAACACTTTCAACAGCAATAACAGGTTTTGCTATTGATGGTCGAGCAGGCTATCATATCTACTTTTTTATTCAAGCCTTGAATCATTTAGAAAAAGATGGCAGACTAGCATTTATAATGCCTGCTGACACTTGTGAAGGAACATTTGCTCCAAAATTATGGAAATGGATTTCAGAAAAATATTGTATTGAAGCGGTTATTACATTTGACGAAAAGGCTACACCTTTTCCAAACGTAGATACTAACGCAATTATATTTCTTATTAAAAATTCAAAACCTACTAATAATATTTATTGGGTTAGGTCAAATCATGCATACTCGGCAGATTTGTTAGAATTCGTTTCTTCAAAATTTACCAAGCATAAGTTTGATAGCCTTGAAATAATAAGCAGAAAGCTAAAAGAAGCAATCAATACTGGTCTAACAAGACCGGAACAAATTCATAATGATTTTAAATATCATTTAATTGATTTTGCAAAGGTTATGAGAGGCATAGCGACTGGTTCAAATGAGTTTTTCTTTTTAACTGCAAAACAAGTTAAAAAACTCAAAATTCCTAAAGAGTTTATTAAAAGAGCTGTTGGAAGAACAAAGGATGCTACTAGTAATATCCTTACCGATCATAATATTAAAATATTAGAAGAAAAAGAGCGACCAACCTATCTATTTTCTATTAATGGACAAGATACACTCCCAAAATCAGTACTCAATTATTTGAAAGTTGGCGAAGAAATGGGTCTTCCTAACCTTTCATTAATAAAACAACGAAAGCCTTGGTATAAAATGGAAAAAAGAGATATCCCTCCATTACTATTTGCATATCTTGGCAGGCGTAACACTCGATTTATTTTAAATGAAGTTGGGGTGTTACCATTAACAGGGTTTCTTTGTGTATATCCAATATATACAGACAAGACTTATATCCGAAATCTTTGGGAAGCATTAAATCATCCTGACACTATAGATAACTTAAAACTTGTGGGGAAGAGTTACGGGTCAGGCGCATTAAAAGTTGAACCAGGGAACTTAAAAAAATTACCAATTCCAGAACATATTGTAAAACAATTTGACTTAAAACGACCATATAAATCGGAGGCAGGTAGATACACTGCTCTTACATAGGAACCATATAAACATCGCCAGACGAGAAATAGGAGATTAGAATGAAGGATATCGTCAAGTGCATTGAGAATCTCCGAGTCCAACTGGAACGCCATCGCAAGGAAGGACTTAAGGAGTATCCAACTATACATGGCGTCCTAAATGATTGCGCATAATTTATTCTAATATCATGTAAGAATGGCTCTTTTCAGCCAATCTCATGCGCTTAAACTAATGACCATGTGTATAGAACAATATTTGTTGATCCGCTTCTTGGTGCTCTTGGCTGGGATGTGCGCGACCCGGACGAGGTGGCACTAGAACATCCAACGGTGGACAGTAAGTCCGTGGACTACGCGATGAAGGTCAACCGAAAGGTGGTCCTTCATGTTGAAGCCAAGCAACTCGGGGACCAACTTGACGACGTCAAATCAATCACGCAGGTCGTCGGCTATGCGGCTAATGACGGTATAGAATGGTGCGTGTTGACGAATGGGGTGAGATACAAAGTCTACAAAGTGTCGGAAAAGGCAAGTGCACCGGACAAGTTGCTATTTGAAGTGAGCATAGACCCGAAAGACTCAAGTGGGTTGCCAGTTGAGGAACTGGCCCAGCAATTCAGCCGATTGTCCCGAGAGTCTATGGCCAAAGGACTTCTGGACCAACTGGGATCGGAAATCTTCACAACCGGGAAAGTTCGGAAAGTACTGGATCGCCTTTTTTCGGAGACGCCACCATCCTTGATCCGCCTGATTCGAAAAACAATAGGGGATGCTTCTGTAACACCTTCCCAAATCGAGTTGGCACTTCATCGCATATGGAATGCCGGAAATCCACCTATCCAATCGCCAGAAGAGAATGCGATATCCCAGAAAGTAAAGCGAACAGTTTCTGTCGAACCGTCGGTCGAGTACGCAGAACCCCATCATACGGAAGGCAAACCCAACGAGGTTCTTGAACTTTATCGGGGGTTGGACCGATTCTGTCAGAACTTGGCACCTGGTCGAGTGACCCGTGCGTACAAGTCAAAGACTGTGAACTGGACCTTGGACAAGTTCATTTTCTGCTGCGCACACCTGCAACAGGGCGGTCTTCGGGTTTGGGTCAAGACTGATCCGAAGGCTTTTGATCCCTCTGCTTCTTTTGCCAGAGACGTTTCGAAAATTGGACATTGGGGTGTCGGTGACGTTGAACTTGCAGTCAACAGTCTGGAGCGTCTTTATGACGCAGAGACATTCGTCCGACAATCCTTTGAGAATGCAACCCGGAAGTAGATTGGCGCAATACATGGTGTATGCCTCTTTTTCAACGAAAAAGATTCGCTATGTCAAAAAGGCAGGCTGGGTGACGTATAATTCAAAGCTGTACCGGGGGTAAAATCTGTCATCGAACAGGATTGCAAAGATTGGTTTTTTACTTTCGAGGATCTCCAAGTCGAAATATTGAAAAAACATGAATATAAAGTTGAATTTTTCGTGAGCCGAGATATTCCGATAGGGGAGGGTCTCCGCTATTTATTTTAGTGTTCGTCGAATTCATAAGTCCTTGGCAATCCCGCATTCGATCGTTCGTCAGGGCCCTGATAAATTCTACCATCAGCTTCTATTTGGTATAAAGTCTCTCCATCGGTAGTAACGATAATGTCCCCTACACAGTAACCCGCGGTGCTGGTTTCGGTTCCGATCGGCGCACCCTCCTCGGTTTGTAAGACAAGCGCAGCCGGTGCGGTGACACATGAAGCCAATGCGAGAAGAACTTTCTCTACTACATCCTTTCTCGGGTGCCACCAGTTGCTTGATTGTCCGGCACCAACAGATATACAAGCCACCTTGGGCGTGAGTTTGTTCATGTAATTTGAATTTGTGCTACTTTCACTCCCATGATGGGCGACGTGCATAATCTCGACCCCATACTGGGAAAGAAGTGGATAAACACCACCAGGCATAATAGCATCGACAAGATGAGTTTCAACATCCACTTGGGAGGTTGAATGCCCAGTGCAGCTCTCATCACCACCGCCAAGATCCCCGGTCGAAATATAATCAAAATTTCCGTATTGTATTAAAATTCCCACGGATCTATCGTTTTCATCATTCTGTGCGCCGCTCACCAAGCCATGTCCAATAACCCTCCCATCTGATGTGACGCATTTGATCTTGGCATCATTCCCAAGGTCAATTTCAAACCCGGTTGGCATCGGAGTGATTGCGGTATTGCTAAGGCGAGTGTCGCTATATGCCTTTGTGCTTCCATTATCGTAAATATGATCGTAACTGTACCCTGCTGCAAGGACTTCTGAAACTCCTTTATAGTGATCTGTATCACGATGGGAAATGATAATATCGTTGATTTTATTGGAGTATCCAAGCTTCTTTAGATATGGCACGACATAACTTGTTCCTTTGCCAGTGTCGCCGCCATCCAAGAGGACAGTAGTACCATTGGGCCCTTCAATGAAGATGCTCTGCCCTTGCTGGACATTAATGTAATGGATCTTTAGATATTGCTTGGTAGAGGTCCTGGTTCCAACAAAATCCTGCCCAGTCATGGAGACTGTCACGTTTGTGAATGTGCGTTTCTCTGGGGTGAATATGTATCCCGGTTTCGTTGGCGTAACAGTTCCTGACCAATTGTATGATACTTCCTGGGTGTACTGGCCAGCCGAATTGGTTAAGACCGATGGAATCCCATTGCTGAATGTTATGGTCACGCCAGAAAGCGGCGTATTCCCCTCAGACACCAGACCAGAGATTGATAATCCATCCGAGGAGAAATTTGCCGTGATGGTCATCGGGGCCATGACATTGGTAATGGTCAACGGATTTTCTGTCCCGCTATAACCGCCGGCCCAGTTTTCGAAATGATATCCGGAATTAGCGATAGCAGTGACGGCAGTGCAATTCTCTCCTTTATTTACAATCTGTATTGCATTACCTGAGATAGTTCCGCCGGTTCCGGCGATGAATTGAACCGTAAATGTAACCACTGGTGCTGGGCAAAATGTCATAAACAGGGATAAAACAATAAGGATAATGATTTTCGATTTCATCTCTTCTCTCCCTCATCTGACCATTAAATACTCTTTTTATCAAGGCTATTATCTAAACTGCTTAGAGATCGTGCCTCTCAATTGATTCTAAATGGGGAGAAGAGAGAAAACGGAAAAAATCGTACGCTAAGCTTTTATAAATTTAACAAATCCTTCTATATCGGCACTCTCAAGAACGTGATTATTGCTACTCTTTTGAGAATATCCCAAAAGTGATCATTTTGGAGAGATGGCCAATAAGCCCATCAATCCTATCTTATTTAAGACAGAATTTCCTTAACGTACGATTTTTTCCGAATTCTGCGTTGACCCCTATTAGTCCTATTCTGGAATTTTTCGAATTACAATTTTTAAAATTTTATTTAAAAAGTATTTAATTAAATTGGACTTTGCAATACATTTAGCCAACGTAGGACCAATTCTGTAATATATCAATACAGTCAGTCGGCCAAAGAAGCTTGTTAGCAGATATTTATCTCGATAAATTCTCAATTTTTTTACTTCAATTGATTCATATGAGTTGAAAACCGCTGTTGCAATAAAACAACCAGCTTTCTTTTTTTGTATCGGAGGTCGCAGTGTTGAAAATGTATTAATGTCTTTTTTGCTTTTATTGATTATTCGATTTAGCTCATTTTCACTTAAATTTATTATTCCAGTCATCATTACAAAGCCAGGGAATTCTTTTTCTCCCCAAATACTATTCAGCCATTTGCCTTCATGATATATCCAGTTGGTATTGTCAGTTCCAATGAATCCCCAGTCGGTATTATTAATTGGATTTACTCGGTCGGGTAGTTTATCAATCACCTTTCTAACTTTCTCAGGATTAAAAACGGGACAGTATTGCAAAATTCCAATTTGCTCTCCAATTTCTAATAATAGTTTGTTTTTATCAAAAACCCACTCTCCTTTATCTGTATCGACATAGCCGAAACTGTCCCATCGATTCTCATTAGTTTGGTTTAAGTAGATTCGTCGGCAACCATATTTAGTCTTTTTTACTCCCTCCCAAGTTTCAATTTTAGTACACCATAAGTCAGAAGCATGTTTACTGACCTTTTCTTCATAACAATAAAGAGCATTTCGTAGTACAGTTGATTCTACTTCTACCCCATCGATTTCAATGTGTTTTGATTTCCAACCACTTGTAAGATCTAGCATTTTAAAAAGTGATTCGAGATCTTTTGTGTTAAAGATTGCTGAATATATGGCATCCTTGCCCTCACCACTACAGCTGAAATCGCTTTGTTTCTTAATAAATTCTATGGCTTCTTCTCTTTTTTTAGATGATGATTGTCCAAATGAGATTCTAATTTCCTTGCTTTCTTTTAAGGCATCTCTTTTTTTCAATTTCTCAATATCATGTTCACTATGGTTAATATACACAATGTCAACTCTTTGATTTAAATCAGAAGATAAATAATCATTCCATTCTTCCTGATTCTTTGATAGTTTGTCTTTTTTACTTTTAACTTCACTAAAGAAAAAATCTTCTTGTTTGTAAACAATCAAATCTGGAAGCCCTGATCTTAGAGAACGAAAATCCTGGATCATTCTTTTAAATATGCCAAGAGGTACTTCTTTGGGAATAAATTGCACTATATTGATCAATTCATCAAGTGTATAGCGGTCCCACTTTTCAATTAATCTACAATTCTGGCCTTTATGAGAGCTATATGAAACTTTAAGTTTTTCTATCAGATCCGAATTCTCTAGTTCTTTAAACTTATTCTCAATAATTGAACGTCTTCGCTGGTAGAATTCGATAGAAAAAAAATCAGAAGGCATCCCATTTAAAGGGATGAAAGAATTGTATAGTTTATCGAAACTTGCTTCATCGGGTCTAAGGTAATGCTCTTCTCCATTTATTTGGCAACAAACGGCACCTTCAACTTTTGCAAAAATGATATCCCAAAAAACGAGTGCCATAATAATCCACCAAAAATTATTCTCGGACCATCTTGAATCAAATCCTTGCTCTCCATAATATTGTTGGGCAAGTTGTTCAGCATAAACTTTTCCCTTTGCTGTATTATAGAGGACTTTTGAGGAATCCGATTCTTTAACTTCTTCAGCATTAATAAAAACGTAATTTATCATGCCGATCTCTCCTTATAAAACGTTTTGTCCAGTTGAACATGGTTCAATAAAATTATGTTTTTATTAACGAATATTGTCAATAGGACGAAAGCAACAATCGAAAACGCGGAAAGCGACAAAACTCGCCTTGATGCTTTCATCGAAATTTAGACGTTTCAATCCACGCCCTCGCAAAGAGGGCAAATTGCGAATGCTAGCGAGACGGACATCGAGCACGTGTGCAACGATTTTCAGAACATTTTCTTTGACCCATGCTCCCATTACTTGTCAACCCAACTGCTCTTGCTTATGATGTGGAGTATGGATTATGAAAAAAAGGGGTGACACCAGTATGAAATCGTTTTACAACAAAATACTGAAATTGATGCAGTTCGTGCCTGTTTTAAATCTTTCCAGTTTTGAGCTGCAGGCGGCGTTTCGGAATGTCTGCAGCACGAAGAACAGATTAACCAGGTGAAAGCCCGAATCTAAAAGCCCGGGCCGAGGATCCCCGGAAAAGACACGCCAGGATCGAGCAGGCGGCGTGATCGGCACAAGGACCGACCAGCAGGAGCGCGCCGGCGCCGCGGCCGCTGCCGGCAGGACGTCGGCCGAGACCAGGTCAAATAACGAGCCTTATTTTTGACATAATTGATATATCAATTTAAAATGATTTTTAAAAAGGGGAATCATCAATGAAAATAAATATAAGAGAATTTATTAAACGAATATGGCATGATCCTGTGTTGAGTAAAGTTATCGCTGGATTAATATTAGGAGGAACGCCTATATATGTTTTCCGCAAAACCATTTGGCCTTTTCTTCGGCAACCAATTTATATCCAAGTGTGGCTATTTATAATTTTCATCTATTCTTCAATTTGGCTTTTTATAAGAAGCGTCCTTTATATTAAAAACAATCTATTTGTTTCAAATGATAAAATATCTGAGCTGGAAAGTATTAAAGATAAAAATGATAAAATATCTGAGCTGGAAAGTTTTGAAGAAAAAATTGAAAAACTGATTTGGAAAGGTCAATATTGGAAGTCAACCTGCAAAGTTGATCGATTTTCAGCATTTTGTCCGGATTGTGATCTTGAATTAAACTATCCAAAACTTGTTTATAACGGTCTTGGATTCTTAACGGGCAAGGAATATGTATGTGAATACTGTAACAAAACATTGTTATATATTCCCAGAGGTCAAAATGAAAATTATGATTCTTTTATAAAGCGTGAAATCGAGAAAAGACTAAGAAATAGAATTGAACCATAAAGACGTCGACCTGGGACCAGGTCAACCAGGTCAAAGGCCCGGATCTCAAGGCCCGGGCCGAGGATCCCGGAAAACACGCGCCAGGATTGAGCAGGCGGCGCAATCTCATAGAGTCCTGACCATCAAGACCAGGAGAAACCATTTGCAGGAGCGCCGGAGAGAATACAAGGATTGATCCGGGGCTGGAATCCTTGACAATGTTTTCTAAAGATAAGAGAATTCAATTTGGGAAGGAGGGAAGAAGTGGCTTCTATCGGTCATATGGGAAATCTCGGTTTATAAACTCTATGGACTTACAAAAGAAGAAATCAAAATCATTGAGTCCTAATGCTCAACATTTTGGTAGAACATTGGCTGGTTCGGGCAATTTGAACATTTTATCTAATCATATTGCAAAGTTGGAAGAACGATTGAAAAATTTTAAAGGACCATTATCAGCAAGTAACAACTTAGATTACTATTGTTGGCTATTATTAAAAGCCAATTACATTTTCAATAAGATTGAATACAAATATTTTCGCTATCATGCAGAAGAATCAGTAACAGAACATATTGGAGTCGATAAAATAATTGATTCCTTAAAAAATGATTTTAAAAAGGATCCAGATTACAACTGTAGTAATTGGCGATATATTCACGCCGTGATAGAATTGCGACACAAATTAGCACATTTTGGAGTACCTAATATTGTTGGCGAATCTAAAAAGGATCCGAAATTTTTGGAAAAGATCATTTGGAAAGGAGATTTTAAAGAAGCCCAAAAATACTTTGAAAAAGCTGATGAATTTTTAAATAAAATGCTGGATCCAGTAGTAGTATTACATTGGCCTGTATTAAAATAAAAAAGACATTTAAAGATAAAATTCCCCAAAAAAGAACATGAATCTTATATTGTCTTGACAGATAAAAAATCAACCCTATACTTATAAAGTGATTAATATAAGTAAAATAAATGTGCCGATGAAACGTTATCGAATATATAACTTCGATTTCGACAGTCGAGCTATCTCGCTTGAGCCCATACCGGAATACTGGGAAGAATCGGTCAAAGAATTGTGTGGGGTCAATCAAGCTCAAACGCTTGCAGATTTGAAAGCCGAGTATGGAGAAGCTGATTTCGAGACCAAGCTGAACGACTTTAAAGAACTTGGGCCAAAACCATTGTCGATCGTGGCCTTTCACAATCGCTTCTTGAACCAGGCCAGGCACGCGTTTGTACACGGGCAGTATTACCCTTCACTCACCGCGGTCTGTGCACTTGGCGAAAGGATTCTAAACCATCTCATCTTTAAGTTGCAAGACTGCTACAATGGCTATAGAAAGGGCAATCATAATAAATCGAGTAATTGGCCTTCAATGATTGATGCACTTGTCCAGTGGAAGGTACTTACTGAGGAGGCTGAAACTGGATTCCGTTCACTCAAAAAGCAGCGAGACTTTGCGCTTCACTTCAACCCTGAAGTCGAAATGAACGAGCATCAGTTCGCGCTTGAGGCTATCAAGAATTTTGAAGAGATTGTAACCCATCAGTTCGCCGTATTCGGGAACCTGCCTTGGCTCCTGCTTGCACCGGGCGAATGCTACATACGGAAAGAGTGGGAACAATCACCCTTCATCCAGCTCGTGTACATTCCCAATAGTTGTTATGTAGGCTACAAGCATGTCGTCACCAGTG
>Ga0307378_10012047_pt1 | contig 11101 bp, 11 predicted proteins | sample UN1MG_FD_202238 | JGI IMG/M metagenome (GOLD analysis project Ga0307378, IMG submission 202238) | Soil microbial communities from Risofladan, Vaasa, Finland - UN-1 | ecosystem: Environmental > Terrestrial > Soil > Coastal area > Acid sulfate soil | place: Finland: Risofladan, Vaasa | collected...
TTTATCAAGATTTTTATAGAAAAGGGTCGATGGTGCAATAGTGTTAATTTGTGTTGATTTTTCAATTATATATGTTGTATTTTTATAATGCTAAGTGAAAGTGGCAAAAATCTCCTCTTATTCTTCTCTCGCTTTTTACCCGCAAGGTGCTGATAAACCGAATCGGTTGAATATATAATGTTAGATCAATCATAAAAGGAGGAAAACATGAAACTGCCGGAGTATATAACTGCTGATGAAGTAAAAAGAGTCTGCAACGAAATTGGCTTGCGTGACTGGTCCGAAATCACGGATCCATCTGTTTCAGGGGAGGAAGCATCCACGATTCTCAATATTGTGAATACCAAAGGGATGAACATACCCTTTGAGACTTTCCGAAAAGGTTTAGAAGTTGAGCTTGAACATGGAACAAGATTTGAGGATGCAAATGTAACGAACAACCACCCAATCTTGACAGGCAAGATCGTTATCGCACATCTCAAAGAGACTATGGACTATTATGAAAGAATCTATGTTGCTGAAATGGAAGGCGATTTATTGAAAGCCGTTCTGTCTCGAAATATCGAGAAAATAGAATCAAAGTATAAAAAACTCATCGAAGCTCAGAATTTACTGAATCAAGCCGTTGTAAATCAATTGAGGTAGCGCATGTAACAAGCGCATTGAGAGTGACGGGGAGATCCGCTGCTTCCTAACGGGCAAGGCTTTCGCCCCGCACCTCATGCGCCCCTTTAAAAGTTTTCATTCCTGCTTCTATGCCCTTTCCCTCTAATGAAAAAGCTAATAATTCTGTTTCAATCACTTCCTTTGATTAACACAATATATGGTATGGCAGTTTTTATGATCAAATCTGCGTTAGCTTGCCATGAGGCAAGGTTTGCTAAGCTTTCGGCACGTTAGATATCAGTCCTATATACAAGTTTTCTGGGCCTTTGGTCTACTGTCCAAAACCTGTTTGAAAAACTGTCTTCTTGTCAGAAAAAGCTTGATTTTAGCCAGATGCTGACTATCATAGGAAGCTATCAGTAAAATGCTTAAGCCTTTATTGGTGGCGTGGTTTCGTTCTGAGGGAAAGATCCATTTGTCAAAGGTGGCAACCTGAAGTTTGGAACCATCAATTTAACAGAAAAGAGGAGGTATCACTGTGGCAAATGGAACTGTAAAGTGGTTCAGTGACCAAAAGGGATACGGCTTCATTGAGCAGGAAGATGGTCAGGATGTATTCGTTCATCATTCTGCCATCAATGCAGTCGGTTTCAAGTCCCTTAAAGAAGGCGACCGGGTCACCTTTGACATAGAGCAAGGGGAAAAAGGCCCTGCTGCGGTAAATGTCACTGTCGTCTAAGCAACTGCTTTAATTTAAAAAGAGGGCATTGTTTTCATTTGAGTAAACAATGCCCTTTCTTTTCCCGGGCAAGACAGGGATCTCTCAAATTTGCAGTTAGCTTGCCATGAGCTTATAATATTGGGATTGCTGTCATTTTTCCGATACGGTTTCAATATCACAGGATTATGGAGTGCTGAGATCCTGACCAAAATAGCAGATATTCAAACCGGTAGTTCTGGTTATTTGAAACCGAAATAAACAGAACTAGACATCAGCGAGAGTACTCGATATTGTCTTGTGATGTGCGTTCTCTTGGGAGATCCTTTTGCTGCAGAGATTCAATACGATATTTATTTCCAACTACGCTATGTAAGGCATATTTATGGGTTGAATGAAGGAATGTACGGGAGTTGTAATCGCCTCACAGAGAGCAATACCCCTGAACTAGTTTTTTCATTTCCACGACCGTATGCTCAAAAACAGAATCAATCCGAATATCTCTAATCGTCCAAGGAGCATAGTTGCGGTGAGGACCCATTTTCCAAGCGCTGGAATCTGGCTGAAATTACTCATGGAGCCGACCATTCCAAAACCAGGCCCCACGTTCCCCATCGTTGCAGCGGACCCGGAAAAGGCAGAAAGAATATCCATGCCGAGTGCGGTTAAGATGAGGGCTGAGAGGAAGACAATGCCGATATAAAAAGAGATAAACAGAATATTCACCTCAACCACATCATCCTCAACTGCCACCGTGTCAATCTTTATCTTTATGACCGCTGCCGGATGCTGCATCTTTTTAATCTTTTTCACGATTGCCTTCCAGAAGAGCACAATTCTATCGACTTTGATTCCCCCTGAGGTTGATCCGGCGCACGCGCACTGCAGGGTGAAAAAGATCATCACCAACTGGGTAAAGGGTGGCCACAGTGATGTGTCTATAGTAGCAAAACCGGTAGAGGTGCCAATGGAGATGACCTGAAATGCCGCATATCGGAGCACGTTGGCCCAGGTGTGGAACTGAGTTCCGCGGATGCTCAACGTTACCGCGATAACCCCTCCTGTGAGTGCCATAAGATAGTATCTGACAGTTGTCGATTTCCAGAGCTCTGAGATTTTTCCCGTAAGGGCGGCAAACAGAAGGCCGAAATGGATGCCCGAGAGAATCATAAACACGATGATAACGATCTCCACTGCGGCGCTATTGTAGTAGCCAACGCTCAGGTTCTTCGGGGAAAACCCTCCGGTAGCAATGGTTGCAAAGGAGTGGGTAACGGCATCAAAGAGATTCATGCCGCAAAAAAGAAGAGAGATTGTCTCCACGAGGGTCAGCCCCACGTAGATAACGAGGAGGATCTGCATAGTCTTCTGGCTCCTGTACCGGAAATTATCCACAGCCAGTAAAGACATCTCGGTGCGGTAGAGAATCATGCCCGGCTTCCCTAGATGGGGAAGGACGGCGAGAACGAATATAATGATACCGATGCCACCAATCCAGTGTGTTGCCGAGCGCCAGAAGAGCAGGCCCAAAGGAAGGGCTTCGATGTTGGTGAGAATAGATGAACCGGTGGTGGTGAAGCCCGATACACTCTCGAACCAGGCATTGGTAAAGGTAAATTCGCCACCCCACATGATGTAGGGAATGACACCGACAAGGCAGGATAAGAGCCAGCTGAGGATTACAATGGTAAAACCCTCTTTGTTGGTGATAGTGCTTGTGGGAGGGATGAAGATGAGCGGAAAAACACCGAAGAGGGAAGAGATCAGAGACGTATAGAGGAGCGGGAAGAATGCAGAATCTGAATTAAATGCGGAGATAACACAAGAGATCAATAAGAAAAGTGCATTAAGCAAGAGCACGAGCCCGACGTATCTCAGGACTATGGGTGGTCTCATTGTGATGCCCCGGCAGTGCGTACCCGTCCAACTAACCTTTGAATAGAGGAAACCAGATCGAACAATTCATCTTGCGTTTCAACATGAACATCAGGAAGGTCTCCTGTTTCCATAAAGTGCTGAATGCCCTTGGTCATTCTGATTATGGGGCTTACCACGTAATAATGGATAAGAAAATTAAAAAGGACAGTGAAGATAAGTGCCGCCAGGATGGCAACAATGCCCGGCATTATTGCTCTATGAGCCCTGTTTTTCAGCTCCGATGCGGTCTGATACATCGTCTGGTCGTTCATGGTGACGAGTTTTCCGACGGAAAGCTTCACATCCTGAAATGTCCGATGCACCTCCTGGAAATACCAGTTCAGATTCCCTTCCTTCGAGGTATCAACGATAGGCTTTATCCATAAGTCTTTATAGGCCTTGTATTTTGCCTCGATCTCGTCAACATAGGCCTTTTCTCCAGGGATTGTCACATTGCTTTGGGCTATGGTAAAGCCCTTCTGAAATAACTTGGCACCGGCCTCTATGATCGATCTGCCCCGTTCCCACTTACCGGAAAGGAGCAGTAAAATCCCGCTATCCTCTCTCTCGAGGGCCTCTACCATCATTTTTCCAGCATTAATGCTCTTATAATTATCATTCAGGAGTTTTTGAACGGACGAGCCTGCGGTAGTCAATTCGTAAACCGACCATACCCCGGCAACAAGCAACATTATGGTCAGAATCAAGAACCCCAATAACATCTTTGCGCGTAAGCCCATGAATCTCCTCCTCATTTAGGTATAAAAAAAGAGGCTTCACGCCCCGGTTAGCTTAAATGCTGCCAAAATGTATCGAAGCACGGCAATAACAAAAACACGCTTTGTCAAATTCTTAAGACGAAGCCCAACGGAACTTTACTAATTTGACATATTTTAATTGTGATTGTAAATAACGAAATATCGAGGACTACAAGCAGGGTCAGAAATGGCTTTGCTCTTTTTCTATTACGATTTAAAACCTAATATCAAGAGTTTCTAATACTAACTGCTATACTCAGATTCGTTTAATGCCGATGTATGTACTATTTCAAGCGCTAATCTTGATCGCTACTAATAGGAATTTAAAAATTAACCAAAATATTGTCCGGTCCGCCCTGAAGTCTAAATTGCAGATCTCTTGCCACTATTTTCAATATCCACGACACTGAAATAATAAAACAATATCCGCGATTGGCTCATTATGCACATACGAGAAATATGGATCGCAATGTTAATAGAACGTTTTGCCAATATTACACAAAATGGTACTATCCTCTATAGTGGGCTTTGTGTGATGGAGCAATGGGAAAACAACAACTTCAAACACCCAAGCAATCTAATACCCCAATAAATATTTGCCATTATGTATCAAGGTCTTTGTACGTTCGGTTGATGGTAATCCAACATGCGACCGGATAAGCTGTTGCAGTTCAAGGTGATTCTGTTAGTATGAGACCAGGGGACAGATATTTATAATGGGTATTTACAGCTTAGTACTTTTATTTCTGGGAATTCTTGTTATTGGTTTAGTATATGCCAAAACAGATAATAACCGGATTTCTCATCATGTTTTTTTTGCGGTTATCCTTTCGTTGTTTCTAATCATTTTCTTTACTATTCATCACCATTTCCAAAAAACCTGTGTAATCCTGGTTGCAGGAAATCTAAATCATACAATAAGTCTGATTCGTTCCTGGGGGGTTGCCGCCCCCCTCATGAGTATGCTGCTGATGATAATGCAGGCGATTGTGGCTCCCCTGCCGGCAATGTTAGTAACGGCAGCGAACGGCATGATTTTTGGGGGTTTCTGGGGGGCAGCCATATCCTGGACCGGCGCTCTGATGGGGGCCTTGACGTCGTTCTACATTGCCCGACTTGTAGGGGCCGTAACCTTGGAAAAAGTTATACGCAATCAGAAAACGGTTGAATTTATCAGGCATGCGGGAGAAAAAAGGGGCTTTTACGTGATTCTTCTCTCCAGGTTGGTGCCCTTTATTTCCTTCGATCTTATAAGCTACATGGCAGGATTGAGCGGTATCCGCCCCTCGGCTTTTATCGTGGCTACAGCTCTTGGCATGCTTCCCGCCACGATCATCTATTCATTCATCGGCCACAAAATTCCGATCCTGGAGGAAGACTCCCCAATCGTTTTAACCGTCACGGTTGTTTTTATCTTTATTCTGATTGTATTTTCTCTTGTTCAAGGAGTCCGTAAGAAGGCCTAATATTACCAAAGGTATTTCAAAACTATAGGTCCATCATGAAATGGAACAGGATCAGGACTGGAATAGTGAATAGCAAGCAATTTGCAGTTTTCAGATACCTTGCCATTATTATAGATGCATAAGATTCTCTCCGGCTTTCATATTTCATCAGAATATCTCATGAATTCGGCGTGATAAATTCCTGTCCAAAATAGCACATATCTGAATGTACATAAATATACAAATAACTGTTGTTTGAATGTATTTATGGACGTCTACCGGTCTTGTGTGTAGTGCCTGATTGACTGCCCGTCCACCATATAGACCACATCCTCACAAATATTCGTCGAGAGATCGGCAATGCGCTCCAGGCTCCTCGAGATCCTGATAAGCTGTATGGACCGCTCGATCGCGGCCGGATCCGATGCCATAAAGGTTATGAGTTCCCTTAGAACCTGGTCCCTCAAGCCGTCAACGATATCATCCCGACGACAGACATCCCGGGCCAATCCCGTATCTTCCGTCATAAAGGCTGCCAGACTGTCCCGCATCATCCCCATGGCCTCTTGGGCCATCCTTGGGATGTCGACGAGGGGCTTGACCGCAGCCCTTTCGATCAGGAAAAGAGAGGCCTCCGCGATATTGACCGCCTCATCGGCTATCCGCTCGAAGTCGTTGTTCATTCTCGCAATCATCATGACGACTCTCAAATCCCTGGCCTTGGGCTGGTAACGGGCGATCATCTGGATGCAGGCCTCATCAATCTCCAACTCGATCCGATTCTCCCGCTCCTCGTCCTTTTCGATCACCTCCAGCAGAAACTCTTTTTTTCGCTCGATGAGTCCCCTCGCACTCTTCTCTATCATGGCTTCCACCAGGGAGGCGCTTTCAGTCAATTGTCCTTTCAGTTCCTCCAGTCTCCCCTTGATCATCGCTTTTCCTCCTGCCCGAATTTCCCTGTTAAAAATTCCTCAGTCCTCTTGTCTTTCGGGATGGTCATCAGTTGCCCTGTCGGGCCAAATTCGATCAATTCCCCGAGATAGAGAAAGGCAATAAAGTCCGAGACTCGCCCTGCCTGGGCCGTGTTGTGGGTGACGAGGGTCACGGTCACCTGATCCTTGAGCTCGATCATCAGGCTCTCGATATGGGCGGTCGATTTGGGATCCAGGGCGGATGTGGGTTCGTCAAAGAGCAACACGTCTGGGTTGACGGCTAGGGCCCTGGCAATGCAGAGCCTCTGCTGCTGACCGCCTGAAAGGAAGGTCCCTTTTCGGTTCAGGAAATCCTTGACCTCATCCCAGAGGGCCGCTCCCCGCAGGGACGTCTCGACGATCTCGTCCCGTTCTGAAGAAGAGAGCCTGATCCCGTTGAGCTTGTACCCTGCCAGGACATTGTTACGGATCGTCATCATCGGAAAGGGGTTCGGCCTCTGAAAGACCATCCCGATCCTTGTTCTCACAGTGATGGGATCCATGGCGTACACGTCCTGTTCCTGCAGATAGACCTTTCCCTCGACCCTGGCACCCGAGATCATCTCGTGCATGCGGTTGAAGCAACGGATCAGGGTGCTCTTGCCGCACCCCGAAGGCCCCATGATGGAGGTGACCTTCTTTTCCGGGATGCGCAGATGGACTCTCTTGACCACCTCGGTCTCACCGAAGTAGGCCGAAAGGGCCTCTGTTCTTAGAACTGCACTTTCCATCGTCTCGTCATAATCCTCACGGAAAGATTCAATGTGAGCACAAATCCCACCAGCACGCAGGAGGCGCCCCAGGCAAGACGGTGCCATTCAGGATAGGGGCTGGTGGCGTAATTGTAGATGAGCATGGGGAGGGCATTCACGGGTTTCAAGACGTTCAGGTTCATGAAGGCGTTACCGAAGGCCGTAAAGAGAAGGGGCGCGGTTTCCCCCGCAACTCTCCCGATGCTGATGAGCACCCCGGTCATGATGCCGCTCGCCCCTGCAGGCAGGATCACCTTCAGGATGGTCCTGTAGTAAGGCACCCCCAATGCCAGAGCGGCCTCCTTCATGGCGTGGGGGATGAGCATCAGGGTCTCCTCCGTGCCCTTGATGATCATGGGGAGCATCATGATCCCAAGGGCCATGCCCCCCGAGAGGGCCGAAAAGCTCCCCACGGAGACCACTACCCACACATAGACAATGATGCCGATGACGATCGAGGGAGTCCCCTGGAGCACGTCAACCGCAAGGGCCGCCCAGTAGGCCAGTTTCTTCTCCCTGTATTCGCAAAGATAGATCCCTGCTGCTACCCCGAGGGGAATTGAGGGTATCGCGGCGATCAACACCAGAAGTCCCGTACCCACTAGGGCGTTCGAGATGCCGCCCCCTCCTTCACCTACCGGCCTCGGCAGTTCCACAAAGAAATTCCAGGTCAATGATAAGAGGCCGTTTCTCATGATATAAAAGATGATCAAGACAAGAGGCGCCATGGACAAAAGGGCAAGAAAGATAATCATCCCCCGGAATCCCCTGTCTTTTGCGATCCTCCATGTCAGGCGGCTTTCTCGCATTCATCCCCCCACACGTATTCGCTTGATAATATATTTGCCAATGATGTTGATAATCATGGTCACCAGAAACAGAATCAGCCCGACCTCCACTAGGGCAGAAAGGTAGAGACGGGCGGTCGCTTCGGTAAACTCATTGGCGATCACGCTGGCCATGGTGTTCGAGGGGCTGAAAAGCCCCTTGGGGAGAAGATTGGAATTGCCGATCACCATGGTGACCGCCATGGTCTCACCAAGGGCTCTGCCCAAGGCCAGAAGGATCCCGGCCATGATGCCCGACCGGGCATAGGGCAATACCACCTTTGTGATGACCTCCTGCCGGGTTGCGCCGAGGGAGTAGGCCGCCTCTTTGATATCGGAAGGGACGAGGGCAATGACTTCCCTTCCCATCGAGGCCGTATAGGGAATAATCATGACCGAGAGGATCAGCGAGGCCGAGAAAATGCCGACACCGTAAGGGAAAACACCAACCCCTATCTCCATTTTCCTGATGACAGGCACAAGGACGAACAGGGCCCAGAACCCGTAGATGATCGAAGGCACCCCCGCAAGCAGTTCGGTCACCTGTTTAAGGATGGAGGAGAGCCACCCTTCCCTGGAATATTCTCCGATGAATATGGCAATGGCCAGGGAAAAGGGCAGGGAGATCGCCAGAGCCAGGAAGGAGGTTGCCAGCGTCCCCACAAGAAAAGGGAGGACCCCGAAGGTGCCCCGGACTGGGTTCCAGACCCTGCCAAACAGGAAAGAGGCACCAAAGGTATTGAGGGAGGGATAGGAATAGACGATGAGGCTCAGAAAGATCCCCAGAAGTAGCACCACGATGAAAAGGGCCGACAGGAAAACGGTCTTCTGAAAGACGACCTCCCGCCCCTTTACCGATAGCTTTCGACTTCTAATTCTTTCAGGGGTGAATAGGGCTTCCATAATAACTCATCGCTCGAATGATGTTCTCGGCCTTTTTTCTGGCTTCCGGGGACAGGGGCGCATAGTGGAGGGGCTCGGCATATTGCTGGCCCTCGTGAATCATCCACCAGAGGGCCCCGGTGAGGGCCTTCCCCTTGGCCTCCGATCTTCCCCGGTAGGCCTGATCCTTGAAAACCAGTAACCATGTAAAACTGCTGATGGGGTAACCCAGCGGGGCATCCGTATCGGTGAGGGTCACCCGGGTGTCTTCCGGAAGAGGGATGTCTGCTGCAATACTCGTCGTCTTCGGGTCCGGCCTGACAAAACGGCCAGCCTTGTTCCGGATCAGGGCCACGGGCATGTCGTTCAGGAGCGCATACCCAAGTTCCACGTAACCGATGGCGCCCGGGAAGTACTTGATCACCCCTGCCACGCCGGGGTTCCCCTTGGAGCCCAGACCCACCGGCCAATTAACCGCCTTCCCTCGCCCGACCCGCTTCTCCCATGCATCGCTCACCTTGCGCAGGTAATCGGTGAACACAAAAGTGGTCCCGCTCCCTTCCGAGCGGTGAACCACGGCGATATCCTGGTCAGGGAGGTTTTGTCCAGGATTTGCCGCTATGATCCTGGGTTCATTCCACCGCGCCACCTTCCCCAGAAAGATGTCAGCAATGATATCGGGCGTGAACCTGAGCTGGGGGTTTCCCGGAAGATTGTAGGTGACGGCCACGGCCCCGAGACAGGTGGGGACATGAAGGATCTCGGCCGGGGCCGTCCGAAGGGCCTCATCGCTCATAAAGGCATCAGAGCAGCCGAAATCCACGGTCATATTGACGAGCTGCCTCTGTCCCCCTCCCGATCCGATGGCCTGATAGTTGATTTTTGTGCCGGTTTGCTGCCAGTAGACATAGAACAGCTTGGAGTAGAGAGGATAAGGAAACGTGGCTCCTGCCCCGATCAGCTCCATGCTGCCCGCCCTTGTTGCAGGACAAGTAAAGAGACACAACAACAAGAAGAAACAGGTAAGGAGCATAACCGTCCCCCTGATCCTTTTTCTCATGCATTCTGGTGATCCGTTATCCATTCCTTTTACCGGGACACAAGGCTGCTGAGTGTCAGCCATGCTCGTTAACTGAAGCACGTACTACTACTATGGATGCCAATGCGAAAAAGAATCGCACCGCCTTTTCTTAGATTAAGAATGACTTTGAAGATACGCTTATCAACATCTTGTGGCTGTTTGTGAAGCATAGATTAACGATTTGTCAAAATCTTTAAATTTGAATTCCCCGCTGCTTGCAGCGGGGGATGGATTCAAAATAAAATTATATTCCGCTTTATCAGCGAAGTAAAGCGAAGCTGACGTGATACCCTGCAGCTTGCTGCAGGGAGAGTTCATTATCATAAAATTGAAGATCTGTAATTGAAATCACAACCTCTTCTATAAATTAATGAAGGATTTTTTTCAATCGGGAAAAGAGAAATAATGGTTGACCAGAGCCTGTGATACCTTGCCACGACCCGCATCCTAAAAATGTCCCCTGTTATTTCAGCTATGGTTTGGATATTCCGTGAATTCAACGGGGTAAAGATCTCGTCAAGATAGGTTTTACGACGGAGCTGTGTCTAATCGTTTAAAGGTCATCAATGAATCAAGGCGAAACGCGGGACGGGCACAGATTTATTTTACCGCATCTCGATATTTCTGGGTTCCCTGGCGGTAGTGCTCAATTCCCTGCTTATAACTGCGCATTCCTTCGCGATATTGTTCTTTACTAATCTCGGCCTTCCTTCTCTGGCGTTCCAAGTTACTCCTGGATTTCTCGAGCTGCCCCCTGTACAATTCGAGATTACGGCGAAATTCCCCCGGCGGCCTGTCAAGGAGGCTTATTATTGGTGGGGTGGGCCAAAGCGGTTTTTCCTCCGCCAGCGATGTGCCGGTAAGCAGTATAGAAAGGCTGCAGATGGTAAGCACGAGTGCCACCCGAATTAATAGTCTGTTTATATCGTTTCCTCCCTCAGCTAAAATTTCTATCTCAACAATTTACCATTATAGTGCTTGTTCGGAGCCCGCTTTTCAACAAAAATGTTTTAAGTGTTAAAAATAATTTCAGCTTGTTATCACTCATATCCGGATTCATGATTAGAGAAGCCCTATAGGAAAGTAACTATAGAGCCGGCACGCGGAAAAGAAAGGGATTAATCCTAAATGTTGACAATAGTAC
>Ga0307378_10012048_pt1 | contig 11101 bp, 21 predicted proteins | sample UN1MG_FD_202238 | JGI IMG/M metagenome (GOLD analysis project Ga0307378, IMG submission 202238) | Soil microbial communities from Risofladan, Vaasa, Finland - UN-1 | ecosystem: Environmental > Terrestrial > Soil > Coastal area > Acid sulfate soil | place: Finland: Risofladan, Vaasa | collected...
GTTCATGTTCAACATATTTTACTTTACCGCTGGCTCCTACCATATATGAAGTAAAACTTGAAAAGAAAATTAAAAGCAATAAGACAGTTGCTATTTTAAATAGACTTAACTTCTTCCATTCTAACGTGTGTTTACAAAACTTATACATATTATTTGTTTTAGGTTAATATTAAAGTGAATTAACTAATTTTGTTAATGCTGATATTGCTTCTTCTTTAGAAAATAATAGACCATCTAAGTTATCAAATGTATCAACTCCTTGTCCATCTATTAAAACTTCAATATCATATATAGTTGGTGTAGTACCTGATTGGCAATCGATTGCAAATGATTCAATTCTTCCTTTTACAATTAGGCCACCATAATTAATTATGTATACATCTTTACCTCTGATGTCTTCAACTGTAATGAACTTATTTGAATGTTCTTTAATTGGTGCACTAAATTCTTCCTTTTCTTTATAATAAGTATCACATTCAATTTCTTCAAGTATATCTTCGGCAAGACTAGTCCAAGGTAATGAACTTCCTGCATGTAATTGAAGTAAACGTTTAAGTGATTCATTTTCTATATTATCATTATCGCACTTATAGTCATTAAATACTTTTACTCCATATAATTTACCGTGTACAATTTTATAAATTAATTTTGGCATTTGACTACTATCACCTATGATTAATACTAATCCACTTAGTCTTTCAATCAAATCATCTTCCTCTTGTTCTAAGTTAGATTTAGTTTCTTCAACTAATACATGTGCTACATTTTGTTCTGCAGTCCATTTAGCTTTCAAATCTTCAACTGCATATCCAGTTCCAACTGAAAGAAAATACCAGGCATCTAACTCATCTTCAAAATAACTACCTGTTGAAAGTAATGCACTTACTTGAGTTTTTAAAACTTCTGCAGGTTCAACATGCTTATCAACTAATTTATAAATTGTAATAGTTGACGTACTCTGACTATCAGTAGGTCTAATATCTTCTGTTTTAGGGTTTTCCATATTAGCATTCCAAGGTTTTCCAACTAATTGCCAGCTACCACGTATGTGTTTTTTTACGCCTCTGTTTGCTTCTAAACTACTTACAGTTACGAAGTCTGGAATATGAGCAAGTACTTGCCACTTACCTCTGCTGTCATGTCTTAATACATTTGCAATTACTAAATGACGTCTATATTGTCTTGTAACATAAGGGTCTTCACCTTTCCATCTTGTCATATGCTCATCGCACTTTGAGTAAAGTTGTTCATTTGTGAAAATGGTTCCGATTGGTAAGCTGTTTATGAAGTTACAAACTTGGCTGAATAATGAATTTTGTTTTCTCATGATATATTTTTAGTGGTTGATTTATAGTTAATTATTATGAATTAAAATCTGAATGTAAGATACCTTTACCAGAATGGCCAGAGTAACGTGGAGTACGAAAATCTTCTAATTGTCTTTTACGTTTTAATTCTGCTTCAGCTTTTGCTTTTGCATTAGTAATTTCCAATCTTTTTAATTGACCTAAAAGGGAGTCTGGGTTATCAACTGATTGAGAATATGGTAAACCATCTGATGTTACTTTCTCAGCCCAAGGGAATACTGAAGGTTTTGATACAGGAGTAACAGGTGAAGCAATTGATTCTTTTACTGAAGACATTGCTTTTACATTTGCGCGTCTTTGTTTTCTGCGCTCTTTACGTGCAGCTTTTTGTTCTGCAGTTCTTACTTTCTTAACTTTTGCGGTTTTAGCAGTGGCTGTTTTCTTTGTTGACTTTTTCATAATGGTTGATTTATTAGTTATTGTTACAAGGTAAATATAACAATAAAGTTTGACATTCCAAAGAAAAAAACGAAAAAAACAGCAAAATAACTTAGTCTGCTTATTATCAATGGGTTAGCTATTAGCTGTAACCTATTGACTATCAGTGGGTTATAACTGGCTGATAATCAGTGGGTTAGCTTTAAGCTGTTTTATTACTTAAATAATTATAAACAGGACCTGAATATGACTTACCATCTATTCTGCGAGTTCCTGTCCAACTTCTAAACACTTCAGGTGTAACTTCTATCCAGCTATGATTTTCAATTTCAAGCTTAGCTGTTGTTGGAAATGGCATTTTTAATTTACTCATATTATATAGTTTTTAAGATTAAGTCTGCAGCATCAGCGGCAGAAAGTCCTTGCTTTAAGATGTTGATAATTTGTTCTTTTTTATTAGGTTGAGGTGTAATAGGTTCTTTAACTTTAACCTTAACATCGAATATGTTACATAAAGGTACCCAAGTTTCTGGACCATTGATATACTTAACACGAGCTTCGTGACCTACAATTGAAATAATTATAAATACTGTCAATTGATTTGTATGTCTAGCTTCAACTACTTTACCATTTAAGATAAGTGATATAATTTCATCTGCTGCTTCACGTTGAGCAATTGAACCAACGTTATTTATTTGATTTAAGTCTACAGATTTCTTAACTTCTTCACTTAAGAAGGGATTAGGTTCACCTAGCTTCCACTTCTTTCCACGTTCACATTCAATTCTAGGTCTTTCACCATTTACATACCATTCATTATAACAACCATTCATACCATACTTATCAGTTTTTCCTAAGTACTTTGGGTTATCACAATACGTTGTGTAACCACGATTTGCTTCACACATATTCAGGGTTAAGAAGTCAGGAATTAAACCTACTACTTCATAGTAACCACGTTTTACACGTTTAATACATTTTGTACTTAATAAGTCAAGGTGATAATCTCCAACACGTTCAGTATTGTATGAACCTACTGACATACGATTTCGCATATCTGCGACTTTATAAACTGTACCAATTCCGAATGAATTGATAGATTTAACTTGTTCGTCAAAAATTGAGTTGGGTTTTCTTTTTGGTTGAGTTGTCATATAATATAGTTTTATTGTTACAAGGTAAATATAACAATAAAGTTCGACATTCCAAAGTAAAAAACTGAAAAAACAATACTCTGCTTATTTACAGTGGGTTAGCTATTATACGTAACTGGCTGATAATCAATGGGTTATAACTGGCTGATAATAAGCGGGTTATAAAACTCCTACAAAATGACAGATAGTCAATATTAAAATAGTCCAAGCGCCGAATATGCCTAGGAATTTTAAGTTATCTTTATTGCTGTTGCTCATATACTTGTTTTATGTGTTTACAATTTCTGTTTCTAAATCTAAAGCCTGGGCAATCACATGTATATTCTATACCTTTTTTGGTAACGTTATATGTGATATCACCTTTACTACTTTTAAACTGTTTAACCAGTTGAGGTTTATTTTTATGAAAATCAATTAACCATTGTGGCTTAACATGTACTAGCTGTTCTTGTGTTGTACCTTCTGGTACCTCAACCCAACCTGGCATTGCATAAAGCTTTTCACTTATTGGCGCCCTGAATAAAAAAGGGCCACAGGCAAAATGAGTTTCTATATAATACTTCTTAGGCATTATGATATTTAATTTCAATTAAACGGTCATACAACTCTTTATTGATGTGGTCCCAAACTCTTGTCATTTCACCATAAGTAGCCATGCGATTAGGTTTTCCAATCTCTGGTGGTATAACACTCTTTGATATACAAACAATACCTTTATTAATTTTAGGTAGGCTATCATTCTTATGATTATTAATCAAAGAATAAATATCATCCTTGTTAACTGTAGGTTCAATTGGTGCTTTCCATCCTTCTGGATAAGTTGATTTAAATTTAGATAAGTCCATATTATTTAGTTTGTTCTTCTAATTCTCTTTTTAATCGTAATGATTCTCTTTCAGCATCTCTTTCAAGTTTGCGATTATGTTCTTGTTCAATCTCTTGATATAATGAGATAAGACTATCTAATGATACCCATTTAGTACCATTTGTCCAAGATTGTCTTTCTTGTCCTTCAACCTCTTGTCCATATCTAATAAATTCAACTCTTAAACCCTTTGCAGTTTCTTTAAGAATGCGAATTGCATCAAATGTAATACCGCTTGTTCTACGTCTTCCGCTTTTGGAATATCTTGGTGCATATATTCCAAGTGCTGCAGCAGGAATATCTTTATTGAATTTACAGATTGCAGTTTGGCCACCTGGCTTGAATAATCTTAAAGTATCATTGTACTTCATTTGTTTTTCAGATTCTTCAATACCACGTTTTAATTTTTCAATTGCATGATATATTTTACCATGTTTAGCTTCAGCTTCATTATGTTTATTATGAAGATTAATTAAAGTTTCTGATGAGGTATTAATATACTCATATAGACCAAGTACCAATTTAGCTCTATCAAGCTCTTCACCATCATCTTCTTTCCAACCTGCAGCAGTTGTGTTAACCTTTAATCTATAACTTGAACATGAAATTTCCCATCTGTGGTTACCTTCAATTTGGTTTTCATAATTCTTATCATTATAGTAATATATGTCAATTGAGTTAGTTCGTTCAGGCCTACTATAGTCTGTCCAGTTTGCTCTAATTAATCTTCCACTTATATGCATCTTGATAATGCTAAGCATTTTACTAGGGATGAAAGGAAAAGTCTTATTGTAATTTTTCAGATGTTTATTTAAAGTAGATTGAATGTTTTCAATCTCCTTAAGAACTTCATCATTAACTGTTTTTAATTGGGATTCTAGTGCAGTGATAGCTATTTGATTAGCTTCTACTGTCGATTTAAGGGAGTCGTTATACATGGTTGTTATGTTTTATTGTTACAAGGTAAATATAACAATAAAGTTTGACTTACCAAAGAAAAAAGCGCACAAAACAGCACACATAACCCATTGATAATCAGACAGTTATATAACCCATTGATAATCAGACAGTTACGGGTTTCACATGATAAGACTGTCATGTATAATTACTTCACATGATGTAACCACCCCAAAAGGCCTAGCAATGCCAGGCCTTTTTTCGGTAACTATATTTAATCAACCAATTCTTACTTTGTTGAAGTCTTACGAGTACGGATAGTACCACGTGTTGCACGAACTGCTTTACGCAATTCTAAACGGATCATCTTTAAAGCATCTTCAGATGTCTCTGGGTTAGCAATAAAGCTGTTTACTGCATTCATCACTGGATTTACAACTGCAGTTACTTCTGCAGCGAAAGTACGAGTGATACCTTTACGGCTTTTACGCTCTTTCTTAGCTACTGGAGCTTTAGGAGTTTTAGCTGTAGCAGTCTTAGCCTTTGCAGGTGTTGCTGTTTTAGCTGTTGCTGTTTTAGCTTTAGCTACTGGTGCTTTTTCAGTTTTAGAAGCTACTGGTGCTTTTTCTTTAGATGTGCTCATAATTGAGGTTTTTGATTTTAAATTTAAATTGTTCTTTTATTATTGTGAGTTAAATATAACTATTATTTTCGATATGCCAAAGTTTTTATGGGTGTTATCCGAAAATAGTAATTGAAAAATAAGTAAATGCGAAGATTACGGCAATCATTACTACTGAACCATAAAATTCTTTAGGTTGAGCTTTGCGTGTTTCGTTTAATACTGTTATCATCTCTTTCATATTGTTTAATTGTATAGTATAAATATAACTAATGTTTGCGACACGCCAAAGTTTATTTAGCGTATTTAAATTTATCTCTGCTACGCTTATAGCTCTTTTTACTCTGGTGCACCCTGTGTTTAGATGCTGACCAAATATCTTGCATTGTAACTTCTATTGTTATAAGCTTTTTATCTGAAGTTGTATTAGTCATTGTGTTATTGTTATAAGGTAAATATAACTATAAAGTTCGACATGCCAAAGAAAAAAACAGAAAAAAGCTAACTCACTGATTATCAATGGGTTAGCTAAATACGTAACTTGCTTATAATAAGAGGGTTATAACTAACTGAATATTAATATGTTAGCTTTTCAGGATTTTCTATAAAATACTTAATTGCGCCCCAGTAAGAATTACCATAAAATACAAATAGCTCTTCACCTGCTTTAATTTTTCTAGATGTCTTCATTGCAATGTTTCGTCCTGTAGCAGTTAATTCAAAATAGCAATTATTCCTTAAGCCTTGTATTCTTGTTAAACCTCTAGCATCATTGGCATAAGAGATAAGACACTTACTATCTTTACAATCAACATAAGTATTACGATTAATCTCCATAATATATTGATCTGTACCTTCAGGTAATTCTCTATATTCACTACGGCTTAATCTCTTACCATGATAAAAGTCAATTATAGACCCTTTAGGAATATCCTGCTTTGCGAATAATCCATATCCGCCCTTTGGAATTTGGGATTGTTTAATTTCTACTAAATGCTTATTGAATTTTGGCCCATCTGGATAGCGCCCTAATACTTCCTTGTTTAATTTCTTTAAGTCCATGTGTTTTATTATGGATTAAATATAACTAAAAGGCGTGATACGCCAAAGTTAATCGTTCTTTGAATATGGGTCTTGAAAGTCTCTGACGTATGTCATAAACCACTTAGCTGCGTATTTGTCGTAGCTCTCTTTGTTTAATCTAATCTTAAGCTTCTTTGCGAGATTCTTACCTTCTTCCCATGCGTCCATCTCTTCTTTAAGCTTCTTGTATCTATAGATATTACTTCTATAGTGCCTGTTATCTATTTGATCGGCTATAGTAATAGATTTAAATTCCTTTTTATAACTATCATAATTACCTACAACGACATGGCCGCATTCGTGTAATAACGTATATAATAAATATTCTTGGTTTGGATTAGGGTAGACTGTTACTAAGTCCTCTTCCCAATCAACTTGGTCGCAAACACTAAATCTAAAGCTATAACCTTGCTTAGATAACCAATCAACTAAACGTTTAATTCTCCTGTTCATGGTGGTACCCTTTAGGTTATTTATTATTATATCCTTAAGAGTAACCTTTGTTTTCTGCGACTTTAATTTTATATTTTCTGTTCAAATCTGGAGTACCAGTCCTTGTATACTTTTTCGTATTTCCGGGTTTTAGAGATAAATCCACTGATATTCTCCATTCCTGTCATCCAGCTGTTTGTTGCCATATAAGCCTGGAGCTCGTCATTAAAGACTTTTTCAGGATATATGGTAGCCAGTAAATTGAAGATATCGCGCTTTAGCTTATTAGATAGACTGGCAGTTAAAGAATCCATGGCTTTTTTATAAGCTGGTTCTAAGTAATAAAGAGCATGCGCTATTTCATGATGGAACGTTGAGTCCTTTCTGATAGTACCAATAAGATAAAATTTACCATTGCTATCTTTATTTAATTTTAAGTATAACTTATTCATCATATTGTCATACTTGTTCTTGTCGCCTTTTGGTATTTTATTATAGCAATCTAATATTGAATTTGATGGAAGGTTATAACCGATAAAATCCTTAGGATATGTGAACATATTATTACCAGTATATTGCACATACCATGATATGTAGTCTAAGTATGTAAATGACTTATCTCTAAAATCTGGATTAATAGACTCATAATATTCTTGATATCGCAAAAAGAACATGCCCATTTCATATCTACTTTTAAAGATGAGGTGGTACAGAGCGTTGCCTTTACTTGAAGTAAAGACTTTATTAACTTTAAAAAGAGGGCTTGTAAAATCCATACTTAAATCTAATCAATAATATCTAGACCCCAAAGAGACCTTGCTTTCGCAAAGTCTAAGTGGGGTAACTAATCAACTCAACCATGAGTAATTTAATTTGGAACTATGATGGGACTCGAACCCATATTCAATCGTTTAGAGCGATTTACATTATCCGGGTACCATGATCAGTGGCGCCACTTTATGTTACATAGAACTCTCTCTGCAGAGGTTGCAACTTCGGTAGCAAACCTTTCGGAACTACCTGATTGCTATTGTTAAGCGCGGCGTATGCGTTGTATCAAGGGATACGAGAGGTCAATGGTGAAGGGCCCAGGCCTAGGCACAACAGAGCATGATACAATAACGATGCAACACTTGGCATGACTGTTAGTTATCTACAGTACATCCGGCTTATCAATATTTTATAACTTTAACTAGCTCATAATCTCATTCTTCGCTAACAACTCAATTTAAAACTTCTGATGTTAGTTTACTTTTACGATATAGTGCTTTGTTATTGTTACAAGGTAAATATACTTATTAATTCTCTAAGCCCAAAGTACGTAGGCATCTTTTATATTCAATCATATGTTCGAACATTTGTTCTATTGCTACATCATCACTTACCAACATGTTATCACAACAATGAAACGCTTCAAGCAATCTAAAATGAGGTTCAGCTCTGAAAGCCTCTTGCTTACTAGCTCTCATTTTGTCTATTTGAGCTATTCTCATATGTTGTCCAACTAACCAAGCTACAGTATCAGGGTCTGCTTTAAAGCTTCTGATAAAAGCTTGTATGTCTTCATTACGTCTTATAAACTTTTCAGCTTCAACGTCATGTCCAGGACAAGTTGGAAAACCATTCTTTGGGTTTATTCTTGCAGTTTTAGCTTTAAACAAATCATGAAAGAATCCAGTCATGATAAGGTTAGCGTTATTAGAAACTATGCAACGGTTAGTTACTATCTCTATATGCTTTGCTGCACTTTCCTCTGGATGAAAATCAGGTCTTTCTCTTAGTTGACTAAGTTCAAGAAACATATCTTTTACATGTTGAGGTGCATGGTCGAATACGAATTGAAATTTCATTTTAATTAGTTTTAGTTTGTTTGCAAAAATTGCTTAAGTTTTCTTTATTAACTTCATATACTACTCTGTATGAACCTCTGTTTCTTTTTAGTATACCTTTTTCAATTAAGTAATTGATTGAAGGGTCATAATTTTGATATCCAGTATATGCAGGCGTTTTCATTTTATTACGTTCACGGTAATTTTTCAAAAATGGATTTTTAATATCTTCCATAAAGATGTATAATGCATTTTGAGTTTTAAAACGAATGATACGTTTTTCTGAAATTTGCTTTGCTGCTGTTTTAGCTACGTTGAGGTTCTTTGAGTAAATCATACTGTGGTTGTTTTATTGTTACAAGGTAAATATAACAATAAAGTTTGACTTACCAAAGAAAAAAGCGCAAAAAACAGCAAAATAACTTAATCAGCTTATTATCAATGAGTTAGCTATTAGCCGTAACCCACTGACTATCAATGGGTTATAAGTGACTGATTATAAGCAGCTTAATTTCTATAAGCAATTTCCTCTAATATACCAGATATTTCAAGTTCATACTTACCTCTATTTACGCGTCCCATTGTTTCAAGTCCACCTCGACTCAGAATCTCTTCTTCAATATATTCTAATTGGTCTTGTAAACCAGTATCAGTAATACACATCATTGGTCTATTCATTCCAATGATTTGACTAGGTCTGACTATACCATCCATTATATCTTTAATGTAACTCATATCACATTTTAAATTTACTTGCTACAAAATCAATTGGTTTCATATTGAAATAAAAGTCTTTTAATTTAAGCCAAAGTATCTCATACTTTTCTGGAAATTTATCGGTTGTTCTATAATATACTCGGCTGTAACTTCTTTTCTTTGAACCAACATTGTAGTTCTCGCCTACATATACTTCCATGAATTCATCACCATTATTAATGTGACGTTTCCTATTTTCGGGCTTCTTGACGTATCTACCAAATGTAACACTTGTATCATCGTCTAATTGATAAGATAGAATATCACAATCAGGGTTATGGTTATGATGTAAGTTGAATGTAATGTTTGCTGCGTTCATGGTTGTTTTATTTAAAGGTTGCTATTTCTTGTGGTATAATTATTAGGCCCCAATCTTCTTCTATTTGACTAACAATATAGTCATCATTTGGAGTATCATCTTCTGTTGTATGTTCTTTAATGTAAAGTTCTTGTAAGTGGTCATGGTCATTTGCTCTCCATAAGTTTACTGTTGTATCTTCAGCATCTTCGACATCTACTTGTGTTATTGTAAACAAGGCTTTTCCCTTTGGGTCACCCTTTATTGGTTGTATAAAATCTACATTCATATCAATAATATTAAGCAGCCATCTGAGCTTCCTCAGCGGCTGCAAGTTGTTTTTTAATTTGACTGTCAGTTATTAATGTTACTTCAAAGAAGCCATCATATCCACCTGGGATATTTTTACCTTTGTAGTAGTTGATATGATAGTATTCAGTTGCTTGCTCTTCAGTCTTACGTCCGTCTGATACGGCCCATTCATCAATAAGGGAAATGATAGTTGAAACATGACCAGTATAGTCACTCTTACGGCAAGTTTTAATACCATACCACTCTGATGCTTGTTTTACCCATTTCCAAAGATCATCATCTTTTTTAGTAGGTGCACCGAAGTCACATGCATCGGGCCAAATTTGTTTTGATTGTTTCTGAATTAATTCTACTGTGTGATAACCTTCTTTGTATACTGACATAGTTTAATTGTTTTATTGTTACAAGGTAAATATAACAATAAAGTTTGACTTACCAAAGAAAAAAGCGCACAAAACAGCACCCTACCCAACCGCTTAATAGTCAGTGGGTTACGGGAAAGCTAACTTACTGATTATCAATGAGTTATAACCGACTGATTATGAATGCTTTGTACCAAACAGTAATATAACATCTGAAGTGTCATTTGCTGGTAACATTCTTTTATCAACAGTAAATACCTCTGTTTCATTAAGACTAATAATATCCGTTGGAACGGGTATAATATCACTCTTATAACTAAAGATAAATTCTTTATCTACAAATAGGTTAAATGTGTATTTTTTCATAATTAATCAATTGGTTCTATGTAAGCGGCTATTATTGGGGCTAGTTCCGGGTAATTTTCAAGTTTATATCCATGGTCTCTAAACCAAAAGGCAAATTGCTCTTGTTCAGATACGTGATGTATTTCAACACTTGTATTATCATGAGCTATTGCTAAAACGCCAATACGTCTAAGCCACACTGCTGTCATTGCAGGGTCAACACAATATAATAAACATATGGATGTTGTCTTGCTCATATTAATTTACGTCACAATATTCCATCATGATACACAAAGCTTCATCATATGAATCTGCTTTAAAACATTTTGCAGATAATTCTTTTGCTTCATCATGCATGCCAGCTTTTCTAAGAGCACGTTGACAAATTCCGATTAAGTTAA
>Ga0307378_10012050_pt1 | contig 11099 bp, 10 predicted proteins | sample UN1MG_FD_202238 | JGI IMG/M metagenome (GOLD analysis project Ga0307378, IMG submission 202238) | Soil microbial communities from Risofladan, Vaasa, Finland - UN-1 | ecosystem: Environmental > Terrestrial > Soil > Coastal area > Acid sulfate soil | place: Finland: Risofladan, Vaasa | collected...
CTGGTTCCCACCTGGGCCTATGCTGACTTCCTCAATGGTCTCGACGGTGCCTTTTATTTTCAGTACCACACTATAATTGCCGGTGACTTCGCCTGTATTAGTCACCACGGCACTAATTGTAATGCTTTCTCCTTGTTTAACACGCTCAGGCGCTATGACTAGATTGCTTAGGGTGAAGTGCGCTGGTTGTAGGGGGATGACACTAAATGTGCCATTCAAGCCATCTAGCTCTACATAATAATCTCCGGGAGTGTCCTTAGTTATTGTGAAGGTAGTTGCTTGGCTTGCACCGGCAGCCAGGGTTACCTCAGTGATGCCTTCAACCACGCCGCCGATTCGTAATACTAGGCTATATTTACTTGATTCTGTGCCGTTATTGGTTACTATGGCACTGATGGTTATAGGTTCTCTCTCTCTGACCTGAATAGGTGTGATGGTTAGGTTACTCAGAGAGAACCTAGCTCTTGTTGTGGGTTGCATAGAGTAGGCTGCAGATGGAGTTGGAACAGGGGTTGGAGCCATAGTTGGAGCTGCAGTGGCAGTTGGCATTGGTGTTGGCATTGGTTGCTTGCCTGCCCTTATGGCTTTAGGGACTGCACCGGCTTGCTTTTTGCGTGGTGGTATGGCAGCTAGCACTATGATAAACAGAATCAACACGCCGATTATAGCGCCAAGGATTGCCCACAAGTATGGAGGGAACATAGCCCAGAAGGATGTTTTTACAGTGAAATAATCGGTAAAGCCATTGAGGTCTACTATGTAATCGTCTGGTGGGCCACCGATAACTGTGAAACTCACTGTTTGGGGTTCCGCTGCTTCCAACTCTACATCCCTAGTTTCCTTTAGTTCATCATTTATTTTTAATGCTAGCGTGTAAGTGCCGTCTGTGTCTGCGGTCACCACAGCAGTGATATAGACCGTTTCTCCCTCCTTGATAGACTCTGGGCTAATTGTCAAGTTACTTATCACAAAGCCAGTTTGTGCACTGACTGAAGTGCTGGTAGCTGAAATGAGAGCTAATATAAGGGCTACTGGCAGTAGCCAAAGCGCCTTTTTCATCCTTGCCTCCTGTGATTAAACCAAAATTAAGATGCTTAATACTCTACGCCAAAATTAACTGTAAATCAATAGGCTAATCGGAGACTGCGTAAAGGCTCGTTTTTTCTCAGTCTGAGTCTTATGGATGAAATGTGTTCTTTCCCTGGAGACTTTTTGTATGGAGCCAAACGCAGTGATTCACAACTGAAGGAATTACTAAGGGCATATTGCTTGCTATTCTATATACGTCCGGCTTCGGTTATGAAGGTCCGGATAATGTTCAGAAGATCGATTGGCCAGCATTTTAGGTGCGGGCTTGATAAATTTGTACCCGGACCCCCGCTCGGTAGTGATCATCTTGGGTTGGCTTGGGTCGTCTTCTAGTTTATTCCTGAGGCGTTGGATATATACCTTGAGATATTCGGTGGCATCAGAATATTCCTCCCCCCAGATTCTCTCTAGCAAGTAGCGGTGGATCAATGTTTTGCCTTCGTTTTTGACTAGATGATAAAGTAAGTTAGACTCAATCGGGGTTAGGTTTACTGTTTGCCCTTTTTTGTATAGGCAGGGAGTAGTAAAATCGATTTTGAGTTCTGGGTTAATAACTACGTCTTTGGCGTCTTTGAGCTGGGGCATAGTGGTGCGGCGAAGGACAGCTTTTATCCGTGCCAGAAGTTCGTCATGCTTGAACGGTTTAACTATGTAGTCATCAGCGCCTAGTTCCAATCCCTTGACCTTGTCCATTTCATCACCTCTGACAGTGAGGATGATTATAGGCACATTGCTGAAGCTACGGATTTCACGGAGCACATCGAGGCCATCAATATCAGGTAGGCCAAGGTCAAGGATGACTATATCCGGTGATTCAGTCTCAACCGCTTCTACACCTTTGTTCCCACTAGTGGATGAGAGTACACTTACTTCAGGCCAGCGGAGCTCAAAGCACAAAGAGATGGCTTCAATGATTTGAGAATTATCCTCGATTACCAATACTTTCATTTCTGTCTACCATTAAGTAGTGGCCGGAGCTCAGAATTCAGAATCAGGGATTACAAAAGCTGCCCATCTCCCCTTGCTGTTTTTATTGGCTATTTTTTCAAAGGCAAGGAGAAAGCAAAGGTACTGCCTTTGCTTTGCTGGCTTTCTACCCATATTGTACCCCCATGGAGCTCTATCAAGTGTTTACATAAGGCAAGTCCTAAACCTGTCCCGGGGATGTGTTCTTTAGCATCTCTAAGCCGGTAATAGAGTTGGAAGACTTTGGTTTGTTCTTCGAGCGGTATGCTAGAGCCACTGTCTTGAACCTTGATGACTATGTGGTCGTTTTGTTTAGTTGATGTTAGGGATATGCTGCCCCCCTCGGGGGTGAACTTGGTGGCATTGGACAAGAGGTTAAGCAAAACCTGTTCTATCCTTAAGGAATCGGCGATGGTTTTGGGGAGGTGATGTGCCAGATTTAGAGTTAAGGATTGATTTCGGCTGTTGATAGTTGGCGATATCTGGTCGACTGCATTGTAGATAACGGTATTTATATCTGCTGGTTCTAGTTCTAGCTGGAAGCCTTCAGCTTCTAGTTTGGCTAAATCTAGCAACTCCGATGCTCGAGCTTCGAGGTTGTAAGCCGAAGTTAAAATATTGCTGATCAGCCTGGTTTTGGGGTCGTCCGGGGAGAGAGGTAGCTCTTCAGCTAGCAAGCCAGCGGAGGTGATAATGGAAGTTAGTGGAGTCTTAAATTCATGCATCAGAAAGGAGATGAGCTCTATGGTTTGCCTGGCTTGAGTCGGGGGCGCTTCTATTTTTGAATTGTTTACGTTCATGGGCTATCTCCTAAATTTTGTTATGGCAGTCGGTTTATCACTGAGAAATTCGCTGAGCTTGGTTAAGGTTTAGGTCTAAGGGTCTTGTAGACATCTGCTTAACATTAACAGGTCATGTATTCGGGTGTCAATACTTTTGCCAGATTATTTTTGTTCAATTTTGTATCTGGAGTTGGGCTAGCAGTACTAAATTCTTATATCGAATCATGACCATTGGGCGATGCCTGAGCAGGCAAAGTGGTTCGGACTACCAGTGGTATGAAGTCTCGTTTGCACGCTAGCTTTAGTGTTTTGTCCGCTTGCTCAGTTAGCAATGATTTTGCTAAGTATTCTGAGAGGCTGATGATGAACCTGGCATCATGGGTGTTGGTACAAGGATGTCACAACGCTTTTGAAGCAGAGAGCCCACTATCAGCTTCGGTGTAGCCCTAATCTAATGTAAACGCGAGGTTTTAGACAGCTAACCTTAGCCCGGTTTTTGACAGGAATATCTTGCCCGGTTGATGCAATACCTCGGTTTGTCTTTTGGGGACTTTCTGTACATTGACTATCCTGTTTTGACCCATAGCTTTTCCCCATCGGTAATGAATTCGATAGTCCCATGTTCCGAGGTCAGGTAAACCCTGTCACTTCCGAGCCGTTCGGTTAGCCTGTTTATTACTTCAGGGTGAGGGTGGCCAAATCTATTGTCAGCACCTACTGGAATCGCAGCTACCTCAGGGTCAACAACAGCCAATAATTCTGAAGAGGTGGAGGTCAGGCTGCCATGATGAGCAACTTTCAGTACTGTACTCTTCAGATTGGCTCTCCGGGCAATAAGATACCATTCAGCCTCTTGGCCGATGTCGGCAGTGAATAGAAAGCTTACCTTATCCCAGCTTAGGCGCAGCACGACTCCATTGTTGTCAACATCATCGGAAGTGCCTTGAAGCAAAGACGTTGGAGGGTTAAGCACCTCTATCTTTATTCCGTCACCAAGGTCGATTTCTTGCCCGGTGTGGGCTATTCTGTATTTAATTTCTTTGTCTGTGACTGACTTGAGCCAGTGCTGATAAATGGCTGAATTGTAAGCTATTCCTGGCCCGATGACCTGTTGTACTTCATAGCCCTGGAGTATTTCTACCAGGCCGGTGATATGGTCAGCTTGTGGTTGAGTTAGCACCAGTAAGTCAATAGTCCTGTCCCAGAAAGGTAGCTTCTTGCCTAATTCGAGCCCTATTGCTTGAGGGCTTGGCCCACCGTCGATAAGGATATCCTGGTGGTTTGGTGTCTGGATCAGGATGGCATCCCCTTGCCCTACATCAAGTATGCTTACATGAAGCTTGTCATCAGGCGTGTTCAGGATAGCTGTCCAAACCAGGATGGTTGCGATTAGAAGCGGAGAGATAATCCACTGCTTGGGTAGTTTGGAAGCAACCTCTGAGGTTTTATTAGCAAACAGGCGTATTTGGTAAGTTAGCGGGGAAAGAGAGGTAGCTAATTGCTTTCGGTAATTGATGGTTGCCATAGCTGCTGCCAGCAAGGCATAGTAACACCATATTTGCCAAAGATGGATGCTGCCTAGCTCAGCAGACGAAAGTGGCAGGGCATCGAAGGCTTGTACTACCAGAATTAAGTAGCTAAGGAAAAGCCAGGCTATCCAGCCCAGGATTTGAGCTAGGAGTGGTGCGAAAAGACCAGCCGCGCTGACTAGAGCTGAGGTAATGATAATACCCGGCAAGGCTAGCAGAGAAAGGAAAGTTGCTGGCAGACTGACGAAGGAGACGATACTAAAATTGTAGGCAATGACTGGCCATGTGGCTAGAATAGCGGCCAAAGTTACTGCAAAGCTATCGACAGCAATATTACATAGAGATGCTGCAGTCCCTTCTGTGCTTACGGCGGCAGCTGCTCCTTTCCTGCCCCACGTTTGAAGGTAAGGGAAGAGAAGGACAAGCCCTGTCATGGCCAGGAAACTTAGCTGGAAGCTGGCATCCCACAGAAGTTGAGGCTCGATTCCTACCATTACTGCTGCGGCAAAAGCCAGAGCAGTGAGGGCACTCCGTTGTCTGCCCAGATATTCGGCTGTTAAGAACATGGTTCCCATGATTGCGCCGCGGATTACGGGAGGACGCATGCCTGTAACCAGGGCATATAGCCAGATAGCCAGAAGGGCTAGCCAGATATAGATAGAGTATCGTCTACCGAAAAGCCAAATTCCAGCGCTGAGGAGCATACCTATAATAATGCTGAGGTGGAGACCAGAGATAGCCAACAGATGGGCAGTTCCACTCCTTGAGAAGGCTTGCCTCAAGGAATATGGTATGTTGCCCCTTAAGCCCAGGAGGATACCTTGAGCTAGTGAGGCGTGTGGTTCAGGTAAAGCAAGCGATAAGCTTTGGGAAAGGCGGTTTCTTAAGGCCAGTGGCTTGGAGCCTTTGCCTGTATCTAATATTTCTGTTTTGGGAAAGTATATAATTGAGTAAATTCCCTGCCGAGCCAGGTAGCTTTTATAGTCAAAATCATCAAATTGTTGTGGTGTTTCCAGCTTGCCGGTTACCTTGAGGGTATCTCCGTAATGATATTCGTGGTATCCGGGCACTTGCACTATAGCTTTTCCTGAGATTTCTTTCTTTGTGCCATTTATTTCTAGCTCATAGGCTGAAAGCTGGAAAACAGAAGTTTTATCTTTGACTTCAGGGTCATTGCATACTATTCCCTTGATTTCAACTACTTCTTGGTTGTTGTAGAATTGGAGGTGATTCTCATCGACCACAGGCAGGCTTGGTTGGAAACGGAGGCTGCCGCCGAGGAGGGCAAAAAGGCAGAATCCGGCTAGAAGCAAATGTTTTTTATATCGAGAAAAGAATGGGATAAAGCACAGGGGTAGAAAGCCGAGACAAATAATGCTAACTGGCAGGGCAATTTTTGAACCAAGATAGATACCTGCTACCCAGGCGGCACTGAGATAAATAAGCGTCATGGGGGTTTTCAGTCCTCGACAGTAATCAGGTTCTTTATTTTGTCCAGTGTAGCGCTACCAATGCCTTCGACCTTGAGCACGTCCTCTATTCTACGGAAAGGCCCATGTTGATTGCGGTAGTCGACAATTGCTTGAGCTTTACCCTGACCGATTCCGGGTAAGGCTTCGAGTAGCCATACTTCGGCTAGGTTTAAGCTTATCCTTTGTGGTGAATGGCTTTCACCTGTGCGGGTTACATAAATCTTGATATGGTTCAGGTTGGCATCCGACATAGGTCCAGCGGCTTGAATAAGGGTCTGTAGGGTGTCATCCTCTTTTGCAGGATAGAAACCGGGGTTGGCCACGGCACCGCCGACGTAAATCTCTCCCTGGTATTGAGAAGAAGCGGCTGAGGATAGGGAAAGCTCGACAGGATGATGGCTGCTTTGTTTTAGCGCCAGCACGATGCCACCGCAAACGAGGCTGACCAGTAGAAAAATGATAATGAATAGCCAGTATCTATCTAATTTATTTGACATAATAAACCTCTTGCTTCTATCTTATTTGTGGTGATAGTGATAGAATTTTAGCATAGATGGTGAACTCAAAAACGATAGCTGTCAATCGCAAAGCCTATCACGATTATAATATTTTGGAAAGCTTGGAAGCTGGCATTGTCCTTACCGGCACTGAGATAAAGTCAATTCGGGCGGGTAGGGTGAACATTCGTGATGCCTATGCTAAGCCTGAAGGTGATGAATTGTGGCTGTTTAATTCTCACGTTGCTGCCTATCAAGCCCGCAGCCACTATAATCATGAGCCGGAGCGACCGCGTAAACTTCTATTGCACCGCCGCCAAATTAATGAGTTAAGAGGCATGGTGAGCCAGAAAGGTTTGACTTTGGTGCCGTTGAAGCTATATATTAAAAGAGGGACTGCTAAATTGGAGTTGGGTGTGGCTCGAGGCAAGAGACTTCACGACAAGCGGGATATGATGGCTCGTCGTGAAACAGAGAGAGAGATAGAACGGGCGCTGAAGAGAGATAGTTAAGAAGCACATTAAAAATTTAGTTTTGGGGGCGCGTGGCTTCGACAGGGGCAGGCCTACAGGATGGCAAGTCGAGGTGCCATCTACCTCGTGAAACAGGTGGCAAAAGACAACTGCCAACGAAGCAGTTCCAATTGCAGCCTAATTAGGGTTGCACATCCAACCTGACCTCACCCCGATGGGTTGGGATTGGGTGACGAAAAGTCGGGGTGCTCCAGCCTTGATGTCGATATGGGTTGGCTAAGAGTCATCGGCTGGTCTAGCTATACTCGGTCAGCAGAGGCTAGTTAGGCGAGATAAAAGAGCTGGCTAAGCTTGTAGTACGTTCTGGCAACCTTCTTCTGGACGGGGAGTTCGACCCTCCCCCGCCTCCACCAAGAATTTCATAAGCGCTAGCTGTTGACTGCTGGTGCTTTTTATATTTGGCCGAAGTAACTAATCAAATTCTGGGTAAAAGTGCTGAATATTTTTCTATCCGGCTCATGCCGGCTTCTGATTGTATCAGCCAGGTCATCCAGCAAAGTTCGATGGCTCTATAACCAACGTCTGGTGCCATGCGTTCCATCAGCCGGACGAACTCGATATCGGTAGAAGGTATTTTCATGTTTGCTTTGATTAAAATTTCATCAATAACCCTTTTTACTATCTTGTCTGGCATTACCGTATCGATGCCCCCCATCATTCTGAGATATTGAAAGCTGTTTATACCAACCCCTTTGATTTCTCCTATCGGGTCTTTTCCCCAATCTTCAAGTCTGGCATGCTTTGCCCAGTAGATAAGGGCCTGTCTATCATTTAATTTATTCTCTCTTTTGATTTTGGCTAAGTAAGAAGCGACAGCTTTTGCCATCTGCCAGGAGCGCTTGTTTCTCCAGATTTTCTCAAGCTCCTCATCGCTAGCAGCCAGCAGGTCTTCAAAGGTGTGAATTTTTCCCTGTTCTACAAATTCTTTCCTGAAATTTTCTACCTTGGGTACCACTGTCTGGAAATAGTTTAAGCCAATAGAAGTAAAAGCGGCATCTACTACCATTAAGACGGCATTGCTATCCCATCTTTCAGTTCTTAAGCAGCGCCCACAGTGCTCCTTCACCTCAGGGACTTTTTGCATATAACTGTCAACTATATCTTTGAGTTTCAAGCTAAATTCTCCACCAGCCGAGTATGGCAAGGGCGCTGAGTTCAATGCCGACAAACTCTGCGCTGATCCAGCCAAGAAGGCATAGACAGGTGACAATAACCCCGGCAATTATTACGCCGCAGAGGATGGACAGGAAGGCATAATTGAATTTCAGGCCGAGGAGGAAGGCAGCTATTGAGCCTGTCCAGGCGCCAGTTACTGGCAGGGGGGTAGCAACAAATAAAATGAGTCCAATCCGCTCATACCTCTCGATAACTTTCCCACGTCGCCTGGTGCGTTCGAAAACCCAGTTCACCAACCTCTTACCAATGGCTACCTTGCTGATGACTTTGATTATCGAGTCGAGGAACAGCAGCAGGATAGGGACGGGCAGCAAGTTGCCGATGACAGCCAAGCAAAAAGCCCAGTACCATGGCATGCCGAACATGAATATGGCTACGGGCAAAGCGCCACGAAGCTCCAGCACCGGCAGGGCTGCTATGATGATGACTATAAGCTCCTTGGTCAGGCCAGATGCGATAAGTGCTTCAATCATTTTTGACGAATTGTTTTATCCATTTGACTTTTGCAAAGCATTATACCATTAAATATTGACTGCTAAACTAAAGTTATCCATAGGATTCCTTATCACAGTATTGATAGCTTCGAGAGAAAGTTGTATTTTATATTTGAGCAGTGTGGGTTTGCTACTAAAGGTAGCTCTCGGGGGAGGCTATAAGTCTTATCTGGTTCAGATAGATGGGTGACACTTGATAGGAGATGAAAGGACGCTACTAATCCAACGAATGTAGTGCGACCTTTTAAGGCTGCCAGGGATTCGGGCAGGGCTAAAGCCCTGCACTACATGTGTTTGCCTGGTGAAGTTGCCCGAATAACTGGAACAATATCGGCAAAATATACAAAGAGGTAATGTGTCACTAATCATATGAACGAGTACAAAGTCTTTACCATTAGGGAGTAGAGTGGTAAAATTAGCGTGGAGCGAGAGTTATGTCGGGGCATTCTAAGTGGTCATCTATTAAGCGTCAGAAAGGGGTGGCTGATGCCAAGCGAGGACAGTTATTTACCAAGCTTGCTCGCGAGATTATAGTTGCTGTGCATGAAGGTGGGGCTAATCCCGAGTCTAACTTCCGTCTGCGTATGGCGATACAGAAGGCTCGCGATAGCAATATGCCTTTGGAGAATGTCGAGCGGGCGATAAAAAGGGGTAGTGGTGGACCGGAAGGAGCTAGCCTGACTGAGGTAAAGCTTGAAGGCTATGGGCCCAGCGGGGTGGCTGTTCTGGTTGAGGCACTGACTGATAACCGCAACCGCACCCTTCAGGAGGTAAGAAGTCTGTTTTCGCGGCATGGTGGGAGTCTTGGTGAAAGCGGTTGTGTGGCCTGGATGTTTGAAAATAAAGGTGTAATCACTGTAGAAACTGACGATGTAGATGTTGAGGAACTGGCACTGCTGGCTATAGATGCTGGTGCTGAGGATGTTAGCGTGGAGAAAGGTTATCTTGAGGTTTATACTACGCCGCAGAGTTTAGAGGCAGTACGGCAAGTGGTGGAGCAAACGAAACCGGCTGTTTCGGCTGAAGTTTGCCGGGTGCCCAAGAGCATGGTGGTACTAGGTGAGAAAGGAACTCTTCAAACCCTGAAACTCCTTGACCATTTGGAAGAGTTGGACGATGTCCAGCACGTTTTCTCCAATGTTGATTTCTCAGAGGCCATCCTGGATAAGCTGCGGGCTCAGGCATAGCCATGCGCGTTCTCGGCATTGACCCGGGCACTTTGAAGCTAGGCTACGGAATAGTGGATGAGGGGGTGGAGGGGATAACCATGGTTGACTGTGGTGTGTTGAGCTTGTCTTCTAAAGTTCCTATGGAACAGCGATTATCCTCCTTGTATCAGAAGCTTGTTGAAATTGTAAATCGCTATCGACCGGACGAAGTAGCTATTGAGGAACCTTTTGTAGCTGGAAATGCTCGCTCAGCTTTATCTATTGGCAGAGCTCAGACGGTGGCTATTCTGGCTGCAGCCAATAGGAAGCTGCCTGTTTTTCGTTACTTACCAACTCAGGTAAAACAACAGGTGGCTGATTATGGCCACAGCGGCAAAGAGCAGGTACAGGAGATGGTGAGGATTCAGCTCGGACTTTCTCAGTCTCCTCAGTCTACTGACGCTACTGATGCCTTAGCTGTTGCTATCTGTCACCTTCGCCAGAGGTACTTCGACCATCTGATAGATAAGAGTCAGTAAAGAGGGGCGATGATAGTTGCTTTGGAAGGAATACTGGAGAGTCGGGGGATTGATTCAGCGGTGGTTAAAGTCGGACCGCTTAGCCTTCAAATATATATTCCCAGCTCTACCTTGAGCCAACTCGGGGTTGCCGGCGATAAGGTCTATTTGCATACCCATCTTTACTTAAGAGAAGATAATGTAGCTCTCTACGGCTTTGCTTCGACCGAGGAGCTGGCTCTTTTTCAGAACCTCATTTCTGTTTCCGGGGTTGGTCCTAAACTAGCCCTGGCATTGCTTTCTACGTTGAATCCCGAACAAGTGGCTTCAGCTATAGTCAGTGGTAATGCTGACCTCCTCAGCCAGGTGCCTGGTCTTGGCAAGAAGATGGCTGGGCGTATTGTGTTGGAGCTCAAAGGGAAGTTGGAAAAGGGATGGGTGGGAGTAATTGCCCCCGCTTTGGTACAGGAAGATGCCGATGTGGTAGCTGCCCTCACCAGCCTTGGTTATTCTCTCAAGGAAGCTACTCAAGCTGTCTCTGGATTGCCTGCCTCTCAGGACGTGGATTTAGAAGAGAAGATTAGACTGGCCTTGAAGCAATTAGCGGCAAGGTGAATGTGACCACTCAGGCGATCTCAGTACCTCCTGCTTTGCTTGCTCATAAAAGACTACAGGTTAGGAGTTCGATATGGAAATATATTTATTCATTGTAATTTTGGCTTTAGTGGCAGTAATCATTGTTTTACTGGTTAGACCTAGAAAGCTTGAAGTTCGAGCGCTTGAGGACCTGGAGAAGAAAATGCTTTTCGCCCTTGCTTCTGAAAAGTCAATGAGGGAAATACAGGATATTATTGAGAAACTACCCCACGATGTAATCCAGAGCTTGACGCATAGC
>Ga0307378_10012053_pt1 | contig 11095 bp, 9 predicted proteins | sample UN1MG_FD_202238 | JGI IMG/M metagenome (GOLD analysis project Ga0307378, IMG submission 202238) | Soil microbial communities from Risofladan, Vaasa, Finland - UN-1 | ecosystem: Environmental > Terrestrial > Soil > Coastal area > Acid sulfate soil | place: Finland: Risofladan, Vaasa | collected...
GACACCGTTCGAAAACCTCCTCACACCCGTCGAGCTTCCCGGGGCGAAGCACGTCTACCAGATGTACACCGTGCGTGTGCGCGGCGTCAGCCGTGACGCGTTCGTCCTGGCGCTCCGGGAGAAGGGAATCGGGGCCTCCGTTCATTTCGATCCACCGGTTCACCTGCACGAGTGCTACCGCGAGTCGCACCGCAGGACCCATCTGCCCGTCACCGAGCACCTCGCCTCCACCATCGTCACGCTGCCCATGTTCCCGTCGCTCACCCACGCCGAACGCGAGGAGACCGTCGACGCGGTGAAGGACGTGCTCGCGACGCTTCCCCGGACGGAGAAGCAATGCGCGTAGTCTACCTGGGGAACAACGACCGCGGCGTCCGCTGCCTGGAGGCACTCACGGCGGCCGGACATCACGTGGCCGGCGTGGTGGCTCACCCCGACCCTTCCGAGAAACCGTGGTACGCCTCCGTCAGGGACACCGCCCTCTCGGCGGGCATCCCCGTCATACAGCCGGCGGACGTGTCGAAGGAAGTGGAGACGATAAGACGGTGGGAGCCCGAACTCCTGGTGCTCGTCGGCTACACGCAGATCATCCGTCGGGACCTCATCGAGGTCGCCCCCCGAGGCGTCATCAACCTTCACGGCGGAAAGCTGCCCGAATACCGCGGGGCCTCCACGCTCAACTGGATGATCATCAACGGCGAAACCGAAGGGGGCGTGAGCATCATCCGGGTCGACGAGGGCGTGGATACCGGCGACGTCCTCGCGGAAGAACGGTTCCCCATCGGACCCGACGACACCATCCGCGAGGTCCTGGCTCGCTCGCTGGCGGTCTTCCCGCCGATGCTGCTGCGTGTCCTGGACGCCCTGGCGGACGGTACGCTGAAACCGCGGAAGCAGGACCCGTCCGCCGGACGCACCTGGCCGAAGCGCCACCCCGACGACGGCACGCTCGACTGGACCGCCATGACGGCCCACCAGGTCCACAACATGGTTCGCGCACTCACCCGGCCCTATCCCGGAGCGTTCTCTCACCTCGGCGGGCGACGGGTCTTTATCTGGCGAAGCCGCCTGACGGACGAAGAGGGCCAGGGGGCTCCGGGAGAGGTCCTGGCGTGCAGCGGCGGCGAATGCCTCATCGCCTGCAGGAAGGGCGCCGTGGCGGTGAGTGACCTGACGGGCGAGAACGGGGATCCGGTGACCCTCGAGCCGGGCGCCCGTCTGGGCTGAACGCCGGCGCTACGTCGCCGGCGGGTTCATGATCCGTCTGATCCGACGCTGCAGGCGCAGAACGAACGACGCGACCCGCCCGACCGGACGGTGTGTCACCCCGATCGCGTCACTCTCACAGAACTCCTGACAGCAGAAGCACGCGATGCACCTGCCCAGGTCGATCCTTGCCTTCCCGTCGACAAGCGTCACCGCGTGCACCGGACAGTGCCTGACGCACAGCCCGCAGCCGATGCACCGGGTCCGTACCACGTTCGGGTATTCGCGCGTGCTCCGGATGAGTCCCGTCACGGCTCTCACCACCCACGCCGGAAGACGTGTGATCGCCGCGTCCATCAGCATCCGGTTTGAGGGAAGCCTGAAGGGACTCGACACCGCGTCGATCGACTCCCCGAGCACGTCGATCCTGGCCAGGTCGGCTTCACCCAGGCCGCGTCTCGCCGCGTGACGCGTGCTGGCCACTTCCGTCGGTTCCAGTCCCATCAACGCCGCGCACACCGCGTCCACCGCCACACAGTCACGTCCGGCCACCACCAGTCCCAGGGGTTTCGGCACGCCGCCGCGAGAGGGACCGGTCCCTTCGAGCGCCGTCACCGCATCCACGAGGACCAGGTGCGGTCGGAGCGCTTCGAACACGTCCACCACCATGTTGCTGAACGCGTCGGGCTCCGGAAACTGACAGTGATAGTTGACACGCAGTCGAAGCGGGATGAACCCGTAGTTGTTTTTCACCGCGTTGGTCATCAGACAGAGCATGTGCGTCTTGAGCTTGGGAAGCGTGATGACGACGTCGGCGTCGAGGGCCGCCTCCGCCACCGCGATCGACGTCACCGTCTCGAAGCCTGCACGCCGGATCTCCCGATACGGCCGTCCCTTGAAGTTGAGCAGCTCGACGTCCAGCTCGCGGCAGGCACTCAGGATTCCCGACTTCTCGAAGCCGCCGAGCCCCGGGCTGTCCAGGCCGTCCGCCACGACGACGTCCGGCGTAATCTCCCTGACGAGGTCGACGACCGCCCGCAGGAAGGCCGGGTGGGTGTCGATGGCCGTCTCCGGCGGGTGCTCCCCGAGGTGGTTGATTTTCAGCAGAACCCGGTCTCCCGGCTTCACTACATCCGTCAAAGAGCCGATAAGAGATAGTGAGCGGGAGAGGGCCTCTCTGAGAACCCGTGGATCATAGGACGGACAGCGTGTGACGGCGACCCTGGCCCGCATGGGTGACTCCGAATCCTTACGTGTGTGACCGCAATACGTTACGACCGAATTTGACTCCGGTCAAGTCCAAAGCGCGGAGAGCCCCGTGAGCCGTGTCCTCATCATCCATCCGGGATACCGGCAGGGACTGGCCAACATCGTCAGTCGGGAGGTGTCTTTCGGATCGGTGCTCCGGTCGACCGCGCTGCTGAACCTCTTCCGCGGCGACGAGGTTATCTGGGTGACGGCGCGGCAGGCGGTTCCGCTCATCCACGGCGCCCGGAACGTCAGCCGGGTCCTGGTCTACGACCACCTCGTGTCGCGCGGGCTCACTTACGAGACGTTCGACGTCGTCGTCAACCTGGAGCCGAGCTGGGAGTTCTGCGCCCTGGCGGAATCGGTGAATGCCCGTCTGCGGTTCGGGTTCTCTCTGGACGGCAGCGGCACACAGGTCGTTGCGCTTCCCGGGGCGGAGCGTGCACTCGCGGTCGAGGTGTCTCCCAAGGCCCGACGCACCGAGACACGACCCCACCAGCAGATCCTCTTTGAGGTCATGGGAAGAGACTGGCAGGGGGAGCCGTTCGTCCTCGGCTATGCCCCGGAGAGCCGTGAGGAGTTCGACCTGGGTTTCAACATGCAGACCCCGCACGACATGCCGAACAAGGCCTGGGACCGTGGACATTGGCGAAGGCTCGAGGAGCTGACGTTCGGCCGCTATTCCATCTCCTACCGGCAGTCCAGGCAGGACCTGCAGGGCTACATTGAGTGGGTGAACTCGTGCCGCATCATCGTGACCCCAGACACGCTGGGACTCTACCTGGCACTTGCCCTTGGCAAGCGGGTGGTCGCACTTTTCGGGCCCACGTCGGCCGCCCGCTGTCACTGCTACGGCCGCGGCATAAAGCTCACCCCGTCGGTCAAGCTCAACTGCATCCCCTGCGCGGACGCCGAGTGCCCGTACACCAGAAGCTGCATCCAGACGGTCGCCCCCGACCGTGTGGCCGAGGCCGTCCACGTCCTCGCCCACGCCGAGGTGCTCGAAAACTGAGCCGTCCTCTGGTGTCCCGGCTTCACAGAATCCTCCTGATTTCCGCCGGAAAACCCTTGCCACCGGCACGCCGGTGGGTATTCTCCCGGGGTCGGCGCCATTGGGCGCCTGCGTCCCGATACCACCACCTTTCGAAGGAGCATGGGAATGAAACGCGTGCCGTTCGCCATAATCGGCTGCGGGTCGTTCGTTCGCTATCACTGCCGGGGCATCCAGAAGAACGTGCGGGAGTTCAAGTGTGCCGGCCTCGTGGACATCATCCCCGAACACGCCGAGAAACTGAAGGCTGAATTCTTCACGAAGGACGATCCGCCCCTGTACGAAGATTACCGTGACATGCTGAAGGAGGTGAAGCCGCAGGCCGTGCTCGTCTCCACGCCGCACACACTGCACTTCCGGCACTCTTACGACTCACTGGCCGCCGGGGCGCACGTGATGGTCGACAAGCCCATGGTGACGAATTCCGGCGACGCCCGGAAGGTGGTCCGCCGGGCCCGGGCGGCCAGGAAGGTCTTCCAGATCGCCATTCAGGGCACGTACACCGACACCTTCGCCTACGCCCGGAAGCTGCTCAGGGATGGGACCATGGGACCGCTCCAGCTGGTCACCGGCATCCTCGCCCAGGACTGGATGCGGTTCACCAGGGGCGCGTGGCGTCAGGACCCGAAGTTCTCGGGCGGCGGACAGCTCTATGACAGCATGGCCCACGTCCTGAGCGCAATGATGTTCCTTGTGGATTCACCGGTTCGGGAGGTCTTCTGCTGGACGGACAACAAGAAATGCCGCGTGGACATCAACGCCGTCGGTGTCATCCGTTTTGCCAACAACGCCATGGCCACCCTCATGAGCGGGGGGAACTGTGCCTCGTGGAAGAGCCACCTGGTCCTCGAGGGCAGGAATGCGCTGATGGAGATCAGTCCGCACGGCGGGGACTTCCGTGTGAACGGACGGAAGCTCAAGAAGGACATCATGGGGGTGCCGAGGGGATGGAAGGTACCGACGGTCAGTCCCATCCGGAACTTCGCCGACGCGATCGCTGGAAAGGCCAAGCCGCGGTGCCCAGGCCGGCTTGGGATTCTCCTCGCCGACCTGATGGACGCACTGTATGCGTCGGCGGCCGGTGGGAAGCCCGTGAAGGTCAGACGCCGACGCAGGGTCTAGCGCGGGCGTCTGCGGCGGCGAAGCGCGAGGAGCCCCACGCCGAGTGCGAACAGGGCCGTGGTTGCCGGCTCGGGAACCGTGCCCACCTCGCCCTCGTGCGTCGTCGCCGTGAAATCGATGCTGAAGTCGAAGTCCTCGACCAGCGACGGTGACACGCTCGACAGCCAGCTCCGCATCGCAAAAGTGTCATTCACTTCGAGGTAGCCAGCGGCTATCAGATCGCCTGCAATGGCGCGGAAATAGCCGTTGAACGCGAAGGCACCGGTCCCGGCGTCGCCGTACATCTGCAAGTCGATGATCTCGCCGGCCAACAGTCCACCAGACATGTTCTCGATGCCCAGGGCCGGTATCTCGCCGGCCAACGTGAGGTCGCCCACCACGCCGCTCGTGGTGAAGTATCCGTCCACATCGAAATCTGTACCTTGGTGGTCGAAGTCTGCCAAGAGCGAAAGGGAGCCACCGACGCCGCCGCTAAGGTTGAAGACAGGATACGTGGTGCCGCCCAGGACAGGCTCAAAGGTCACCGCAGCGGCGCTTCCGTATCCCGATAGCCTTCCGGTCGAACTGTCATAGGTCACTGTGGAGTAGACAAAGTTGAAGTCGAGCCCGATAAGGTTCGGCTCGATGGGATCAGCACCGACGGAGCCGACCAGCAGCACGACAAGCACCGCACCCACCGCAATATGAACACGCGCACCGTGCACCATAACTAGCTCCATTCGTAAACGGGTCCGAAGACTCTTCGGGGCCGTCGTGCACAGGCATCCCGCGGTAGCTGGATGGCCCCCCGACCGAGAGCGCAAGGGGGTCTGGTCAGCCGCCAACGGATATCTCTGCAAATTCGGTACCGAAAAGGACTTATTGCGCGAAGAAAATACACACCATATCCATAACCCCATTGGTGGTAAGGAATTAGGGCTTGCCGCTGTTTCCGCTTTGCGGTGGTGGCATCCGCAGCCTTCCGCAGCACTTGTTGGACTATTTCGACACCATGAGCCACGCCAAGGTCAACTTATTGCCGAAGCCTTTTCTGGACAAGAGGTTACGGCGTGTTGGAAATACTGAACGGGGATGGGCGCCTTCGCCGCGTAAGACACCTTCCAACCGCCAAGGGACCCCCGGCAGGCTGGCCATCCCAAGGCCCAATAAGGGCTTGCAGCGGTGCGCTCCGTTCGGTGGCAGTCCGGTCACAAACTGGCGTTGGAGGGCGGAGCGGAGTCCGGGATGGTGTGGAGTTCTGATGGCTTGGGGGGACCAAAACCGAGCGAAACGTGGCCACCCACGCGAAATGATGGTATAATTGCATCGTGCATCCCCGGGCCCGGCTGCGGCCTGGGGCGCGGCCCGCACCCGTGCGAATTGCGCGCCCGTAGCTCAGCTGGATAGAGCACCGGATTTCTAATCCGGACGTCGCAGGTTCGAATCCTGCCGGGCGTGCCATGACCTCCCGCTTACTACCGCCACGTCAGAATCCATAGACATTCTCCGACGGAACCCCGATCAAGTCTGACGCACAGGCCCTCGGTGATGAACGGCGCCGGTCCGCCCGGAGGCGATGGTTCTGACCTGATGAAAGCACTGCGGGCCGAGGAGCAGACACGGAACCTGGCCGTGGTCGTCATGACAGGGATCGAGGAAGACGGGTTGAAATCGGCCGTGTTGAACCTCGGGGCCACGAACCTCCTGACGAAGCCCTTGAAGCTCGTGGACCTCCTTGCCCGGCTCAGGAGCGTCCTTCGCCCGAAGTCCCCTCGGGCTGAGCACCTTCCTGAGGTGGTGAGACCACGGGGATGCTCCGACAGGTGTTGCGTTCAACAACGAGTTGCTTCGGATCGCCGCGAGGATCGCCCTCACGCACCACGAAGCGTGGGACAGCAGCGAACATCCGAGGGGGCTTCGGGGGAAGCGAATTCCCCAGGAAGGCCCGATCGCCGCGGTCGCCGATGTGTATGACGCCCTCTGCTCGGAGCGATCTTACAAGCACGCCCATGGGGCCGAATACGCTCTAGCGGCAATCGCGCCGGACCGCGGACACCGCCTGGACCCCTCGGTGTACGACGCACTTGAACGACGCCTGGATGAGATCGTCTCACTCAGAGCCGAAGTCGCCGCTGGCCCTGCCGAGAGTTGACGGCGGCCCCACGCAGGGGAGTGCCCATCCTTGACTCCGGCCAAACATCTGTGCATGTCGTCGCACCTCGTTCGGTGAGCTGAATGGGCCGCATTGGCCCGCCCCTCTCCAGCTAAGCCACCATGTGCCATCGTGCTGTGTCCATCCTGGACGCCCCCATGCTTCCCATGCACCGGCGGCGGTGCCCGCTGCGTAACGCCTTTGTTAGTAAGGGGATGCGCCGCATTCTGCCTGTGAGACCGCCAATGGGCAAAAGCAGAGGCAGAGAGGGATTTTACGGAATCGGCCACCTATACGGAGTTTTGAGTGTATACGGTCTTTCAGAATCTCGATAATTAATCAGTGAGTGCACTGGGTGGGCGAATGGCAGCACAGGGCGTACCGTATGCGCGGGACGTCACTGGGAGTGCAGGTCCAGACCTTGGCGAAGGGGGGTAGTGGTGCGGGTGGCGGCGACGCCTGAGAGGGCACTATGCGGGAATTCGACGAGGAAGAACTGCGGGCATCGCTCAAGGTCGTCTACTATGGACCGGCGCTGAGCGGCAAGACGACGAATCTGATGTACCTGCACGAGCGGCTCCCGGCCGACCGTCGTGGGGACCTGCTGACGCTCGATACGTATGAGGACCGCACGCTGTTCTTCGATCTCCTGCCCTTCTACATGCGAACCCCGAGTGGACTGCGCCTGAAGGTGAAGGTGTACACGGTGCCGGGGCAGGTGCGTTACGACGCGACGCGGAAGGCGGGGCTTCCGCGTGCAGACGGGATCGTCTTCGTTGCGGACTCGATCCTCGGTCAACAGCGAAACAACGCCGAGAGCTTCGCGAACCTCGAGAACAACTGTCGGTCTGTGGGTATAGACCTTTCCAAAGTTCCCCTCGTGGTCCAGTTCAACAAGCGAGACCTTGCCGACGTGGTACCGGAAGAGGACGCCCGTCATGTATGGGCGTCTGCGGGGGTGCCGGTGGTCTTCGCATCGGCTTTGTACGGGAAAGGGGTCGTGAAGACGTTTCACGAGATCATGAGGCGGACCTATCGGTCGTGCGAGCGGACGTTGCGACTCATGGAGAGGCACGGACTCAGTGAGGAGATGTTCATGGACGGCTTGGGGCTCAGCGATGAGTGACCCCATGGATGTGAGAAGGCTGGTTGAGGAAGCCAGGGATTCCCTGGGTCTTCTGGCGAGGATCGCCGAAGGGCAGCTGTGCGTGGAGGATGCTGATGGCGAGGTGTTGTGCACGGCCAACGGGGTGCGAGCGGGGGGAGGGTGGGTGAAGGTGCCGCTGCGTATTGAGGCGGAGAAAGTTGCGACGATCACGACACGTTGCGGGCATGCACGGCTCGTCGGCGAGCTGGCCGCGGCCATCCTGTTCGGGGTGTATCGACGTTGGTTGGTGGTGGAGGTGTACCGCGAAACGGTGACCGGCAGTTACGAGGCGCTGGCGGAGCAGAACCGACGGCTGGCGGACTTCGCGGCGAATCTGGAGGAAGAGGTCCGGGTGCGGACGCGGGAACTGGATGCGACCCACGCAAGACTGGCGAGGGAGGAGAAGGTTGCGGCGATCGGCCGGCTTTCGGCCGGCCTGGCCCACGAGTTGAATACGCCGCTGGCGTGCGTCCGCAGCAACCTGCAACGGCTTCTCGAATGGGTGCCTTTGGACGGGGAGAGCGCGGAGATGGTGCGGGAGTCCCTGGACATGACGGACCGTGCGGCGGGGATTGTGAGGGACCTGCGAGGGTTCTCGCACGTGGACGACGTGGGTCTCGTGAAGGTCGACATGAACGAGGAGATCGACCGGATCCTGGCGAGACTCCAGGTACCGGCCGGGGTGGTGATCGAGAAGAACTACGGGCAGCTGCGTCCGGTGGAGGTGGACGGGGGACTGATAACCGTGGCCCTGCTTCACCTGCTTGAGAACGCGCGTGACGCCGTGGACGGGTCGGGACGAATTGGTATTGAGACTGCAATGGAAGACGAGACCGTGGTGGTGTTCATCACGGACGACGGTCCCGGGATCCCCCCAGAGATGATGCGGCACATCTTCGACCCGTTTTTCACGACGAAGGACGTCGGGAAGGGAACAGGACTGGGATTGACAGTGGCGCAGAACATTGCCCGGGGTCACGGCGGTGAACTGACGCTGGAATGTCCGGCTGTCGGCGGCACGACCGCGAGGCTCTCAATACCGTGTGCGGCTGAGGAGGGGACGGTATGACGCCTGTGGACCTGTTGCTCGGTAAGCCGACCGCAGCTGCGGCAGCGGGGCCGCAACGGTACGCCGTTCGCCTGGTTGACGACGAGCCGGGCGTGCTGGCGTCGCTGTGCTCCACACAGCTTCTCGGGGAATGGAAGTACTCTCCCGACTGCGGAAGACCACCGGACATGGAGCTGGGATCCTGAGAGATCAAAGGAAAACGGATCGGAGCGGAGACCATGCGAAAGAACACGAGTCCGATACAGAAGACCATCCTCTGCGTGGACGACGATGCCAGCATGCGGTCGGCCCTGTGCAGACTGCTCACCCCACTGGGACACCGCATCCTCACGGCCTCCGACGGAGCACAGGCCCTCGAGGCGGCCGAGGATCGACAGCCGGACCTGATCGTCCTGGACCTCATGATGCCCGGCATGGACGGCTACCAGCTGCTGAAGGCACTGCGTCAGCGGGGCCTGACCGATACCCCCGTGGTCATGCTCACGGGAAGGGATTCCGGTGAGGACATGATCAGCGGATACGAGGGGGGGGCCGTCTACTACATCACGAAGCCTTTCAAGAACGAGTACGTGCTAAACGTCGTGGAATACCTGATCGGCGACCTCGCCGAGGAAGAGCGCGAATGGCTGGAACAGAAACTGTGAGAAACCCCGAGACGCGAGAGGGAGAGGGAACGATGAATCGGGCGCGTCGGACGGGAGTGCTCATGACAGCCGTGCCGGTGTTGCCGGTCGGCCTGGTGTGGGGCCAGGAGGACCCTCCGCACGCCAAGACGGTTACACCGCTGACGGACATCAACCCCGAGTGGCGCGACGTCCTCCCGTCGAAAGGGTTCACGTTCACCTTCGGGGTGACGCAGATCTACCAGCAGGACCGTCACGGTGGACTGTCCACCCACCGGCGCAGTGGACGATGCCGTGGTCGCCGCCGTGCGAGCACAACTGAATTTCTGAGCAGCCCGTGTGCAACTCGTACAACCGAAGGAGAAAAACATGGTCGACAACCTGAGAGACGTGACGGCCTCGAGGCACCCCCTCGACGCCGAGGTCCGTCACCGCAGAAAGGCCGAAGAAGCCCTCCATGAGAGTGAAGGCAAGCTCGACGCCATGCTCCAGTCCATCACCGACCCCATGAGCATGATGGACCGTGAGCTGAACATTATCTGGGCCAACGACACGGCGAAGCGGGTGTTCGGAGCCGATATCATCGGACGCAAATGCTACGAGGCCTACCACGGTTGCACCGAGCCGTGTGAGCCGCATCCCTGTCTGGCGCTGCGGGCGTTCGAGGACGGCAAGGTGCACGAGCACGACACCCAGGTCCGGACCGCCGACGGAGAGGTGCTGCATTTTCACGGCACGGCCAACGTGGCGCTGAGGGACACCGAGGGGAATCCCACGGCCGTCATCGAGATCTCCAGAAACGTCACCGAGCAGAAGCGTGCGGAGCAGGCCCTGCGGGAGAGTGAGGCGAAATACAGGACACTGTTCGATTCGGCCAGGGACGACATCATGATCTTCACACTGGACGGAAAGCTCGTGAGCGCCAATCCCGCCGCCATGGAGCATCTGCGGATCACCGGTGAGGACCAACTCGCCTCCATGACGGTGGCCGACATTGTCCCCGAGTATCAGCCCGATGGGACACTGACCCGCGAGAAGCTCCGGCAGATGGACGCGATCGTCATGGCCGAGGGGTCAACCTCTTTCGAGTTGCAGGTCAGGCGGATGGACGGCAGCACGTTCCCGGGCGAGGTGCAGGTGACCCGGATCGAGTTGGGCGGAGACGCCCTTCTGGTCGTCAGGGGCCTGGACATTACCGAGCGCAAACGTGCCGAGCAGGCGTTGAAGGAGGCCAACGACATCATCAACCGGAGTCCGGCGGTCACGTTCCTGTGTCGGAACGAAACCGCCTGGCCCGTCGAGTTCGTCTCGGAGAACGTGGCCCGGCTCTGCGGATACACCGCCGAGGAGTTCACCTCGGGCAGGGCGGCCTACACGGCGGTCGTCCACCCGGACGACCTCGAGCGGGTGGGGGAAGAGGTCGCCGACTTCAGCAGTGAGCCTGACAGGACGAGCTTCACCCAGCGGCCCTACCGGATCGTGACGAAGGACGGCAAGG
>Ga0307378_10012054_pt1 | contig 11094 bp, 29 predicted proteins | sample UN1MG_FD_202238 | JGI IMG/M metagenome (GOLD analysis project Ga0307378, IMG submission 202238) | Soil microbial communities from Risofladan, Vaasa, Finland - UN-1 | ecosystem: Environmental > Terrestrial > Soil > Coastal area > Acid sulfate soil | place: Finland: Risofladan, Vaasa | collected...
TGACCATTGAGGACTACATGATGCCCTTCTTTTGGCGGATTATGGCTGATTCTATTCAAGATTATTATGCTCAGGCTGCAGATAAGAAAAAGAAAATGTAATAAAATTAACTACTTATAAAGGAGACTGTATGAAAGGAGAAATGTCGATTAACTATTTATGAATAACCCGCACGCTTTTTCTTAACCGTGCGGGTTTTGTTGTGATGTTCCAGGCCGGGTTCCAGGCGGCCAGGCGGCGTGTGAGGTGCCGGGTGGCCAGGCGTGTGAGGTGGCGGTGTAAAGCACTATATCATGGGAAATATGTAATGAAATTAACTACTTACAGTGTGAGATTTGGATCCAAGGCCGGTTGTGGTTCCAGGCGATTCCAGGTGTTTTCCATGTGTTTTCCAGGTGTTCCAGCATGGTGAGGTGCATGGTGAGGTTCCAGGTTTACACACAAAGGACACAACAAGTAATGTTAGTCTTTCTTCACGATTCATGAATGATCATATATGTAAGTAGTTAATATTATTAACTATTTTCTTTGATATATAAAGTTCGCCGAAGTTGGAATATCAACATGTTGGCATTCAGTAATATCAACAAGATTGTTGATTTGGATCCAAACAGGCTGCATGCAAAGGGGTTCCAGGCTGCAGATAAGAAAAAGAAAATGTAATAAAATTAACTACTTATAAAGGAGACTGTATGAAAGGAGAAATGTCGATATTTATTGAAAGTCTACAAAAGGAGATAAAAGACCTGAAAAAAGAATTAGAACAGAATGATCTGGGTCAAAGAGCAAAGAAGAGCTTATTCGGACAAGTCAGTGTAGAAAGGCTGACAGAAGAGAATAAGGCGTTGCGGGAAAAAAACGAAGAACTTCAGAAGCTTGTTGATGAGTTTGATGCGGGAGTATATAGATAAACTTTAGAATAAACTGTAATAAAATTAAAGAGTTAGTTTATAAATGGGTGTTTCGTTTTGGAGGATGAGGAGGTGTTAATGGTGAAATAGGTGAAATAAAGTGCTGGTATATGTAATGAAATTAACTACTTATTTGGATCCAAAATATGCGGAGGGGCTATTCCGCCAGATGTCCCGCCGTTTTGGCGGGATTCAGAGTTGGCATTTCGCGGGATTTGGATCCAAGTAATTTACACCAGGCTCACCACCAGAGTGTCCATGTTATCCAGGTTAATTTGAGCTTTGGATCATGATCTCCAGGTAAAAATATGTAATGAAATTAACTACTTACAGAGTGTCTCCCTCACACGGCCCTCACACGGGCGACAAGCCTCCGGGTTATTCCCTGGAGATCATGATCCAAAGTTGTGAAGGGCGAGGTGGGTTTTTGGCCGGACGAAAACATGCGGATGAAAGACTCGTGTTCCAGGCGTTTCAGGCTGGTTGTGTGTGTAAAATCCAGGGAATAATATGTAATGAAATTAACTACTTACAGTGTGGGATTTGGATCCAAGGGCCAACGCAAGGGCCAACGTGTTTTTGGGATCACATCCATGGAATAATATGTAATGAAATTAACTACTTACAGTGTGGGATTTTTGGATCCAAGGGCCAACGCAAGGGCCAACGTGTTTTTGGGATCACATAATATGTAATGAAATTAACTACTTACAGTGTGGGATTTTCACATCCAGGGAATAATAGGGCCAACGTTCCAAAAGGGCCAACGCAAGGGCCAACGTGTTTTTGGGATCACATCCAGGGAATAATATGTAATGAAATTAACTACTTACAGTGTGGGATTATGAAAGACTCCAGGCGTTTTTGGGATCAGGTGTTAAAAGAAATTGGAATTAAACATGGCTTTAGTCTCAAAACTGGAAATGCTCATTTTAGTAAATCTAATTTTTCGATGAAGATTGAGGGAGCTACAATAGTAGACGGAGAAGTACAATCAAAGGAAAGAGAAGATTTTAAACTTTTCGCTGAATTAGTAGGACTTGAAATTAATGATTTGGGAAAGGTTTTTAAACAGGGAGGTTTTCGTTATGAAATAATTGGTTACAAGAGTAAATGTTCAAAACGTCCAGTTCTTTGTAAAAGAGTTGGAACTGATCAGCGGTATAAATTCAGTGTTGCAATGGTTAAAATGTTTATGAAAGAAGAAGATAAAAAATATTGGGAGGGAGTGTGAAGTAAAAATGAAGTTGGTTGAAGAGAAAGGAATTCAAGAGATTAAAATATATAACAGTAGGAGACCTAAGTTCAGGATGAAGAATTAAAAAATTTGGAAATATTTGAGGAAAAAATAAAACAAAGTAGGCAAAACAAAATAACTATCAAAAAAGAAATAACAAAAAGACTTGACATTATGAAATAATGTGTTATAATGTATGTTAGTATATGAATAAAAACTTTAAGGGAGACCTTAAACCTTAATGGAGGAAGGATTATGAAGAGAATGAAGCATTTGATATTTAGTTTAATTTTAGTATTTAGTTTGATAGCGTATTCAGAAGCAATTGAATGGAATATAGAAACAATTACAGAAACAATTCAAGTTATCCCGATATATGATGGAGATGTTCCAAAGGCAGATTTATATCTTCCTCCGGAATTTCCTGCTCAGATGTATTATCTTGTGGTTTTGAGTCCTGGTTTTGGTGGAACAAAAGAAGATATGTCTGAAATCGCTATGCGACTTGCAGGAGAAAACTATATAGTTGTTGTTTTTAATCCTCCAGGCATATATCTTAATTTCTTAGATCCGGCAAAATATATAGAAAATATATTTAAATGGGATCAGGATTTTATTAAAACAATAGATTATATAACAGATAGTTTACTATCTCAGTATATTTATCTTGATAAGATTGGTGCAGGGGGACATTCATGGGGTGGGATGAGCGCAGGATCTGCAAGTTTGCTTGATTCCAGAATTAAAGTAATGGTATTATTCTCACCCGCTACAGTTGAAAAACCATTTTCTGAAATTACTGTCCCAACACTTACAATCACAGGAACACTTGATTTTCTTGAGATGAATAATTTTTTATATGTTTATCCTTTTATCAATGCACCAAAACAGATAATTGATATCATTGGTGCAGGACATTGTTGCTTCGCTGGTGCAGACCATTGTTTTCCTTGGATAAAGGAAATTTCAGCATACTATTGCATTGCATGGTTTGATTATTATCTGAAAGATGATAAGAATGCTTTAAATAGAATCAAAGCAAGCTTTCCAATGTTTTCCAGAGGCATTTACAACTTTGGTGACGGGGATGTTCAAATGTAAAATGAGGTTAAAAAAACCGCCATTGATCTATTCATTCTTTTAGTATGTATAGTACTTCTAATATTCTTTTCATGTTCAAGAGAATATGAATGATATGAATGTATAAAGATCACATCCAGGGGTTTGTGGACAGGCTGGTTGATGAGTGTAAAATCCAGGGAAAAATATGTAATGAAATTAACTACTTACAGTGAGGAATTTGGATCCAGATCCAAAGTGGCGGCGTGCGGGAGTTGTGGCTGAGAAAAAATGATGAATGAGATTATGAATGTGTATAATATATGATAAAAAGACTTGACTTCTAATTTTAATATGATAAAAAGACTTGACTTCTAATTTTAAGTATGTTATAATGTAATTAAATTAGAGTTAAAGTTTTTAAAGTGTTATGCCGATAAGAAAGATAAATAAAACAAACGAGATTCATACTAAATGGAGGATAACTATGGAAGATTGTAAATACAAAGGAACGTATAAAACAGAATTTACAGTTTATAGAACAGGTGCAGTTTCTGTAGGAAATATAAGGCATGGCGCTACTACTTATATAGCAAGATGCTTGAGGGGAATTGCCAGAGACAAGATTTTGAACGATTCAGCTATAAAAACTGATTATGAAATTTTGGTTAAGAGAGCAAATGACATTAGAAAAAAAATCCTTAATGAAGGAAGGGATAAACTAACGGTTGGCTGGGAGGTTAAGGATGTAATGGAATATATTAAAGATAAGTATAATATAAATGAAATTCTTGCAACAGATATTGAAGAAGCTTTAAACATTATTAAAAGGTTAAAGAGATAGGATAGGAGATAATAAAATAAAATGAAACACAAATATATTGATTATGATTTTTCTAAATTTGAAGCAATGGCTTTAAAAGAGATGGAGAGTAAAGATGTTATAAAGAGATTAGCAGAGTTACATGGTATAGGTATTGATAAGTTACAAGAGGCAATAAAATTAAAACAAGATTTACATAAGGTAATCGCTTCTTATGTGTTTGGCGATGACTATGATAAAGTTACAAATGCACAACGAACAGATGTTAAGTTTTTAAATTATCATATTATGTACGGAAGATGGTGTTCGTAAAAGAGATTATAGAAGGTTAAAAACAATGCCAGAGAAAATAGAGGAAAACAAGTCAAAAATTAGCAAATGAGTTGCGTTCGCTTCAAAGGAGATGTGAGGAACGAAGAAGAATGGCTCAGAAGGTTCTATTTAAAAACAAGAGACTTTATGATCAGGAATAAATTAAAACAAAAAGGATAATGATGTTTTTTAAACATCGTTTAGAAATGTATATATGTCGGCTACTTGTTGGCTCTACTTGCGAGGAGTTGGAATTCGATCCTGACCTTTCGCCTCTCCTTTTGAACTTCCTGGTGTCTGCTGAAGAAATACTGCGAGGGTGAAATTCGCAATTAATTCAGAAGAATGTTTCCATATAGAGGATACAAAAAGATTACAAGCATTCGGATTTTATACCCCGAACAAATGAAATGGGATTACGAAAATTTTCACAGGGATTTTTTAATCTCCAGAAAATGGAAAAAAGATTCCAGATAGGCAAAATATGAGAATTGAGAAAGTAATGGGCAAGGAATATAAAGTTTTTAAATATATTATCAGAAAGCAGAAGCATTATTGGATTCTGTATTTAGAAAGTGAGGATAGGAATTGGATGGTTTTAAAAGAACCGCCAATTGAATCTGGAATTAAAATACTGGCAATTCCAGTTAAAAAACAGAGGGAATGTCTGAAATTTGGGATGAAGGTGAATATTGGTTAGATTTCCAAGAAGATAACAAAATAACATTTGATATTATAAAAGAAGATAATAAATTAAAAGGAGTTTATTGTTTAATTACATATAATAAGGATTGGATATTGTTTAAAAGACATTTAAGACATTGGGAAATAGAAATGCAAAATGAAAAAGAGCAAAATGAAATAGAGCAAAATGAAATAGAAATTTCTAAGAAAGAGGGTTACTGACTTTTCCACAGCTAAAGTACTCACTGAGGAAGCTCGGCAATTATCAAGACGATTATCAAGGATCGTAATAAGGCATTGGGCACAAAAGGATAAGGATAGCATAAAACAGAGATAGAGGCACACGGGCAGGATTTAAGCGGAAGATATGCCAAAATAAAGATAACATAGGGTTAAGATTAAAAAAGACTTGACTTCTGTTTTTAAAAATGTTATAATACAGATAAAATTAATATTAGGCAAGGTAGCCGAACTGAAAAGTAAAAATTAGGAGGGTTAAAAATGATTTGTCCAAATTGTGAAGTACGGCACGCACGTTTTATTATAGAAGATTATGACTTTGATTATAATCTTGAAGAAGGTATTATTCTTATACCAACAAAAGAAGGTGCAGAGGAAAGAAGGCTGGCAGAATTTAATAAAGATGATTCAGAGGTTTGTGCAGAATGCGAAGCTTGGGAAGAATATCTGAGATTATGCAAGGAATCGTAGGACATAGCGTTCGATAATTTTAAAGGGAGATAGTTTATGTTAAAAGAAGAAAAAGAAAAAATAGCAAGTTCTGTAAACGAGGGATTTACAAGTGGCATTATAACTAATAAAGAAGGAAGACCTAACACTTATTGGGAAATAAAAACTGAAAAACTACCAAAAACAGCATTAATAGATGAAGGGAATATTAAACCAGAAGAATCAGAAGAAGGGAATATATGTCTGAACTTTAATGTTAAATTAAATAACAAGAAAAAGTTATATTATAAATGCGACTGGTGCGGAGCAGCGTTTAGGACAAATGATAAAAATGAATTATTATGTGAGTCTTGCAGTAGTAAAAAACATACTGCAGAGTTAGAAGATCAATATGATAATTCTTATGGCAAATGGTAAACAAGGAGAAATATAAAATGACTAAAGTTAATTGTAATAATGAAGACTGTATTAATAATTGCAAAGGAATATGCACGAAGGAGGAAGTTGAATTTTTTGTAGGTCAGAGCGGGGATTTCTTTTGTGAAACGGAGTCTTGTTCATACAAAAGAAAGGAAGATGGTAGTTATGATATTACAGAAGAACATGAAGAAGTTTATCCTAATATAAATTACGATACTAATGGTTTGGAGGATATAAAAAAGGATGGGAATAGAAGTCTAAAAAACTCAGAATTTTATCCTAACATTCCTATAAGGGATAATGAAAAAGAGGAACAAAAGTTTATGGATAGAAATACGAAAGGAGATAAATAAAACAGGAGGCAATATTATGGAATATTATTATACTGGAGATGAAGTAAAAATAAAAAATGCCAATCCTTTATGGAATGGTAAAACAGGAAAGGTTGTTAGATGGGTACATGACGATTATTATATTGTTGAGGTTGATAATTCTAATAACAAAAAAATATACTTGATGTTAAATAGCAAAGAATTTAATAGTGTATAAAAGAGAGAAGGAGAAACTATGGAAGAGAACACAATTGAAATAAAACTTCAAAATTTAGAAGATTCACAGAAAGCATTTATGAGATCTATTGCCAAAGCAAGGCGTCTTGCTCCTGCACCATTCTTTTATGAAAAATCCATAAAGATGATAAAACAACTTTCCGAGGAGAACAAAAAATTAATTGAGGAGAACAAAAGATTAAAATTAGAAATACATAGAAATAAAGAGTAAATGGTATTTATTATAAGGAATGTAATCCTACAGTTACAATTAAACAATTATAATACATGCAAACAAGGAGGGTTGAAATGAAAAAGGATATAGTTGCACAAGTTATTCAAGAGGAAGTAAAAGAAAATAGTAATGGAGATATTATTTGTCCTTTTTGTGAGGATACTGGTTTTGATAAGGTTGGACTTAAATATCACCTTGCCTATCATTGTGAAGTATATGATAAAATTGAATTTGAGCGAAATCCATTATTAGACAAAAAAAGCTGCTAAAATTCAGAAAAAATGTTAAGGAATTCTAAACACTTACAAGGCAAAATAAATTGATAATTTCTGGAGATTTTCCTTGACAAGTTCTTTTAAATACGTTATAATGTAAACATAATCAAAAAAGCTAAAGTTTTTAAGGCGTTATGTCGATAAGCAAGATAAACATTTTTAAGGGAGGAAATATTATGTCAGACATTAAAACGGATTATGATTATCATTTAGCACATGGCGATCCTTGGACGGAAGAAGAAAGAGATATTATGATGTGCGAACATTTTATAGGGAAAAAGATAGAACATAAAATAAGAGTGGATATTTTGAATGCATGGCTTAAAGAATATAGGAAGGATTTGACAGGAAGAAATATTCATGCTATGGTTCACGCTATTCATTTGTGGCGACAGAAACATCATAAGAAATGGAAATATACTGAATATCCTTGGAGAGATTTAAAAGACATTGTTCCGATGGTTTTCAAAAAACATAAACTACTTGACTAACAGGGAAAATTGATATGAAATTGTTATGCCATATTATGATGTTAAACAACTGGGATTTTTGTTGGTGGAACGATAAAGTATATTCAAACATTATTGATCGAGCAAACAAACTAGGAATGGTTTATCGGCAATCAACAACTCAAGTTCACTGGACAGAAAAAGGTCAGTTTTTTTTTAAAAAATATGCAGTTTAAAAAGACTTTAAGCCATTGAGCTTGGATGAGTTGCGCCCAAACTTATCTTGAATGCATACGCTGAGATAAGTTTACGCCACCCTGAGACAAAAATATATCAGGGTAATTCCTGCGGAGCAACATAATAATGTGAGCGTTGAAACAGGAAGCCGTTTTTTTTTAACTAATCTGTTAGAAGACTAATATATGGAGAAGATTATGAAAGCAAAATATTTAATTAGAACTTTGAAGGATGGTAAGATTGTAGAAAAGATATTAGAAGGAAGAATATTTGATATAGTTTTTAGAACGAAGAATGGTGATATTAAAATAGATATCAAAGATGAGAGGGTACGGGTTCATGGAGAACGGAGAATAACTGTATACCCAGAGGCGGCGAATGCTGTTGTTCTGGAAGCATCAGATTTATTTTTTAAAACGGAGGATTAGTTATGAAAGAAGTAAAAATTAAAGCGGATATTATAATTAAATTTCCAACACGTTGTACAGAAAAAGAAATTGAGGAAGATATTCTAAAATTGGAAGTAGCTTTGAATGATAATCATAGACTTGCAATAATAAATTCTTGTTATCCGCTTAAATATTATTGTGGAGTGAGATTTCATTTCAAATTCTTAAAATGAAATTAGAAGGAATTATGGCACTAAAATTAAAAATATATTCTAAAGAAGATGGCTTTACTGCCGATGAAATTAAAAGAGGAATTCATTGGGTTTATGCAGATATTACTTGTCCGTATTGTGGTAAGGAACAATCTGTAATGATGACACAATATCTTGGCGGACCTTGTTGCAGATGTGAAGAAAAAACTGGAGGAATATAAAGGATAAGTAAAATGTCGAAATATATTATAAGAGTGAAAGAAGTTTATATTAATTTCATAGAAATAGAGGCTGATTCTGAAAAGGATGCAATCGAATCAGTAAAAAATGGGGGTGGTGAATCTACGGGTGTCCGGTTTTTTAAAACTGAGAATTCGGATTCATGGACTGTTTTAAAGGAGGAATAATGACTAAAGAGGAATTTGTTTATGCGTATGATGGAGCGCCGTATGAACTTTATGAATTTGCAGAGGGTGCGGTGGAAATAACAGATTGTGATGAGTTAAAAAAATTGGCTACAGAGTACCTTGAAGCAAGACAAGCTTTTGAGAACGGATTAGATGAAACAGGAATTGAGAAAGGATAAAAAATAGCTGGAGGCAAACATGAAACTGACTATAAATGGATTTTTGGAGGAAGGCGTGCAAGACGGCAAACGAGATTACTGGACTATATTTTCAGATTGGCTGAAATAATATTTGAGATTTCTCTTGACAAGTTCTTTAAAATATGTTATAATGAGATAAAACAAAATGGAGAAAAAATGAAAGTACTAAAATTTGATTGTAAAATACTTGAGAGGAGAGCATTAGAAGAAGTTATGGAAGCTCTTAGTTGTTTTGAAAGTACTGGAAGTAGATCGAAATTCAAAGATTGGGATAATAAGTATGGAAAAATTATTCAGAAGATGAAAGATGGGATGATAAATGTCTAAAATAGTAGACCTATGGAAATGGTGCTCTGGAGTTGAGCCAATTATAACCAAATACTCAGTATATACAATGCAGGGTGGTTGGGAATGTTTGGAAGTATTATGTTTATATAACGAAAACCCACGATTAACGAAAACCCACGATTAAGAATAATGAGAAGGGGTAAAAATGAGTAGATTGATTGATAACAGAGATTGTACTGATATGTTTGATGCATGGAGGAGGAGGAATCTTATTGAGAGTGGTAAACATACTGAGGAAGAGGTAGATGAGTATCCTAATGAATGGAAGCGTTGTAAAAATATAGAAGTTATTGAACTTGGAGTTTGTCTTGAATCAAGGATGTGCATTGGAATATTCTACTTGGTGGTGTGAAGCAAAGAAAAACACTATAGAATAAAGGAGAAAGAATATTATGGCTGGATCGTTAAATCATATAATAGATCGGGATGGAAAATTTACTATGAATCTTATTGAGAATCTTGGAGATGCACATGAAGCATTAGAAGAATGTTTTATGATTATACATGAATTATCGGGCGGAGATTCAAAGAAAATATCAGCGGCGTGTAGGAGATATGGATTTCCGGACCCCTGGGATATTTGTTTTAAAAATAAGAAACCAATGAATAATGAATAAGGAGAAATATTTAAAAACAAATGATATAATATAACAAGGAGATGATATAATCCCCATGCTTAAAAAGAAGGTTCAATTATGGCATAATATAGATGAAAAGCTAGGAGTAGAGTTATCCGAGATGTTGTACAAAATATGTGATAAAGAACATGCGGTTTTACTTCGTCCATTGTATTGCAATGATAATTGTCCAATTTACAAACATATCCTTATTGACAAAGAGAAGAGCAATAGTTCTTGTAGTTATTTTAAAAACGGAACAAAAATGTTAAAAGCATTAAGAAAGTATAATCAATGCTGCAAACTTATTGCTTTATTGAAAAAAAAGGAGGCATAAAAATGGAAGGTATAAAACTGGATATTATTGGTGCGGTTTTAGGAGTTTTCTTTATTCTAATGGGAAATGTATTTCCTGGATGTTTAATTTTAATAATTTTATTTGTGGCAAATTATTCAAAAATTCGGAATGGAATTGCAGCCGTTGTAAAAATGTGGTTGGAATTTTATTAAACAAAATGAGAGGCTATATGATAAGAAAAATTATTAAATATCCAAATTCTAAACTACGTTTGATTTCAGAACCTGTTCAAAAGGTTGATAAAAGCATTAGAAGATTAATTAGGGATATGGTATCATCAATGATAAAAGGACATGGAATTGGTTTGGCAGCTCCTCAAGTTGGTGTTGCAAAAAGGATTATTGTTCTTTCATCAACGTTAGCCAGAATTTCAATAATTAATCCTGAGATTGTTGAAAGAGGCGGGGATAGTTTGTTGGAAGAGGGATGTTTAAGTTTGCCAAAAGTTTTAAAAATAAAAAGAAGAAGTAATAAAGTGAAGGTGATTGGTTTGGATATATATGGGAAGGATTTTTCAATTGATGCTGAAGGTTTGTTTGCAAGAGTGCTTCAGCATGAGATAGATCATTTAGATGGTATTCTTATAATTGATGAAGGGAAAAAATATGAAATTAAATGAATCATTTCAGAAATGTTACGGCAAAGGATGTACGCACATTCCAAAAGGTTCTTGTGTGACTTGT
>Ga0307378_10012056_pt1 | contig 11094 bp, 9 predicted proteins | sample UN1MG_FD_202238 | JGI IMG/M metagenome (GOLD analysis project Ga0307378, IMG submission 202238) | Soil microbial communities from Risofladan, Vaasa, Finland - UN-1 | ecosystem: Environmental > Terrestrial > Soil > Coastal area > Acid sulfate soil | place: Finland: Risofladan, Vaasa | collected...
TTAGTTACTTTGAGTCCCATCACCCATGAAATTAAAGGGTTTAACAATTTCTTTTCTTTCTCCTAGAAGTTCCTCTTCTATGAAAACACCAATTCCGATTAAAAAACTTTTATAGTCTTCACTTAACACTTCACCACTTAGGTGTCTTTCAACACCATTTTGGATTATATAGAAACAACTTAATTGTTGATTACCGTCAGATGTTAATGATTCTATATTTAATTCTTTAATTCTATCGTAATTGATTTTCATATTACTCGAGTCCTTCTAATTCAATATCTGTTTGAGATTCTTCTAACTGGAAATCCTCCCCTTCTTTGATATCCAAACCATTCTTTATAAATGTGTCTGCCCAAAAACTAGAGTATTCTAATTTATATTTCTCTTCAGCTTCTTTTGTGTCTTCAATGAAACCATGTGGTGTTACAATAACCTTACCATCTTCATATCCAATACCATTTACGTGGTTTTTAAGAATGGAAATTTTAGTACGAGAAGCGAACTTAATCTTTCTTCCGTTTTTAGTTGCCATAATTTTATTGGTTCCAGCTCCTTTTTGGTTACCAAATAAGAAAATTAAAGTACTATTGAGGTATATAGCCTCACCACCCTTCATCTTAATCTTTGGTTGTCCCATTGGGGAATCTGGTAACTCAACCCATGGTTGGTTTACAAAAACAATTGTGTTTGTGTATTTATTGATTTTACCATCAGATAAAGTTTCTTTTCTTGATGATGTAATTCTACCGTTTAACCCCATACCGATTTTATCAGCTAATACAGATGCGTTATGCATCTTACCACCTTTACCATCAAAGGTCATTTTACAAGGTATAGAACCAACTGAATCCCAGAAGAAACAAATATCATAAGGTATTTCACCTTTTGCTTGTGCATCTAGTACTTCGTTGATATACTCAGTAATTTGTTCGATATAGTCAAAATCATCACGGAATAAATAGAAACCATCCCATTCTGCTGGGGTCTTCTCTATTGTATCTAACCCCATCAATTTAGCGTGTGGAAAACTCCACTTCTTTTCAGTAATAACAAAAACTGGTAATATACCGTTTTGTTGACACCAAATAGCACTTTTTAGTAATGCGGTTGTTTTACCAGTATCAGAATGTCCCAAGAAAACGTTTAAATGTCCTAGAGCTGGCCCAGGAACACCTGTAGCTTTTTGAAACGCTTCTCCCAAATCAATAAATCTATCGGCTTTGTATTTAGTTTTTGTACTAAATTTATCCTTTAGAGAATCAAGTGAGAAATCTTTCTTACCTATTGCCTTCTTTGGTTGTGAACTTATTTTAAGTTCCTCACCCTTTGCTTCTGCTTTTCCTGACATAGTTTTTTATTAAAATGGCATTTCATCATCTTCAGCCTCTTCTGAATCAGAAGAAGTTTCAGGTGCTTTATATGTTGCCGGTTTAGTTACACTGGTTGTACTACTTTGTTTAGATACTTCTTCACCTTTAGCGACAAACTTCTTCAAGTTTTTATCCCAAACTGGAGATTCTCCGTTTGCAATAATTTCAAGATACTCAACTGGTGATGCCTTATAGATATCCTTCCAAGTTGTAGCGTCTTTTACCCAAGCAGTAGCTTTAGCTTTATCACTAGTTAACATTGATGGGTCTTCAGCCATGATAGAAGTAACTTTTGTGTTATTTTTATCACCTCTTCCTAACATAAGAATAAGGTCACGACCTTCTCTTGCGTCAGATAAGTTACCCTTTTTTGTAAATAAAGGAATCATTTTATCTAATTCACCTTCACCTTTGTAATTATGACGGAAACGCCAAATTTTGATACCGTCTTCTTCTTTTGAACGGTCAATTACACGTGCTAAATAAAATCTAGCCGCTTTGTAAGTCTTAGCAATTTTCTTGTCTTCCTCACTACCTGTAGCCTCTAAAGCTTTTCTTACCTCACACATTGGGCAGGTCTCACCGTCATTGTGTTCTTTACAATAAAGTTTTCTCCATTGTCCATTAACTTGCATAACATGGAAATAACCTTCTTCAAACGGTGATGCACCGTCTTTAGTTGGCATTAAACGAATAGTGGATTCACCATTCTTTTCTCCATCTTCTAATCTTGGGTTAAAGTATTTTGAGAAATCTTTCTCTTCGAAGGTTTTCCCACCTCCAGAAGTGTTCTTGTTTTTTTCATACTGCGACATAATCGCTCCTAAAACATCACTCATTTTTCTTTTTTTTTAAATTGTTTAACAATAATACTTGGTCTAATAATAAGTTAAAATTGTCTTATAGTAAACAAAAAAAAGAGACCATTTTGTCTCTTTTTTCTATCTTTGTAAAATTTTTATAATCTTTTTTTCTTATTTTTAGATTCAGGAATGAAGGATTTTTGGATATCAACACTATTCCAGTCCTTTGTATCTTCAGGTGTTATCTTCCAAACATTAACTTGTCCATCTGGACTTTGTGCGTCAGGTGTTGAACCGTCAGTAATTTCATAATTATCTTTTAATTTTTCGTCATTCCAATAATCAGTTAACTTAACATTGAATGGGTAACTATCTAATGAGCGTAATTCTAATTTTTCTTTTGGTTTTTGTGCTTGTAAATCTTTTTTAATTGAGGATACTTCAGCACTTACTGTATTAATAGCTCCAAGTGATTTTTCTAACTCCTGAAACTTACCCATTAAATCTTTAATCATACTATTACCTTCTTCAGCCGCAGTTACGGCTTTTTCTGCGTAACCTTTAGCGTCATCAGCTCTTTTTACAATATCGGTAACATCAATTTCTTCAACATCACCATCTTCATCTGTTTCAATATCATCGGCCGCACTAAATTCATCAGCGGTACCAAATTCGTCAGTTTCCTCTTCAGTGTCACCACCTTCTTCCCCGCCACCGAAATCAAAGTCAGCATTGTCTCCACCTTCTTCTCCAGTATCTTCTCCACCGAAATCAAAGTCAGCATTGTCTCCACCTTCTTCTCCACCGGCTGTGTCACCTTTATCCCCTTCGCCACCAAAATCAAAATCTGGATTTTCTTTGTCCTCAGTGTCATCAGCATAATCCGTATATCCATATGGTTTATGATTTCTTTCAGTTAAAGATAACTTGCCTTTTTCAACATCGTAACCAAGAAGTTCTCTATATCTTTTTAGAGACTCTTGTAATTCTTGAGGTATTTCATTTTTTTCCATTTTATCTTTGTGTATATTCACTTAAAAGTTGTCTACCATCATTAGTGATGATTTTCTTATTTTCTCTTTTAACAATTTCTTCTGGGTTATTAATTAAACACTCCTCACTATTACAGTCAGGATTATTACCCTTTAAAAAGTTATCAAGCTTAGATTTAAGTTTCTTTTCTTGATTTTCTTTGTTTTTATCTTGTAGCATAAGTGTTTTCTTTTATAAATATCAAGATTCTGGTAAAAAAACTTGTTCTATCGATGTAATTTCAACGCCATCATCTTTTAAAAGAATAATCTTATTTGTAAATTTACCCCAATCTAACTGATATTCTTTATGATTGATATTTCCAGTTGATAATCCGTTCTCTAACTCTATTAATTTATTTAAAGCGTTAATGGTAAAAATGGTACTACCCTTTTTATGAACTTGAATTGTTTTTGGTAGTTCCCTTCTAATGTCAATTTTTTTATCGGTATCAACACGAATTTTATAGGTCAATATGAAATTACCTTCTTCTGTTTTAAAGAAAAAAACATAATTATGTTTAATCCCGAATTTCTTTTTGATTCTTTCTAAGAACTCTTGTAATTTGTCTTCATTAACAAATGAGGCTAGAAGTAGTGTTTTTTGTTGCATCCTTAAACATCAGAAATGGTATATATTTTATGTTTAAGTACTTAAGTTCGTTTTTGAAATTCTTCTCCTCTTCCTTCTCGAATAACATCAAATCTTCTCGCAATCTACTCAGTACTTTTTCTCTATCAAAACCTATAAAATCTAACTGTTCTAGGTCAATAGAGAAAAGACTAAAGTTGTGATAAACATATACAACTCTGTCCGAATATAAATATGCAAATCCACCCACAAGGCTTTTTAATTTTTCGATAAGTTCTTCTGTTGAATTTATTTTGAAAATGATTGGGTCGATATTAATGAACTTAATCCCCTTTATATAATCATCGTAGGATCTTTTAATAAATTTTTTTAAATCTTCTTCAAAGACACCCCTTTTTTCTGATGTCGCAAATGTCCAATAAAGATTATTAGTTATTTTCTTTTTAAGAATGGAGGCTTTATCAAAATTTGTTTTGGCTAAGTCCCAACCTATAATTAAAGTCGGTAAATCGTTATTATCAGCTTTCAAATAATCTTCTATAGTTAATATATTAAAATTACTTGGTATATTAATAATACCCCCATTTGTTACAATATTTCCTACTATAATCATTGCCCGTCTCGATTTATTTGTTATCTTCGTATTAAATATACGAAATGGAAACCAAAAAAGAAATACACCAACTAACCGATAAAAATCTTTTAACCTTTATTTTGGCTGGTAATGCTACCTTTACTGTTACTAATGAATCAACAGGTAATCGTTTTACTTATCGTATTCGTAAAGCTGGTTACGGTACAATTACATTTAAAGATTCTGATGTTTTTTATGTTTCAGTTCTTACTGGTTCTGATAACACTTCTTCTTATCAATTCTTAGGTACTTTCTTTGGTGGTGCTCGTAAAACATATTCTTATTCCTTTAAAAGTAAAATCAGTAATTCAGCTGACAGTAATAAAGTTCTTACTTGGTTTTTTAACCATTTTGTTAGAAACACAACCAAATATCCAACTGTTAGAGTTTATCACGCTGGTAAATGTGGTAAGTGTGGTAGAAAGTTAACTACACCAGAATCGGTTGAGACTGGTTTAGGTCCTCACTGTGGTAATCGTAATTAGACAATACCATCAAATTTTTTAACTGCGGCATTAAATATAGCTAACTTCTGATTATATTTTTCAGTGCCAATAGTATATTCCGCTTTAGCTTTAGGGCTCCACCATTTATTAATATATACTGTAACCCAATTATCTGGGTTACTTGTAAATCCTTTAGCTTTTATTCTACTAGCCATAAAGTCTAAAAACTTTTCATTGTTTTCAAACGACGCAAAAGCTCTTGTTTTATTTCCGCTATCAACCCTACAAAATTGACCTATTATAAGTCCTTCAATACCCCATCTTGCGTTATCAGTTTGTACGCCGGCATAATTATACTGTCCAGCACTAACAAAACTATTTGCCACATCTTTACTTTTAGCTGACTCAGCCCATAATACACCAAAAATAGCCTTACCTAAATCATCACCATATTTACTTTTTAAATAAGTTACAGCTTCTGAATATGTCATATAAGTTACCGTATAATCTTGGAATGGTAATTCTGGGTATGCAGTTCTACATCCATCAACAGATTTTCCTATTGCAGAAGAAGTTGTTTGTGTTGTAGTATTAGATGGTTTTCCACCACCACCTAAATCACTTAAAGATTTACCTGCTTTAGCTTCAATGTTTTTAAGTGACATATTCATTGCCACTGCGGCATTGGTGACTAATGGTACTGTCGCTCTAGGTTGTCTTGTACCCTTAAAGGTTGTTGTAGCGTGATTAGGTTTAATGTTATGTCTAACTTCAGTTATTAAATAAGCACCATTAAACATTGGTACCCCAAATAAATCGAAATAGGTCATTGGTTGAATCATCATATTTCCTAATGATTCCATTTGACAAGTATATGAACGTGTTAAATAAACACTATTTAAATTTTGTCCCTTTGTTGTTTGATCAGTACCACCTTGTTGTGCTAGTTTATCTATAACCAATAACGATTCAGCCGTTTCACTAAATTCAGATTGGTCCAATTGAATATTTTTAAAATGGTTTTGATTTTCTAATCCGTAAACAACTTTAAAAGCAGTGAAACCCACATCTTTTTGTTTTTCATCATCATTACCATTAGCGGATGATGTTCCATACATTTCTGATGGTTTACCGCCACCGACTGTACTTATATTAAAGCTATCATCTTCAAAGTTAACTTCCATATAATCTAAATCACAGTTACTTTTTGGGGTATAATTTAATTGTCTAGAGTTTCCACCAACATACATTGATAAGAAAGAAGGTCCACAACTAACTTTATCTAAATTCATAGTAGGTCTGAACATATCTTCCAAATCACTCTTATCTAATCCATCTGCGGAAAAATTAATGTAAGACGGTAAAGGAAAAAATAAGTATTCATTATCTGTTAGTAAATCTGAAATATACTGATATAAAGAAATCTTTTTATTATCTTTTAACTCATTTAATTTAGTTGCATCAATTACAGCATCATTACCAATATCACCCATAGTTCTGTTAACGTATTGAAAATGTGACGCTAAAGTTGGTTTTTCATTTATATTAATACCACTACACCTAGAGGTTTTTCCTTGACCATCTTCTAATATATTAAAAAATAGTTTTCCCGTTCTAGAAGATGATATCCACTTATCTGTTAATGATTTAAATGTTCTATAGAGTGATAATTTAACATCGTCATCATCTAATGAGGTATCAGATAACACACTATCAGTATTCGCATTATTTTTTGATATTTCAATAATCCTTTTATTTTTAGCGTTACCAGTTATTACTTCATGGAATGATGTTAAATAAACATCAAACGCATCTTTTGTAACTATAAATTCATTACCAAAATCCTTTTCTTGCATACCAAACCAAATTTTTGGTGTTGAGTTAACTATAATGTATTCTTGAAACATTTTTTGTACAATATCTGTTTTATCTTTTTGTAAAAGAAACGCTCCACCAGCCCACTCATCTAAAAATTCTCTATTCTCATCATCAACTTTACTATATAATTTATAACTTGTTGTCATGTTTTGACCTGGTGTTGGGAAATGTACTGGATCTATTGTTGGTAATATTTCAACTGTCCATTCCTTACTTTCACACCAATCAGTAAATTCTTTAACAAAAACTTCTTTAATTTCATCTGGTAGGTGTTGTATTACATTACCTAAATCCCCATCTAACGATCTATTTCTACGTGTGTTTTTTGTTGCTTTCGATATTGATTCATCATATCCATTACCTATTATATCTATAGGCATAATTGTTTGGTAATCGGTGTCACCAATAGAACTGTTAAATAATTGTATATATGTTTCTGGTGCGTCTACAAACCAACTATTTTTATCAAATACTAATGGGTGTGTATATGGTATATGGTGTGGTGATATCCATAAAGATGGCCAGCTATAAAATGACGTTGCTGTTGCCGCTCTATTTTGTGTTGGGTTTGCTGGTATATTACCGTTCCAATTACCATAATCGGTTGTATCATTATTTATCTTATTTTTATAAACACCATAATAATCGAAAGAAATATTCACATCAGAATTAATTCTAGTTCCGAATGTAACACTTTGGTAGTCATTGCTAAATGAACTACTTTGTATTTTACTACTCCAATTAGTGTCAGATCCATAAACCCTTGTTAGATATGTATTTATATCATTTCTAGATGAAGACACAATATCATTTCTTATACCTTTAGTTGCATTAAATCCTGGTTGTGATAAAGGATCAAATCCCGTTGGTTTTTGTCCTGTTATCGGTTTATTCCATACAGTCTTACCGTTAATTACTTGTGTTCCGACAAATTCCTTCCATCTCCATAATTGTGCACCTAATGCTAATACCCAAGCTTTTGGTGCTTTAATAACACCACCACTTATATTAAAATTTTTAATTGACCAAAGTTCAGAAGAATTTTCGCCGTCTTCTTGATATTTTAAGTCATAATTTTTACCAACTCTATTATACAATCCTCTAACAATTAATGGGGACGGTTTTAGTAAATGTAAAAATAGATAAGCTAAATTTCTATTCTGGGTAATATCACTACTCGGTAATTCACCGTTAATGGTTACAGTTTTATCAGGTACTAAGGGGGTACTAAGTGCTAACTGTCTAAATGAATTAATATTATCACACCATACTGGTGTTGTTACAAAAGAATCTATAACACCACCAATTAGTCCATTTCCATTTGCATCAAAATCTGTTGTTGATGTGTTTAACGAAAAGTTAGCCGTACGCCCAGAAATACTTACTCTAGAGTTTTCTTCAGTTAAATCCAACCCCCAAACTTTATTATTATTTATTTTATATCCAGATCCGGCTTTAATACTTACTGGGAATGCCTCATCTGTCGCTAAAGTATCTATAGCGGTAAAATATGTTAACCAATATGGTTTTATTTGATTTAAATCACCAGTATCCCACCAAGTATCTTTTTCTTTTGCGTTTGAACAAGCTAAACTAATAAAAATATTTTTATTTTTAAAATCTGGTACTTTTTGTCCTTCATCTAAATTAACAGTATTATCAACTTTAAAATCACTGGCTTTATCAGATATCTCAGGAAAATTAGTTGTTAAACTAATTTTATACTCATCTAATATTTGGATAAAACTATCATTTGTTATTTCAATTTTACGGTCAGTACCAATACCATCATTAAAAATTCTTAATACATTGTTCACACCACTATTTGTACTATCTAACATCTTAAATGGGTTTGAATAGATATTAACTTCGGTTTCAGCCTCGCTAGATGTTAATGTGATAAATCCCTTTTGTGGTCTATACGAAATAATTGTTCCACCAGATAATGATGTAATCGTATCACCATCACTACTTAATCTTTGTTTTACTTTATCGATAAAATCTGTGGCAGATGGGTTATTACTTGCTATAGCGGATAATAATAGTATACCTGAAGAACCTTCTTGTGAGTTTAGTAAATTCCATGCATCTATTTTACCCAAACTTGAGGCTAGTGTTGTTGATGGATTACCATTTTCTTCCAGAAATGGATTCCATTTAACACCATTTATTGGTAAATAAGCCTTAGCTCCAGCACTTAATCTTTCTGGTTGCATATAGGTGTGATCCATTGAAATATATAACCTTTCACCTATTGTTTTGTATAAAGTATCCAATTCTGATATTTGTGTTAAATCAGAGTATATCATTTTATTTTTATATGATATTGGGGCTTCTAAAGTTGTAATTGGTGCGTAATTATCATATCCAACCTTACCGTCGGTTTTATCGTTAATAATATCAATTTCTTTTTCAAAATTTAAAAAAGCTGTAATAAAGTCTTCAATAAATTTAACTTCTACCCAATTTTTTACTACAGGATTTTTACCGTTACCTGGATATACCTCTTTTGTACCCTGTTTTGAACCAGTAGTTGTGTTACCATCAGGTACAAAATTCATTTCATAGTATGTTGGCCACGCATAAACTTTTTTATCATTAGAAGCTATTTTAAACTCACTAGAGCCGTCTTTTTGTGTAAACTCACTATATCTGTTATCAGCGGTTTCTTGTTCATGATATCTTTCAGCATTTTCCGCAACTTGTAATAATATTTCAATAAAAGATTCTGTGTTACACATTAAAACTGTAAATATATTTCTAATTGAGGGTTTAAACCCAAAGTTTTTTTCAATGATATTATTTATACTATCTATTGTTAATCCTCTTTTTTCTCTAATAATACTCACTATCTTAGATTCTTCATTGTCAATGTCGTTTAGTAAGTAACCAAAATCTATATATGATATACTTGTTGTTGTCCCTGTAGATGTATCTACTGCAGGATCTATAGGTTCTATAGGTTCATTAGACGATATTTCTCTAGCAGTTGAATCTTTATATCCCATACTAGTTAATATACCTTTTTGCCAGCCATCTATTTTATTACTATTATAAAGTTCGTTTAAATTTTGTGAGGTATTTTCAAAATTAGATTTTTTTAAGCTCGTTAATACATCAACAATACTATCACCATATTGTCCAGAGGTAATTTCTAGTGTTTTAATGTTTGTAATTAGTCCCTTTAATAAACCCTTTTGTTTATCAAAATACTCACTAAATTTATTAGATATATCTAAAGTAATATTGTTATTAAAAACGAATCTTACATCACCTTTAGTTGTTTTATCTGATTGAACACTATTAACTGATTTATTACTTTTTAAATCGTTTATTAATGTGAAAACAGATTCCTTATAGTTAGAGTAAAAGCTTTGTAAAGATAATAAATTCTGTAATTCAGTAAATTCAGTACTACCCTTAATATAGGGTAATTCTTTCTCATTAATTCTGTCTATCGCTCTTAAAATATCTAATATTGTAACACATCCAGTTGGTGAGATATCTGGGTTGTCACAAAAGGGATTATCCCCAGTTGCTAACTTATTTTTTGTATAAAATTCCCAAGTATTTTCATAAGATTTTCTTAAATATTCTTTTGAGTTATATGTACTCTGTGGAAGTTGTTGTGCCGCACCAATATAACTAACAATCATATCAGATAAAAACGCAAATGACCAACCAATAAACTCAGCTCTACACTCCATATTACCAGTATCGGAATTGAATTTAGTATTAAATTTGGTTAAATTTAAGTAATATTTTACTGGTCTACCATAATACCCCTTTACTGTTAATTCAAATATTGGATATGGTAAGTTAAAGAATAGTCCATATGGAGAACACGAACCCTGTTCAAATAAAGTAGCACCACGAACATCAACAAAATCAATAACAATCTTAGGTGTGGTTACACTTTTAATTTCAATATCAATATTTGTAATACCAAAAGATTCGTAATCTTTACCTAAATCAACGGCCTTAAATCCACCAATATCTGTCCAATCTGTTGTTAAATTTGGTTTAGTTTGGAATAGGTCAGTCCCACTAACTCTTTCTTGAGGTGTTACTAAATTTATACTATTTTTAATATCATTTTTAGCTGTAAGTTGATCATTAAAATCTTGGGTAATAACACTTTTACTTCTTTGTTTAGCTACTAGACTAACAAAAGTAAATAAATCTTCGTGTGGTACTGTTTCCCCAATTGGGTTGGGATCAACAATTCTAATATTACCACCTGGACCCGTACTAGTTAATACTTGTGGGTTAAAACTACTTTCTGCCATATTTAATCGTTAATTCCATATAAAACGTTATATTGGTTCACCTCTTGTTGA
>Ga0307378_10012058_pt1 | contig 11091 bp, 4 predicted proteins | sample UN1MG_FD_202238 | JGI IMG/M metagenome (GOLD analysis project Ga0307378, IMG submission 202238) | Soil microbial communities from Risofladan, Vaasa, Finland - UN-1 | ecosystem: Environmental > Terrestrial > Soil > Coastal area > Acid sulfate soil | place: Finland: Risofladan, Vaasa | collected...
GGTCGCGCGGATCTCCACCGACTCCTCCGGCAGGAACAGGTCCTTGTTCAGCTCGACGGTCAGCTTGGCCTTGGCCCCCACCGCCAGCCAGCGGACGAGCTGCTTCCAGAACTTCTCGTGCAGCTCATCCTCCCGGGGGCGGGACATCTGCCAGTACCACGACCCGCCCGAGGTGAACGCCGCCGCGCGCCCGGCGCCGTAGTTCTGCGCCACCAGCACGGGCTGGCCGGTCTGGGAATTGACCGCCAGCACCTGCGCCCCGGGCTTGACCGCGTCGATGGGGTTGAAGCCGATCAGCGGCGGGGCCTCGTCCCACGTCCGGCGGTTGAACAGCGGGTTGGAGTTCTGCTGCATGATCGGGTGCTTGTGCCCGATCTCGCTGAGGGTGATGCGGAATTCCACCTGCTTGTAGGAGACGTTCGGCGCGGGCAGGACCACCGGCAGCATGCGGTCGATGGCGGTCTTCTGGTAGCCGCCCAGGTTGAACGCGTTGACCCCGCCCAGCATGCAGAACCCCCGCCCGTGCTCGCGGACGGCCGTCTCGATCAGGCCCAACTGCGCGGGCGTGAGGTAGCCCGCCTCAATGTCGCCCAGCAGGATCGCCTCGAACCGCGCGAGCTTCTCGGCCGTGTCGGGGAAGCCCTTCTCCAGCCCGTCATCCGGCTCGGCGCCCTGGAGGAGGAACCCCTTGGGCCCGCCGACGCGGAGGATGGAGACGATCCGGAAGTCCTTGTCGCGGAACAGGGCCCGGCGCAGGAACCGGTACTCCTCGCGGGGGCTGCCCTCCAGGTACAGCACGGGCAGGCGCCGGTCGGTAACGGTCACGGGGAACGACAGGGTGTTGTTGTCCACGATCGTCTCGCCCGGCGCGGCGGGGATGCGGATGGTGTAGGTCTGCTTGCCCTTCTGGTCTGCCTGGAAGCTCAGGTCGACCCGGTAGAAGTAGACCCCCGGCGTGGTGAGCTGTGTCTTGCGCATCAGCTCCTCGCCGTCGCGCTCCAGGATCACCTCGAACGGGCGATCGGGGGAGGCGGCCCGGACGTTGGCGTGGACGTCGACGGCGGTGTTCGCCCGCACCTCGCGCGGGGCGTGGACGCGGACGACCTCGTAATCCGCCGGCGGGGTGGGGTCGCCCAGGCCGATCACGTACACCGGGCGGCCCAGGCCGCCCATGTGCCGGGCCAGCTCCACCGGGTTTCCCTCGGCGTTGTCCGCGCCGTCGGTGACCAGCACCACCGCCGCCACGGGGACGTTCCGCAGGTTCCGTTGCACCACGTCCAGGGCGGCATACAGGTTGGTCCGCGGGCCCGTGCCCGTCACGTCCGCCACGCGGTCGATCCGCTCGCCGGCCGAGGAGAACTTGAACAGCTTGACCGGGCACACCCCGGCCAGGTCGTGGACCAGTCCACCGGCGCCGTCCTGCTCACCGGCCCCCAGCAGCGTCCGGGCCGCGGCCAGGCGGGTGATCCGGGTGTTGCCGTCGGCGGGGACGTCCGGGATCCGCATCGAGCGGGAATCATCCACCACCACGGCCGTGAAAACGCTCCGCCGCTGCGGCTGGGGCACCCGAAGCACCAGGTGGAACAGGATCGCCGCCAGCAACGCCAGCACCAGCGCCCGCAGCGCCCCCAGCACCCAGCGGGTGGGCTTGGGGATATTGGACGGGGCCCTGCGGGCGGCGAAGAACCACCCCAGCGCCCCCGCCACCGCCGCCGCCAGCAGGACGATCGTCCAGTGCGCGGCGCCGGCGAAGACCAACTCGCCGTCGGCGAAGCTGTCCAGGGGAACCTTGAAAAGCCATTCAAACACCTGCGGTTACTCCCGGGGCCGGGGGCGGCTATTCCGCATCCGCCGCCGCCCTGCTGAGGGCCTCGAAATACGCGTTGACGAACGCGCGGTACTGCGGCGGGCACTCTTCCGTCCGGGCGGCCGCCAGCCGCTTGGCCGACATGGCCTCGGCCAGGGCCTCTTCCAGGCTGGTGCCCACGCCGATGGCGACATCCGCGAACCGCCCGGCCTCGGCCTGGCGGGCCTTCTCGAACATCCTGCGGAACGTCTTGAGGTCATCGCTCTGGCGATCGAGGAGGCGGATGGTCTGGCTCTCGGCGAGCTGTTCCTTGCGGAGGGTGTCCACCAGCCGGCGGGTTCGCATCCACACCTCGCCGATGTCGCGGTTGGTGCCGCCGGAGCCCGACCCCTGCGGGTCGCTGCTGGGGTCCTGCCCGGATAGCTGCCGGGCGAGGGAGGCGTCGGGGGTCCCCTGGCCGGTCTGGCCCTCGTTGGGCTTCGCTTGGCCGTTTTGAGCGAGATCCGGGTTGCCTTCGGCCGGTTGGGTGCCCGCGGGGGTCCCCTCGCGAGGTTTGCCCTGGCCGGAGGCGTCCTTCTGGCCGTTGCCTTGTGCCGGGCCGCTGAGGCCGGCCAGGCGGCGGACGTCTTCGCCGACCTGGTTGGCGTCCTTGGCGGCGCGGCGGAGCAGTCCGGCGGGCGTCCCCGCCAGCAGATCACTGGCGGTCTGGAGATTGGAGGTGGCTTGATCCAGCGCCTTGGCCACCTGCTGCTGGGCGTCGCGGGCGCCCTGGATGTCCTGCCCCGCCAGGCCCATGGCGGCGTCGATCATCTTCTGCTCGGCCTCGTTGCGCTTCAAGTCGCCGGTGACGTCGCTCAGCGACCCGGCCACACGGTCTTTCTGGGCCTTGTCGGCCCATGTCTTCAACTCTTCGACGTAGCCGACGAAGCCTTGGAGGTCCTTGGCCAGGTCGGCCTGCTGCTTGGCCAGGCCCGTGATCCTCGGCCCGATGCGCGGGTCGGCGGCCATGGCCTTCAGGACGTCCTTGCGGTCGGGCGCCTTCTCGCCGCCTCCTCCGGCGGCGGGGGCCTCGGGGTCCTTGCCGGCGACGGCCTCGCCCGTTCCCGGCCGGCCCTGGCCGGGAGACCCTTCGCTGGGCTTGCCTTCGGCGGGTTTGCCTTCACTGGGTTTGCCTTCGGCCGGCTTGCCCTCGCCGGGCGTGGCGCCGGCGGGCTTGCCGGTCAGATCGTTGACCTCTTCGCCCACGCGGCGGGTGCCCTCGGCGACGCGGTCCTGGTTGGCGGCCAGGGCGGCGGCGCCGTTCTGGGCGGCGGCCACGGCCGCGGCCAGCGAGTCGTACTGCCCGATGTTGAGCTGGCGAATGGCCGAACGCATCGCCTCCTGGGCGTGCATGGCCTTGGCCAGCCCGCCCCGGACGTCGCCGCGGCGGAAGTCGCCGGCGGCCTGCTCCATCTTGCCGGCGGCGTCGCGGAGGTTGCCCACCGCCGCCTTGCTGATGGCGTCGTCGGCGTCCATGGTCTTGGCCACGTCACGGGCGAGCTCGCGCGCCCGCAGGGCCTGGTCGGCCTGACTGCCCGCCAGGGCGGCCATGGCCGCCTGTTCGCGCTGGTTGGGGTCTCGCATCGCCATTTCCGGGTCGCCGCTGGAAGAGCCGGCGCCGCCGCCCTGGGACGGCTCGCGCCGCTGGCGCTTGCGGTCGGGATCGCTCTGGTCCGGCTCCGGCTCGTCGTCGCCCTCGCCCGGGCTGCTGGACTGGGCCTGGGTGGTGAAGGGGTTGGGCCCCCCGCGCCGCTTGTTGTCGGGGATCTTCTGTCCCGGCAGGCCCTTGACCTTGTCGATCTTGGGCGTGGGCAACTGCATCTGGTCCTCGGGCGTGGCCCCGGAGCTGGCCAGCTCCTTGTACGGGATCGCCCGCTTGTCGACGCGGATCTCCTCTCCCGTCAGCCCGGCCGTCACGGACGGATCGTTCGGCGAGTTGGGGTCCACCGCCTCGCGGAGCTGGATTTGCCCGAGCTGCTCCTTGGCCATCTCGATGAGCTGCTCCTCGGAGGCGTAGATCTCCCCGGCCACCTTGATCTGCTTGGTCAGGCTGCCCTGGCGCTGCTTGATCTTCAGGGCCCGGCGGTAGTCGGGCGGCAGCAGTCTCGGGGGGTTGTCCGGCTGCTGGAAGGCGGTCAGGGCGTCGGTCATCGTCGAGGGGGAGCGGAACTGGATCTGCTCGGAGATCGGATCGTTGCTGTAGCCGCTGGAGGGCTGGCCGGTGTGGATCGGCTCGGGGTTGAGCTCCAGGGCGACGTGGCGCTTCTGCTGGAAGACGCTCTCGGCCAGCGCCAGGGCGGTCTGCAGCTCCCCGGCGGCCTTTCCCGGCTCATGCTGCTTCTTGAGCAGGCCGTAGGCGACGTCGATCCGCTGGGTGGCGGCGGCCAGGACCTCGTCCTGGTTGGCGGCCGCCATGCCCACGCCGTGGTCGCCGCCGTAGCCCCAGAACAGGGCGAAGTCGGGCGGGTCTCCCAGCCCGCCGGCCATGCGGTCGCCGACGCCCTCGCTCTGGGTGTTGAACTGGTCGGCGGGGATCTTGCCGCGCTGGCGCTCCACGCTCCACGCCGCCGCCATGAACAGCATCAGGTCCATCGGGTCGTTGAAGACCTCGTGGGGCAGGTCGGGGGAGGCGACGGAGTCCGGCCAGTTGGCGGCGGTCTCCAGGGGCATCATCTTCACGAAGTACACGTCGGTGCGGACGGACTGGCCCTTCGCGTCGGCGGCCTCGACGTGATAGAACATCATGTCGCCGACCTTCATCTCGGACTTGGCCCCGTCCAGCTCCAGCACGTACTCGGCCGTGCCGTCCTTGACGTTCTTCTGCCCGCCGGCCTTGTCGGCCACCTTCATCGGCCAGCTCAGCGGCGTCTTGGTCGCGCCGCGGAACAGGTCCGCCTTGACCACGGCGTCCCGGATGCCGTAGTCGTCGCCGACGTTGGCGGCGAAGGTCACCTCGCACAGCGGGTGGACGGACATGTCCACCTTCGGGCTGGTCAGCTCGATGGTCGGAGCCTCGTCGGGCAGGGCCTTGACGTAGAAGAACGTGCCCGCCTCCGCCTTCTGGCCGTTGTCGTCGGCGACCGCCAGGGTGTAGGAGGTGTCCTTGTCGACGGTGAAGCTGGCCGAGGCGCCGTCTTCAGCCTTGGCCCCGGGGGCCAGCTTCAGCGTGTGCTGATCCTCGAAGGTCAGCTCCCCGCCCGCCAGGCGGTTGTTGGCGACCACCTTCAGGTCCACCTTCGTGCCCGCGACCACCTCGATGTCCCCGCTGGGGCTGTAGGCCGTCACCGGGTCGTGCTGGAGGTAGGCCGGGTAGTGATAGGTGATCTCCATGCCGCGGATGTGAAGCGGGTCGAAGACGCGGATGGTATGGGCCGACGAGGGGTGCGTGTCGGCGACCACCCAATATTCCAGCGGCTCGTTGATGTCCGTCAGCACCCGGGAGAACCCGTGCACGGATTCGATCGCGTTCATCTCCAGCACCCGCGGCTCGCCGTCGGCGGTGCGGCAAAACAGTTGGGGCGACCCCTGCGGCTCGCGGGAGAGCTTCACGTCCACCCGGACGCTCTTGCCCCGGAGCACGGACACGTCGCCAGGGGTGATCGTGAACTCGATCTTGGCGTTGCGGGCATCCTCGCGGGCCTTCTCCGCCTCGCGATCCTGCTGGGCCTCCCGGCGCTGGCGGGCGATCGACTCCCACGGGGAGATCACGCGCCGGCCCCGCTGGGTGAAGCTGGGGCTGGTCAGGCCCGTCGCCGCGAAGATCACCACCGCCGCGGCCGCGACGATGGCGTACTTCTTCAGCCGGGCCAGGTTCGCCACCAGGCCGGGCTTGGAGCGGTCCATCCGGGAGACCGCGTCGTCGATGACCGATCGGGCGATGAACTGGTGCAGGCCGGCGCGGGTCTCGGCCGTCTCTTCCAGGGCGGTGATCACCGACCCCTGGACGGACTCGGGGGCGCGCTCCTCGACCAGCAGGGCGATCTGCTCGTCGTCGATCCGCCGGCACAACGGCACGACGATCTGCGCGGCCGCCAGCACCGCCAGCGCCGCCACCGCGGCCGTCCACAATCCCATCATGACGGTTCCGCTGATGCCGTACACCCAGTCCAGCAGCATCAGCAGCAGGAAACACCCCAGGGCCTCGGTGAGCACCAGCAGCAGCCCCCGTACCGCGGCCGCCAGCTTGTACCGCCTTCGCAGCCGGCCCAGACGTTGTTGGAACTGGTCTGTCTGCATTGCCATGGCTTGGCTCCGTTTCCGCCGGCGGGACCCAACCGGCCTTCATCAGAAGCGATGGTCGATTCTCGATTTCCGATTCGGGCGATGTGCGCCACACATTCATTTGAACGAATGGCGGCGGCCGATGTTTCCCCGCCGCTGCTCCATCGCCAATCGGAAATCCGCTATGCCGCGGCCGCGCGGGCGCCGAGGATCATCTCGACGGCCAGCAGGGCCAGGGCGGCGGCGATCAGGTACACCCAGATCCGTTGGGACTGCTCCACGCGCTCCTCGGCGGTTCGGGCGGACAGGACGGTGGCCCCGCCCAAAGACCGCGCCGTCGCCGTGTTCGACCGGACGGCGGAGATGAGGACCTTCACGTCCATTTCGGTCAGGTCCGCCTCGCCGGGGGCGAGGTTGGCGGCGAATCGCGCCTGCCCGCCCTGGTACTGGAGCTGGTAGAGGCCCGGGGCCGCCGGGGTGAACCGCACGCGCCCGTCTTCGGGCACTCCCGCCTCCGCCTCCTTGCCGTCCGGGCCGAGGACGCGGACGTCCTTGGCCTGGCTGCCCAGCGGGATGACGGCCTCGTCGCCGACGATCAGGTCGCGCGACCACCCGCCCGACCGCTCGGCGCACAGGCGGAGGCTCAACTGGTGGACGAAGGGCACGAACACGCCCTTCAGGCACAGGTCGTTCCATTCCAGGTCCACCGGGGAGGTGAACAGCACGCTCCGGCCGGTGGCCCCGGCGCCGGTGCCGCGGGAGCAAAGCATCTCCAGCAGGGCGGGATGCCCGTTGCTGAACCGGGCCAGGACCTGGGCGGCCTGGGAGTCCCTGACCTGGAAGTACTGGCGGAACTCCGCCACCGCCATGTCGCCGTGGCGGGGCCCGGCGAACAGGCGGAAGATATCGTGCCGGCGGTCGGTCCAGGTGATGATCACCGGGTCGTCCCCGTCGGCGAGGGCGGGCTTCCACAGTTGGCAGGGGGCGATCGGCTCGGCGCCGGAGCGGAAGGTCTTGTTGAACCGGTCCGGATCGGTCCGTCCCCCCGGCAGCAGGGCCACCCCGCCGCCGGCGTAGAGGAACTCGGTTAAAGCCTCGACGGCCGGGGCGGGGATCGTATCCACGTTGGCCAGCACCACCGCCTCGACGCCGCGGATGTCTTCGCCCGTCAGCCGGTCGGGGGTGACCTCGCGGACCTCGAACGGGCTGGGCCGGCCGGGGGTGGTCGGCGCCAGGGCCGTCCGCAGGAAGAACCCGTCGTTGCGGACCCTGCTGGGGTCCGGGTCGCCGTTGACCAGCAGTACGCGGGCCTTGGGGGCGACCTGGACGGCGAACCATCCCTGGTTATCGGCGGGCATGGCGTCGTCGAACTTTATGGCGATCGTGCCGGTCACCTCCCCGGCGGCGGTGAAGGTCAGCGGGAAGCGGACCAGGGCGTCGGAGCGGGGCTGGATGGTCACCTGCCGCGTCTCGACCGCCTTGCCGTCGACGGTCAGCGTCACCGCGGCGTCGGGAATGGTCTGGTCCGTCCGGTTGGCGATCCGCGCGGAGATCGGCTCGCGGAAGCCGCCCGCCACCGCCAGCGAGGGCGCCTGGACGCCGTCGACAAAGACGTTGGCGGCCTCGGCGGCCTCGGCGACGGGCCGGGTCTCCAGGTCCACCCCGGGCGGAAGCCGGTCGTCCCGACCCTGGTCCCACGAGCTCTGCTGGAAGTCGCTGATCAGGACGATCCGCCGGAGGGGCTCGCCCCGGCCGGCCATCAGCTCGCCGGCGCGCTGCAGGACCATCCCCAGCCGGGTGGGCCGGTAGGAGGGCTGGATCGAATCGATCCGGCGCAGGGCCTCGCGCCGGGGCGCGTCGAAGTCGGCCGTCTCGGCGATGGCGCCGGCGAACTCGGCCACGGCCACGCGGGTCAGCGGCCCGGCGGCCTCGACCACCTTCCGGGCCTCGTCGCGGGCGCGCCGGAGGCGGTCGCCGCGGGTCATGGAATAGGAGTTGTCCACCAGCACCAGGACCGCGCCCTCGGCCGAGGCGCCCCCGGCGAAGGCCCGGTCGCCTGCGGCGTAGAAGAACAGCCGGGCGAACCCCAGGGCCACCAGCAGCAGGGCCGCGACGCGCAGGAGGATCAGGATCAACTCCGTCAGCCGGTGGCGGCGGACCACGCGCTGGGACATCTTCCGCAGGAACCGCACCGACCCGAACACCACGCGCTGGCGCCGCCGGCGCGTCACCAGGTGCAGGATGATCGGCACCAGCGCCACCGCCGACGCCGCCAGGAAGGCCGGGTTGATCGCGTGCAGGTTGAGCATCAGAACCGTCGGCTCCTCTGGTAGAGGTACTCCGAAAGGGCCAGTTCCAGCGGGGTGGACGTGTCCAGCAGCTTGTAATCCACCCGCAGGTCCGCGCAGCCCCGGCGGAAGACGTCGTAAAACGCCTCCATCTCGGCCAGGTACTCGCCGCGGACCCGGCTGGGGGCGGTGACGATCCGCTCGTCGGTTTCCGGGTCGATGAACTCCGTGACGCGGTCGAACGGGAACTCCAGCTCCGCCTGGTCGGCGATGTGGAAGACGATCACGTCGTTGCCGAGGAACTTGAAGTGCTGCAGGCCGCTGAGGACGTCCTCGGGCTCGTCGAACAGGTCGGAGATCAGCACGATCAGCCCGCGGCGCTTGATGCCCTCGGCCAGGTCGTGCAGGGGCTTGCCCAGGCCGGTGGCGCCGGAGCCCTTGAGGTTCTCCAGCTCGGCCAGCATCAGGTGCAGGTGGGTCTGGCGGCTTCGCGGCGGGATGAGGGAGCGGATCTGGGTGTCGAACAGCGCCAGCCCGGTGGAGTCCCGCTGCATCATCATGAAGTACGCCAGCGCCGCCGCCAGGTAGCAGCCGTACTGGAGCTTGGTGACCGCCCCGGAGCCGTAGCCCATCGATCCGGAGGTGTCCAGCAGGATGTGGCAGTTGAGGTTGGTCTCCTCCTCATACTGCTTGACGTAGTACCGGTCGGTCTTGCCGTAGAGCTTCCAGTCCAGGTGGCGGATCTCATCGCCCGGGGAGTACTGGCGGTACTCGGCGAACTCCACCGAGAACCCCCGGTAGGGGCTTCGGTGCAGGCCCAGGATGAACCCCTCGACCACCGTCTTGGCCAGCAGGTGCATGTTGCGGATCCGGCCCAGGGTGTCGAAGTCGAGGTACTTGAACGATGTCTGTTGCTGTTCGGGCACGGCTGGCTGCTTTCTCTGCGTTCGTTGCGCCTCGTTCGCACGGCCAGGCCTTCCGGCGGAGCCGGCGGCCCATTCCTACAGCCCGCTGCTGGGTTTGGGCACCACCTCCAGCAGGCGTTCGACGATCTGTTCGGAGCGCACGTGGGCGGCCTCGGCGCGGAAGTTGGTGATAATCCGGTGCCGCAGGACCGGCAGGGCGACGGACTGGATGTCGCCGACGGAGACGCCGAACCGCCCGTCCAGCACCGCCCGGGCCTTGCCCGCCAGCACCAGGTAATGCGACGCCCGCAGGCTGGCGCCCCAGGAGACGTATTCCTTGACGAACTCCGGCGCCTCGGGCCGGTTCGGGCGGCTCCAGCCGGCCAGGCGGACCGCGTACCGCGCCACCGGCTCGGCGACGGGAATCGCCCGGACGATCCGCTGGTAGGTCAGCAGATCCTCCCCGTGCATCACGCAGTCCAGGGAGTCGGGACGCTTGCTGGTGGTGGAGTTGACCACCGCGACCTCGTCCGCCCGGGGCAGGTAGCCGATGATCACGCTGAACATGAACCGGTCCTGCTGGATCGTCGGCAGCGGGTAGGTGCCTTCCTGCTCGATGGGGTTCTGGGTCGCCAGGACGAAGAACGGCTCGTCGAGGGTGTAGGTCTGCCCGCCGACGGTGACCTGGTGCTCCTGCATCGCCTCCAGCAGCGCCGCCTGGGTCTTGGGGGGGGTGCGGTTGATCTCGTCGGCCAGGATGATGTTGGCGAAGACCGGGCCCGGCAGGAACTTGGTGTTCCGCCGGCGCGTGGAGCGGTCCTCTTCCAGAATCTCCGTGCCGGTGATGTCCGAGGGCATCAGGTCGGGCGTGAACTGGATCCGCCGGAAGCTCAAGTCCAGCGTGTCGCCGATGGACTTGATCAGCAGCGTCTTGGCCAGGCCCGGCACGCCCGTGATCAGGCAGTGCCCGCCGGCGAAAAAGCTCAGCAGCACCTGCTCGACCACCTCGACCTGCCCGATGATCACCCGGCGAATCTGCGAAAGGATCTTCTGCCGGCCGGTCTTGAGCCGCTCGATCATCTCGGCCGCTCGCTTCTCGTCGATCGCCTCTTCAAACGGTTCGGTGGGCTTGATCATGCTGGACGCCTTCCTGCCACGTCTTCCATTCCACGGGTCTTGCCGCTTGCGGTTTCGCGAACACGGGACGGGCCGGACCATCGCCGGCCGCCTACGCCGCCCCGGCCGGCACGGGCGCCGCCTCCACCAGCCGGCGGATCACGTCCTCGACGGTCACCCGGTCCACGTCGGCGCGGAAGCTCAGCCCGATGCGGTGGCGCATGACGGGGGCGACCACGGCCTGGACGTCCTCGGCCCGGACGGTCATCCGCCCGTTCATGGCCGCCCGGCTCTTGGCGCCGAGGGTGATGAACTGGGACGCCCGCACGCCCGCGCCCCAGGCCACGTACTGGCGGATGAAGTCGGGGGAGGTCTCGCTTTCCGGGCGGGAGGAGGCGACCAGGTCCACGGTGTACTCCACCAGCGAATCGGGCACCGCCACGCCGAGGATCCGCTCCTGAAACGCCAGCAGTTGGACCTTGTCCACCAGCGTGCTCAGCTCCGTGGTCGCCCCGCCGGTGGAGCGGCGCACGACGGCCACTTCGTCGTCCTCGCGGAGGTAGTCCATCCGCACGTTGAACATGAACCGGTCCTGCTGGGCCTCCGGCAGCGGGTAGGTGCCTTCCTGCTCGAAGGGGATCTGGGTCGCCAGCACGAAGGTGGGCTGCTCCAGCGGCCAGGTCCGGCCACCGATCGTAACCTGCCTTTCCTGCAT
>Ga0307378_10012062_pt1 | contig 11086 bp, 7 predicted proteins | sample UN1MG_FD_202238 | JGI IMG/M metagenome (GOLD analysis project Ga0307378, IMG submission 202238) | Soil microbial communities from Risofladan, Vaasa, Finland - UN-1 | ecosystem: Environmental > Terrestrial > Soil > Coastal area > Acid sulfate soil | place: Finland: Risofladan, Vaasa | collected...
CAGGAATTCACGTCTTTCCATGATTCGCCTCTCTGGGTTGCCTCTGAGAATGCTCACTGTCGTTCGAGCTTCACGTTGTCGAGGTAGACCACCGCCTTCTCCTTCGCCGTGCTGATGAAGCCGAGCCAGCGCAGGCTCTTCCACGCCGGGGTGCCGACGGGGAGCCTCTCGAACCGCTGCGGCGGCTGGCCCTCAACGGCCACGGCCATATCATACGTGCCCGTGGCCTGCTTGCCAAGCCCCGCGACGATCTCGATGCGAATCCACTTGCCCAACGGCACGGTCGCGAGCGGCTTGCCCTTGGCCGTGAGCTGCATTGTGGGCGGGACGTCCCCGTCCCGCGATTCGCGGCGTGGGGACACGCCGCCCACAATCGCGATCGAGGGGCCAATGAGGTAGGGCTGCGAGGCGTCGCGCCACTCGTGGACGAAGAGGGCGCCCGGCTCGAGCCGCAGGTCGAAGCTCAGGCTCGCCACGCCCCGATGGTAGCGCGGGGTGTAGTAGAGGTGCGGTTGCCAGTCATACTTCAGGCCGGCCGCGTCGGTGAACTTCAGGCTCCGCTTGCCGCTCGCGGCGACCTCGGCGGTCACGCGGATCGAGGCGCCGCCCTCCTCGCCCGAGGTCACGGCCCAGGCCGCGCGCTCGCCGACCGCGGTCGTCTCGAAGCCATCCTCGATAGTTTCGGGATACCGCGGCTTCGGCGGCGGGGGCGTGAACGGCTTGCGCACGACGGACTTCGGCCGCCTCACCCACTCGCGCTCGCCGTAGAGGCCGGCCTGGCTCGGGTCGAACGGCACGAAGCCGATCTTCGCCGCGGGCGAGCCGGAGCTCAGGGCGAAATCGGCAGGGGAAAGCGACGACCGCCTGAAGGCGGGACTACGAACGAGGAGCGGGTCGGCGATGAGCGAGCCCTTGTCGCGGCCGAGGGCCTGCCAGTCCTCGAACGGCAGGCCGTCGAAGTCGGGGTCGGGCGTCGAGGTGTCCCAGTAGAGATTCCGCTCCATCACGTAGTTGCCGTTGCTCCAGTTGCCCCAGAGCGGCTGGCCGTTGGTCGAGAGGACGATGTTGCGCTCGAAGGTGAACGAGCTGTGCTCCTCCTGGCGGTGGCGCGTGACCTCGCCGTGGAGGCTGAAGGCCCAAATGTTGTTGCGGACGATGTTCTCGCGGCCGTAGTGCTGGGAGAAGCAGCCCTGCTCGGTGTGGTAGACGAGGTTGTTCTCGATGAGGATTTCGCTGCTCCCCTCGTCGGGGTAGATGCCGGTGCCGCCGCCGATGCCGGGCGAGTAGACGTCGTGGATGACGTTGCCGCGCAGCACGGTGCCCGGCGAGATGCCGAGGGTGTAGATGCCGCCCATGTCGCCGAGCACGCCGCGGCCGACGTGGTGGATGTGGTTGAACTCGACGATGTTGTGGTTGGCCGAGCTGGGGGCGTAGCCCCACGACCAGCCGACGCTGACGCCCGTGTAATCGAGGTCGCAGATCTCGTTGTGGCTCACGCGGTTGTGGCTGCTGCGGCCGACCCAGACGCCGATGCCCGCGGGGAAGACGTGGCCGGTGTCGTGGATGAAGCAGTTGTCCACCACGTTGCGCTCGGCGGCATCGGCCTCGCCCTTGGGGCTGGCCGTCTCGCCGAGCTTCACGCCCCCGCCGCCGAGGTCGTGGAGGTGGCACTGGTGGATGCGGTTGCCCTTGCAGCCGGCTCCCAGCCAGATAGCGTACTCGCCCACGTGGGCGACCTCGCAGCAGTCCATCGTGCAATGCCGCGCGCCCTTCGCGGTGACGGCAGCGTCGAGGAACACCGCCGCCTGGCCGTCGGCCGGCCCCTTGTCCTTGATCGTCCAGTCGGCGTGCTGGAACGACAGGGCGCGGAACTGCACGTGCTCGACGAACTTGCCCGCCTCGGGCTCGCCCTCCAGGCGCACGAGATGCCGCAGCCTCGGGGCGATGACCTCGGCCCTCGCCAGGTTCTCGCCCGGCAGCGGCCAGTAGCTCAGCACGCCCGTGGCCCGGTCGAGATACCACTCGCCCGGGGCGTCGAGCGCCTCGGGCACGTTCTCGACATAGTAGCGCTCGTTCTTCGTCCAATAGCCCGTCGGCCAGTTGGCGGGCGCCGTGAAACGCACGATGCCGTTCGCCTCGTCCAGCTCCTTGATCCAGTGGACCGAGGCGGTCCAGGAGTGGAACTGAATGACGTTCGCGTCGTCGAGATTCGTCCAGCGTTTCATGTCGCCGGGCTTGAAGCGGAAGCCCATTTTCGTGTTGGGGTCCTGCCGCGCCTTCGTGCGGTCGGTCAGCGGCTCGATGGGGCCTTCGTTGAGGAGATAGCCCTCGTTGGGGATGCGGGCCCGCGTGCGGCGTTGGCCATTGACGAAGAGCTGGTGGAAATACCACTTCCCCGCCTTCACCTCGGGGATTTCGACGGTCCAGATGCGTCCCTCTCTCGGTTTCTGCCAGCCGGTGATCCGGCGGCCGCCGCTCAGGATGGGCTTCTCGCCGGGATAGGCAGCGTAGGCGACAGGCCCGCGCTCGGTCCCGGAATCCTGCGGCTCGAGAACGAGAGTCTCTTCGAGGAAGTGGGTGCCCCGGCGGACATAGACCGTGGCCCCCCCGAACAGTCCCGTGGTGGCTTTCCGCCTTCGCAGTTCTTCGCGTGCGCGGCCGAGCGTGGCAAACGGCCCATCGCTCCGCGCCCGGTTCGGCCGCGGCAGCGTGCCCGACCAGGCGTCGTTGCCCTCGGTCGCCACGAACAGGTCGCACGGCCCCGGCTTCACGCCTGCCACCCTCATCGGCCCGCAGCCTCCTGCACACAGTGCGAGGACGAGGAGCCCGCCCACGGCTTGTTTCCCCATGATGCCCCGTTCCTTCCTCATGCAGCCAGTGCGGGCGGTCGAGCCTTGAGCGAAGCAATGCCCAAGCACAGCCAGGCCAGGGCGAGCACGGCAATGAGGCCCGCGTAGGCGTAGAATCCCCAGAGGATCTCGGTTTCGAGGCCGGTGAGGAAGCCCCAGAAAACCAGCCTCAGATGCCAGAAGCCGACCCCGCCAGGCCATACACTTGGGATCGGCACGTTCGGCAGGGCCGCGAATGCGAAGCAGGCAAGGCTCAGCGCGCCGATCCCCCGGCACGGAAGTGTCGGCCACAGGAGAAGCACGGCGGAGAAGGCAGCCGCAACCACGGGGATCGCCAGCAGGTACCTGGCATGCGGCATCGTGATGCTTCGCGTGAGCGTGCCCAGCACGGCCAGCGTCTCGTAGGCAGGTGGCTTCGGTGAGGGAGCCCGCCGCGGCACCCTGGCACACGGAGCGAACAGGCAAGCAATCATCAGCCCCGTGATGCCGACGACCGTTCCCGTGGCTACCCTCATGTTCCTACCTCCCTTGGCGGCTTGATCCGAGGCACGTATCGGAGGCCAAGGCGGCGGCGGGCCTCGCCCAGGATGTCGGCCGTGGGGAGGCCGCTGCGTCCCGCGCCCAGGCTGGCAGCGGGATTACTCGACAAGGGCCTGGTCCTTGAGCAGTTGCAGGTTACGCAACGGGATGAAGCGGGAGACGGTTGCCCCGATCCGGATCCGCTGCAACACGTCCGCGGATACGGGCTCGCGCGCCACGAGCAGCTTCGCGGCCAGCGCTCCCGCGAGGGTCTGGGCCTCCGCCAGCCTCGAGTCCTGGTAGTTCACGCAACTGTCGTGCTTGATGAACGGATGATCGCCCCTGGCCAACATGCAGGCCGAGTCGCTGTCGGCCCGCTGAGTGGTCAGGTTCGCTATCAGGACGGGGGCTTCGGGGTAGTTCTCCGGATCGGAGAGAATGATCCAGAGATGTTCTTCGCGCTTCCGATCCGCGGCCTGGAAGGTGTCGCCGCCGCGCAAGGCCATCACTTGGCTCCGAGCAGTCCATCCATGGCGGCCAAAGCTCGGGCCTCCTCCTTGATGGCGCGGATATCCTTCTTCCTCCCAACCGCCTCCAGGATATGCTCGAAGGGAATGGGGCGGGAGGAATCGCCTGGGTTGTTCCTCTCCCACTCAGGGTACTGATGGGTTGTCTCCGCCACCGTCCAGTCGTCCTGATACTCGAATCTGCGCACGACCTCCTGCAGTTTCTCGATCTCATATCTGCTCAGGCGACCAGTGCCCGGGTCCTGGCGGACCTGCACGTCGCAGCCCACGTTCTGAAAGTACTCGCCCCACTCCGCAGCGCGAACGTGCTCCTCCTTGATGAGGTCACCCGTTTCGCTCAAGACAGGCCCATGCTGCATGGCAATGGCGTGGTCGCCTGTGATGGGCCTTCGTGTCTCCCGGAGGCTTTCCCTGTCCGCAATGTAAAGCAGCTTGAGCAATCGGAGTCTGCTCATGATGCGCAACGGATGCGCGCGAAGGAGCACGCCGGCGGCTTGAGCCGTCTTGAGGAGATCAAAGAGGAACATGGCAGTCATCCTCCGGAACGAGACGGATGGCCCGGCCCGTTGCCTGGCTCCGATAGTCTTGGGCTGCGGCCACCGGTAATGATACCCTCGCGGCGACGGCGAGTCAAGGCGTGCGTTCGAGGAGTGCGTGTAATCTCCTACGGGCCAGGCGTTCGCGTTTTGAGCCTCCGAAGGAGGCGAGGGAATGAAGCCCACGGCGATGCTCGGGGAGCCGTGGGTTGACGACCTCCCGTGGCCCAGCCCCCGAAGGGGGCGGCGGAGCCTCAAGCGGCTGGAGAGCTCCGCCGCCCCCTTCGGGGGCTGGGTCTTCTTCTCGGACGCAAACCCACGGTTCCGCTTCGCTGCACCGTGGGCTGTACTCCGCCACGCCCTACGGGCGTTCACGTTGCACCCTTGACCGTAGGAGATTACACGCACCCGTTCGAGGAGTGCGGTGAGGCCCCTGACGCCGGCACCCGGAGCGGCGGAGAGACTGTCGGGCTTCCTGCACCTTATCCCTGCTTGACTCCATCAAGACCGCGAGGTCGGGACACCCCGCTCCCAGTCAAGCGGGGCGACGGGTTTGGTGTGCCGGGGGGTGGCGTGGAGGGCCGCTGCGGGTCCGGAGGGGGTCGGTGAAAGGGGAAGAACGGCTGTCGAAAAATGACTGGCCGTGTCGAAAAATGACTGAATTTGCGCAATGAGGCAAGATCGGCCCAAGCGCAACGAGTGAAAACACTTATGCCGATCGGACGCGCGGCTCGGCGATCAGGGCTGTGACTTCTCGAGAAGGGCGGTCAGGGCCGCGACGGCGGAGTCGAGGGCGGCCGGGAGGCCGTCGGGCTTCTTGCCGCCGGCCTGGGCCATGTCGGGACGCCCGCCGCCGCCGCCGCCGATGTGCCTCGCGGCGTCCTTCACGACGTTGCCGGCGTGGAGGCCGCGCTGGACGAGGTCGGGGGTCACGGCGCAGAGGAGGTTGGCGGTCGCGCCGTCGCGGGCGCCCAGGACGATGGCGGCGGAGGGGTGCTTCTTGCGCAACTGGTCGGCGGCGAGGCGCAGGTCGTCGGCCTTCCCGCCGTCGAGAATGCCGGCGATGACCACGGCGTCGCCCACGCGGGCCTTCTCCTGGAACGGGCCTCCGCCCGCAGCGCCCGCAAAGCTCTGGCGCTTCGCCTTTTCCAGTTCGCGGGCCAGGCGCTTCGTCTCCTCGACGACCTCCTCGGCGCGTGCGACCAGCCGCTCGCGGGGGGCCTTGAGCACCTCGCCCAGGCGACCGAGCAGGGCCTCCTGCTCGACGACGCGGCGGTAGGCGGCGTGGCCAGTGACGCCCTCGATGCGGCGGACGCCTGCGGCGATGCCGGTCTCGCTGGTGATCTTGAAGAGCCCGATGTCGCCGGTGCGCTCGGCGTGGGTGCCGCCGCAAAGCTCCTTCGAGAAATCACTTACGCTGATCATCCGCACATTGTCGCCGTATTTCTCGCCGAAGAGGGCCATGGCGCCCTGGGCTCTGGCCTCCTCGAGCGTGGTGTGCGTGGCGGTGACCGCACTGTTCTCGAGGATGCGCTCGTTCACAAGTGCTTCCACCCGCTCGACTTCCTGCGGCGTGAGCGGGGCGAAGTGGGTGAAGTCGAACCGCAGCCGGTCGGGCGCGACGAGCGAGCCGGCCTGCTCGGCGTGCTGGCCGAGGACGGTGCGCAGCGCCCAGTGGAGCAGGTGGGTGGCCGTGTGGTTGCGGCGGATGGCGTCGCGCCGCTGGGTGTTGATGACGGTCTCGACCTCGTCGCCCTTGCGGATCGTGCCGCTGGCGACGCGGCCGTGGTGGTAGAACCAGTCGCCCCCGCGCGTCGTGTCGGTGACCTCGACGCGTGCGCCCGAACAGCCCCTGATTTCGCCGATGTCGCCGACCTGGCCGCCGCTTTCGGCGTAAAACGTTGTCCAGTCGAGGATTACGGTGACGTCGGCGCCCTCGCGCGCCTCGTCCGCGAGGTCGTCGTCCACCACGAGCGCAAGGATCTTCGCCTTCCGGACGACTTCGGCCTCGGCAAAGGCCGTTGCCTCGACCATGCCCTTGATTCGTGCAAGTGCCGACGTGTCAAACACTTGGCCGAATTGCTCGCCGCCCTTGCCGCCGGCCTGGCGGCGCCCCATGTCGGCCTCGAAGCCGGCGCGGTCCACCGTCAGCCCCGCCTCCTCGCAGATCTGCTGGGTGATCTCGAATGGGAAGCCGTAAGTGTCCCACAGATCGGCAGATACGGCGGCTGGCAGGGCCTTCTCGCCCCTGTCCTTCGCGGCGGTGATGCGGTCGGCGAGGATTGCCGAGCCGCGGCTCAGGGTGCCTAGGAAGCTCTCCTCCTCGGCCTTGATGATGCGGGCCAGGTTCTCGCGGCGGGCGACGAGCTCGGGATAGGCCCGCCCCATCACGTCCACCACCGTTGGCACGAGCTTGTAGAGGAACGGCTCGTCGAGGCCGAGGTCGTGGCCGTCGCGCACGGCGCGCCGCACGATGCGTCGGAGCACGTAGCCGCGGCCCTTGTTGCCCGGGAGCACGCCGTCGCTGATGACGAAGGCGGCTCCACGGACATGGTCGGAGACCCGGTGGATGCGCACCCGTTCGGGCGTGCCGGCCACGGGCGAACGCCCGCACAGGCCGCTCACCTGGGCAACGAGGGGCGCGAAGATGTCGGTCTCGTAGTCGGTCGAGACGCCCTGGAGGACGCAGGCGACCCGCTCGAGGCCGGCGCCGGTGTCTATGTTCTTCAGTGGCAAGGGCTTGAGGCTGCCATCGTCCTGCTTCATGAACTGCTGGAAGACGAGGTTCCAGATCTCGACGAAGCGGCAGCAGGAGCAGGAGGGGTCGCAGGTGGGCCGCCGGCAGCCGACGCTTTCGCCGTAATCGTAGAAGATTTCGGCACATGGGCCGCAGAGGGTGCCGGGCGGCGCGGTGCTTGGGGCATCGGCGGGCCAGAAGTTGGCGTGCTCGCCGAAGCGGTAGACGCGGTCGGCGGGGATTCCCACGGCGTCGCGCCAGATGGTGTGGGCATCGTCGTCGCCCTCGTAACACGTTACCACGAGGCGATTTGCGTCAATCGCGTAGAGCTTGGTGACGAGTTCCCACGCCCACTGCATGGATTCGAGCTTGAAGTAGTCGCCGAACGAGAAGTTGCCGAGCATTTCGAAGAAGGTGTGGTGCGACGGGGTCTGGCCGACGCGCTCCAAGTCGCCAGTGCGCAAGCACTTCTGGCTCGTGCAGGCGCGGCGCAGGCCGGCCTGGAAGCGGCCCTTGCCCTGGAACTCGTCCTTGAACTGGTTCATCCCCGCCCCCGTGAAGAGCAGGGTGGGGTCGTTGGCGGGGACCAAGGAGTCGCTGGCGAGGCGGGTGTGGCCGCGCTCCTCGAAGAAGCGGAGGAAGCTCTCGCGAATGTCGTCGGTCTTCATGGGAACTTGCTGCGGCTCCGACTTCCACTCCCAACACCTGGCACCCGCTGCCCAACGCCTGTCCTCACTCCTCTCCGCCGCTGTCGTCGGCGGCGACGGGTGCGAGGGGGCCGGTGGCCCGGATCTTGTTCTCGATCTCCTGGGCGATCTTGGGATTCTCGCGGAGGAAGTCGATGGCCTTCTCGCGCCCCTGGCCGAGGCGCAGGTCGCCGTAGGAGATCCAGGCGCCCGCGCGGTCGAGGAAATTGGCGGCGACGCCGAGGTCAATGATCTCGCCGCAGCGGTCGATGCCCCGGTTGTAGATGATGTCGAACTCGGCCTTTCGGAAGGGCGGGGCGACCTTGTTCTTGGCCACGGTGGCGCGGGTGCGGTTGCCGATAATCTCATCGCCGCTCTTGATGGCGCCGATGCGGCGGATGTCTATGCGCACGGAGGCGTAGAAGCGGAGCGCGCGCCCGCCGCTGGTCGTCTCGGGGTTGCCGAACATCACGCCGATCTTCATGCGGAGCTGGTTGGTGAAGACCATGCAGGTGTGGGTCTTGGAGATCACGCCGGAAAGCTTTCGGAGGGCCTGGGACATGAGGCGCGCCTGGGCGCCCATCTGGGCGTCGCCTATCTGGCCCTCCAGCTCGCTCTGCGGCACGAGAGCGGCCACGGAGTCCACCACCAGGATGTCCACCGCGTTCGACCGCACGAGCATTTCGGCGATGTTGAGGGCCTGCTCGCCCGTGTCGGGCTGCGAGACGAGCAGGTTATCCACGTCCACCCCCAGGCGGCGGGCGTAGAGGGTGTCGAGCGCGTGCTCGGTGTCCACGAAGGCGGCGATGCCGCCCTGGCGCTGCGCGTTGGCCACGCAGTGGAGGGTGAGGGTGGTCTTGCCCGATGCCTCGGGGCCGTAGATTTCGACGACGCGGCCGCGCGGCAGGCCGCCGACGCCGAGGGCGATGTCGAGGCTCAGCGAGCCGGTGGGGATCACCGCCACGTCGGCCCGCTCGTGCGAGCCGAGGCGCATGATCGAGCCCTTGCCGTACTCCTTCTCGATCTGGGCCATGGCGCGCTCGAGGGCCTGGTCGCGCCGCCCATCCTTGCCTTCTTCCGCCTTCTTCGCGGGCATGCCTGTATCCCCCGAAACCCAGCTTCCGAGCGAAAGCGAACGCCGCCTCCAGAAACCTTGATTCTACTTGGCGCCCGCGCGGGTGTCAAATGCGACCGAGCCATAGAGCATGGCTCCCAGTTCTGGTAACGACCTCCTTTCGCGTCTTCTCGTGCTCGTCGTCGTCCTCGTCGTCGTCGTCGATTCTCTGGGCTTTCCCCCCTTCCGCATTCGACGACGAGGACGACGACGACGATTCAAGAGCGAGGCCAGCGCCAGGACTGGGGACCATACTCCGAGCCATAGCGCCCCCGGCCTGCCAAGCGTCAGGCACCCCGCGTCGCGCTTGCATTCCGCGACCCCGCGGCTATACTCCTCCTCGGAGGTGGCGCCTATGCCTGCGCCCGTCGCCTGGCGAACCGTTCGCGTCTTCATCTCCTCGACCTTTCTCGACATGCAGGCCGAGCGCGACCACCTCGTCCGCTTCGTCTTCCCGCGCCTCCGCGAGGAACTCCTCAAGCGCCGCATCCACTTCCTGGATGTTGACCTCCGCTGGGGCGTGACGAGCGAGCAGGATGCCTTGGCCGTCTGCCGCGAGATCATAGACGAGTGCCGCCCGCGCTTTCTCTGCATGCTCGGCGGACGCTACGGCTGGACGCCTCAGGGCCGCGACCGCTCGATCACCGCCGACGAAGTCCACTATGCCGCCCTCGGCGGCGGGCGCGAGGCCCACCGCTTCTTCTACTTCCGCGACCCCGCGGCCACCGCCGCAATGGTCGAGGAGCGCCCCGGCCAGTACCGCGAGCCGGTCGGCAGCCCCAACGAGGGAAGACTGGCACGGCTCAAGAGCTCCATCACCGACGCCGGCTACGAGCCGTTCGTCTATCCCGCACAGTGGGACGGGAGCCAGAAGCGCCTCGTGGGCCTGGAAGCCTTCGGCCAGAGGGTCTACGACGACCTCCTCGCCAGCATCAACGACGAGTTCGGCACCGAGCCGCCCGCGCCCCTCGACGAATTCGCCGAAGAGGCCGCCGCGATGGAGGCATTCATCGAGGAGCGCACCGCCCGCTACGTCGTCGGCAGCCGCCAGGTCCTCCTCGACGAAATGGCCGCCTTCGTCGTCGCCGACGGCTCGCCCAACATCCTCCTTCTCACTGGCTCCCCCGGCTCTGGCAAGTCCGCCCTCTTGGCCCACTTCTCTTCTATCTTCTCACGTATCACGAATCACGCATCACGCATCACCTCCCACTTCGTCGGCGCCAGCCCCGGCTCCACGGACCTTCGCCGCACCCTCCGCCGCCTCTGCCACGAGCTTCAAGCCATCACGGGCGCGACCGATGCGATCCCCCTCGGCGTTGACGAACTGATCCCCCGCTTCTCCGCCCTGCTTGAGCAAGCGGCGACATCCCACCGCATCGTCCTCATCCTCGACGCCCTTAACCAGATGGACCCCTCCGACGGCGCCCACACCCTCCGCTGGCTGCCCCGGACCCTGCCCCCCAACGTCCGCATCATCATCTCCTCTCTTGAGCACGATGTTCGTAGTTCCGCCTTTAGGCGGTCCGGCTCTTCCGAAGACCGCCTGAAGGCCGAACTACAAACGGGGCCACCCACTGCACCCGAGCAGCATCCAGTGCTCCAGGCGTTGCGCTTCCGCCGCGAGCAGGTGCGCGAGGAGCGGCTTGGGCCTCTCACCGCTCAGGACTCCGAGGCGATCGCGACGGCCTTCGCGCGGCGCTACCGCAAGACCCTCGACCGCGCGCAACTCGACGCCCTGCTCTCGAAGGCCGAGAGTGCCAGCCCCCTCTACCTCCTCGTCGCCCTCGAACAGCTTCGCACCCTCGGCACCTACGAGGAAATCACCGAGCGCATCCGCCAGCTCCCGGGCGACGTCCGCGGCCTTTTCCTCTGGATCCTCCGCGACCGCCTCTCCAATGATCCCGGCTTCCACGACGCCGAGGGCAACCTGGTCGGCGCCGAACTCGTCCGCAGATTCGTCTCCTACCTCGGCGTCAGCCGCCACGGCCTCTCCCACGCCGAGCTTGTCGGGACGATAGCTCCTGGTGGCCCCCCTCACGTGACGCCCACCCTCACCCTACCCTCTCCCTCAGAGGGAGAGGGGTCCGATCACTCCCCTCCCTCTCAGGGAGGGGGTAG
>Ga0307378_10012063_pt1 | contig 11086 bp, 12 predicted proteins | sample UN1MG_FD_202238 | JGI IMG/M metagenome (GOLD analysis project Ga0307378, IMG submission 202238) | Soil microbial communities from Risofladan, Vaasa, Finland - UN-1 | ecosystem: Environmental > Terrestrial > Soil > Coastal area > Acid sulfate soil | place: Finland: Risofladan, Vaasa | collected...
AGAATTACGCATCAAATAAGGCAAATAAAGGTAAAACTGCCTATAGAACGCCAAGCGTTTTTAGATATCAGATGTCAATGAAGAGCATTAAGAATATATTATGGGAAAAATACGAAAAATCAGGGAGCAAAAGAAAATCGAAGCGCAAATGCAGGAAGAGTTGAAAAAGAAAAAGAATAAAAAAACAATGCTTATTATCGGTATTGTAATAATTGTTTTAATTATTGCCGTAGTTGCAATTTTTTATTTTATCAGTTTAAATAAATCCAGCAAGATTATTAAAGTTGCAATGCAAACCGAAAAGGGCAGTATTGAATTGGAATTATATAAAGAAGCAGCGCCGAATACAGTTGATAATTTTGTAAAATTGGCAGAGCAGGGGTTTTATGACGGTATGATATTTCATCGCGTTATTGAAGATTTTATGATTCAATCAGGTGATCCTGGCACTGGCGGTCCAGGATACACATTTGATGACGAAATTAACCCAAAAGCGCTTGGATTGTCAGACGAATTAATTGTACAATTACAGAATCAAGGATATAAATTTAATTTTTTACTTGATTCAATTCGTCATAAAGTTGGGACTATTTCAATGGCAAATTCCGGCCCGAATACCAATGGCAGTCAATTCTTTATTATAACAATTAAAGATCAGCCGGATTTGGATGGACGCTACACTGCCTTTGGTCAGGTAATAAGCGGCATGGATGTAGTGCAAGAAATAGAGCAAGGTGATATAATAAATAAGATAATAATTAATTAGTAAAACATATGTTAGACTTTTTTCAAATCAAGCAACACCGGATTATTTTTTCAATATTTGCCGGGCTGTTCATTATTATCATGTTAATAATGGTAATTTCCGGGATTATGACGTTTCTCGGGAAAAGCAGGCATTATAAAAATAGTAACACAAATAGTAATCTCATTTATTTCAGCGGAGAGGGTAAAGTATACACCAAGCCAGATGTAGCTTTTGTTGATTTCTCGGTTGTCACCCAGGGAGTGCGTATAAATGATGTTCAGGATGCCAATTCAAAAAAAATGAATAAGGTAATAATCTTTCTAAAGAGTTCAGGAGTTGAAGAAAAAGATATCAAAACCACGAATTACAGTCTTTATCCGCAATATACTTACAAGAATTACAAAATTCCTCAGATCACGGGTTATCAGATAAACCAGACAGTGGGTATTAAGATAAGGGACATAGATAAGGTCGGAGAAATATTGCAGGGCGTAGTCGAGGTTGGCATAAATAAAGTTAATTCCCTATATTTCGGAGTTGAAAATGATGAAGAACTGAAAGAACAAGCCAGAGAAATGGCCATTAAAGATGCTAAAGAGAAAGCGGAGAAATTAGCTTCGCAGATCGGCGTAAATCTTGGGAAAATAGTCGGATTCAGCGAGAGCACCGATGGTTATCCTGCGCCGAGATATAAAGGAGAGCTTGGGATAGGTGGGGGTGGAGAGTCTCCTAATATTGAGGCTGGAGAAAATGAGATTACAGTGAGTGTTACATTGACTTACGAAATTGAATAAGAATGCTTAAAACTCCGAAAAATACAGAACGATTCGAATGGACAATGCACTCTATTTCTAAAATGAAGCAATATAATTTATCCGAGAATAGAGTGAAGCGGGTGATAAATAATCCCAAAAGAAAAGAAGTCGGAATTGCGCCAGGGACAATTGCAGTGATGCAGCCGAATAGTTCGAAGCACGCTTATGAATTTTGGGCAATGTATCAGTCAATGGCTGACCAGCCTCGGGCTGGTAAACATATTAAGAAGATAAGAATTATTACTGCCTGGAAATATCCTGGCAAAAGCCCTACTAAGGGGCCGATACCGATACCGCCTGAAATTCTTGAGGAATTAGGCGAAATCGAATAAAAGTAAAAATCTATGTTAAAAAAAATTAAACAATTAGTTTTCAACATCAAGGCATTGATAATTTTATTGATAATTTTGATTGTTGTTGGGTGGGGTCTAACTATCTATTTTGGTATTAAATTGAATTCGAAAAAAGATATTTGCATCGATTATAAAACCCAAATGGAGAAATTAAACTATTATTCGAATCTTCTTTTCAAATCAGTGAAATTAATCCGAGAGGAAAAAAGCCTTGATGTTTTAGAGGAAGATGTCCGCCTTTTGGATAATGGGGTTGTGTTAACTGAGTGGGAGGACGTCGTTATTGGCGGGAACAAGGAAAGAGACGTGAATGATTATCTTGATGTGATAATTGATTCTTTAATCTTTTTCTCAAAATGAAAAAAATAATTCGGCTTTCGCCATCAAGTTTGAATTTATTTTTGGAATGTCAAAGATGTTTTTGGTTGCAATTAAATGAAAATATCCACCGGCCACGGGGGATATTTCCGTCTTTACCTGGAGGAATGGACCTAGTGATAAAAGATTATTTTGATAAATACAGAGAGAAAGGAGAATTGCCTCCGGAGATTGAAGGTAAAATTGACGGAAAACTGCTTCACGACCATAAACTTCTAAATAAATGGCGCAACTGGAGAACTGGATTGGAATTTACAGATGAATCTTTGGGCGTGACTTTATTCGGAGCGCTGGATGATTGTGGAGTTTGTTCGACAAGTTTAGTAGAAGAAAAATATTTTCCAATAGATTATAAAACCCGCGGGTTTGCGCCGAAAGAAGGCGATTCGGAAAAATATTACGGTAACCAGCTTGATTGCTATGCGTTAATGCTTGAAGAAAATGGTTATCCGGTTGCTGATTACGGCTATTTAATCTATTATTTTCCAGAGCATGTTGAAGAAAATGGCACGGTAATTTTCAATGTTAAGCCGATTAAATTAAAAATAGACCCAAATAGGGCCAGAAAAACCTTGAAAGATGCTATTAAATTATTGGATGGGCCGATTCCTCCCCATCATTCCGAATGCGAGTATTGTATCTGGGGAAGAAACAACGGAGATTAAAGTTTTTTAATCATGTATTCATCTTTCAATTTGTACCCTAATTTTCGGTAATATTCGCGGACGCCGATGCCGGCGATAACTGCTATTTTTAAGAAATTAAATTCTTTTTTGGCGATTCTTTCCGCTTCTGCCATTAATTGCTTGCCCAAGCTTTTATGTTGCTGGGCGTTTTTATTTTTATCCGATATTGCTACGACCTGTCCATAGGTATGGAGTTCCCTGATTAACGCGCAGTTTTCTAAAACTGGCAGGGTCCAAGAATTTGTGATTCTTAACCTTAGAAATGCCAGGATTTTATCGTTTTTTACATCCTCAAATGATAAAAATATCTCCTTTCCGCCAGATGCATTATAGTCGCGGCGGAGCAATTTCTCAGCCCGTGGCTGACCAACATTGGGCTGAGAATTTCGAACTTCTCTACATCTTATGCATCTGCATTTCACTCCTTTTTGCTGTAATATTTGTCTTAGATTGGACATTTTATTTCCGGCAATAATATCTTGAGAAGGAATATCGCGGATAATTCTAATAATTCTGACATACGGCGGAATTTTTGATTTTATTTTTATTAGAAGATTCAGTAATTGTTTATCGTTATATGGTTTATATTTTCCATCTTTCCATAATTTATATAAAGGAGCGTTTTTTAATACAACACAGGGATAAATTTTCAATTGGTCTGGCTGAAAATCCTGGTTTTTAAATAACTCTTCAAACATTTTTACGTCTTTTCGCGGATTAGATCCAGGAAGCCCTAGCATCATATGAAAAGTAATTTTCATTCCTGCATTTTTCAGGAGCTTTGTGGCAAAAATTGTTTGTTTAATGCCATGGCCGCGCAGATTTTTTCGCAAAACATCATTATAAATGCTTTGCATTCCTAATTCTACTCTAGTACAGCCGAATTTTCGTATCTTATCGATTTCTTTTTCATTAATAAAATCAGGCCGGGTCTCAAGAGTCAATCCAATGATTCTATGTTTGCCATTTTCATTAATTTTTTGCGCTTGCTGCAATGTTTCGGATTTCGATATTCGGATTTCGGATTTCGTATTGCAAGCATCAAAACAGCGCTTGATAAACCATTTTTGATATTTTTCCTTATAATATGACCAAGTGCCACCTAAAACAATCAGTTCTATCTTATCTGTATTGTGGCCGGTCATTTCCAGGGAATCCAAACGGGTTTTTGTCTGTAAGTATGGGTTAAATTTGGTTAAAACAGCGCGCATGCAGGCTGGTTCATCAGCAAGATAACTTTTTGGCATGTCTTTTTCTTGGGGGCAGTAAAGGCATTTGCCAGGGCATGGAAACGGTTTAGTAATAACTGTTATTGCAGCAATGCCGGATAAAGTTCTTATTTTTCTGGTTTTGAGGATGTTTTCTAAAAATGGCGATGATTTCGTCTTGTTTAAGGCAATGATATTGTGATATGATTTAAGTAGTTTGATATTTGTCGGAATTGATGTTTTGTATTTTAAAGATGCTTGGCGTTTGATAGTATCAAGTTTTTTCTCGGTATTTTTTTTCTGCTTTAATAAAGATTCAATTATGTAGTTTTCAATTGTCATGAATTTAGAACAAGCGTATAAAATATTAGAAGAAAATAAACAGACCTATAATGAGATTGCTGATGAGTTTGATCAGACCAGAAATAAATATGACTTTTTAATGGACGAACTCAAAAAATATGTTAAAGGCAATGAAAGAGTTTTGGATTTAGGATGCGGAAACGGGAGACTATACAAGATATTTGAGAATAGAAATGTTGATTATACTGGTGTTGATTTCTCTGAGAATCTAATCCAGAAAGATATTGAGAAATACGGAAATCATTTCAAAACAGCTGACATATTAAGTTTACCATTTTCTGAGGAAAATTTTGACTCTGTATGGGCGATTGCTGTTTTGCACCACATACCTACAACTGAGCTGAGAAAGCGCGTTCTCGGCGAAATTAAGAGGGTTCTTAGGCCGAATGGACGGGTAATCGCTACTTACTGGAAAATAAAATCGTTTTTTCGCAAAGACATCTTTATTCCATTTCACGGCAAAAAGAGATATTATCATGTATTTTCGAAAAGGGAAATAAAGAGATTATTTGAAAAAGCGGGATTTAAAATTGAAGAGCTTAAAATATTAAGAGATAACAAAAAAGAGAATATACTAATTGTGGCAACTTCGACGTGAGGTTGGGGTAAAACTTTATGAAATTGACTTTTTACGGCGGGGCCAGCGAAGTAACTGGCGTCAAATATTTATTAGAAGCTAAAATTGCCCATAAAAAGGTAGTCAAAATTTTAATCGACTGCGGAATGCTGCAAGGAGGCAAGGATGCGTCAGAAAGAAATTATCAGCCATTTTCTTTTAATGCTAAAGAGGTTGACTACTTGTTTATTACACACGCTCATATTGATCACGTCGGCTTGATTCCCAAATTATATAAACATGGATTCAGGGGCAAGGTTTTTATGACTTTGCCGACAAAAGAGCTGGCTTCAATAACTCTTCTTGATAGCTGCGGGATTCTAAAGAGAGAGGCGCGAGAAAAAGGCATAGAGCCGCTTTTTGAGGACAAGGATGTTGAGGGAATTTTGAACTTAATAAGGACAATTAAATATAGCAGAAAACATAAATTAGAAAGCGATATTCATTTTAGATTTAATGATGCTGGCCATATGCTCGGGTCATCAATAATTGAAATCTGGGCAGAGGGCAAAAAAATTGTTTTCTCGGGTGACTTGGGCAATGCGCCTACTCCTCTTTTAAAACCGCCGACAAAAATTGCAGATGCAGATTATATTTTAGTTGAATCGGCCTATGGTGGCAAGGTTCACGAAGGAAGAGAATTAAGGAAGGGAATTTTGGAAAATATTATTGAAGAAACGTTCAATAAAAGGGGAGTGTTGATGATTCCTGCCTTTGCCATTGAAAGAACCCAGGAATTACTCTGTGAATTAAATGAATTGGTGGAAAATAGTAGGATTCCACGGATGCCGATATTTATAGATAGTCCATTAGCAATAAAAGCAACCGAGATTTATAAAAAATACCCGGAATATTTTAATAAAGAGACAACAGAAATGATTAAACGCGGAGAAGATTTCTTTAAATTTCCCGGGTTGATTTATACGGAGCAGGTTACAGAATCAAAAGCTATAAACAATATTTCTCCTCCGAAAATAATCATTGCCGGTTCCGGAATGTCGGTTGGCGGCAGAATTTTATTCCATGAAAAGCTGTATCTGCCTGACCCGAATAGTTGTCTTTTAATAACTAATTATCAGGTAAAAGGGACATTGGGTAGAAAGCTTTTAGAGGGAGAAAAAAAGATTAAAATTTTTGACGATGAAGTGCTGGTTAGGGCAAGAGTGGCCTCAATTGAAGGATATTCATCGCATGCTGACCAGAAAGCAATTTATAATTGGTTGAATAATTTTTCCAAACCAGTAAAGCATATCTGGGCAGTGCAAGGAGAAGAATTGTCATCAAAGCCGTTAGTGCAGCTGATAAAAGATAATTTAGGCATACCAGCATCTGTGCCGAAACTTGGAGAGGTTGTAGAATTGTGATATAATCAAACTATGAAATACAAAATTTGTGTATCAGGAGCAGCCGAAACAGGACATTGCGCAAAAGATGCATTAGGAAAAGCTAAGGAAGTCGGCAGAGAAATAATCAGACAGAACGGGATTTTAGTAACCGGAGCCACTGTTGGTGCGCCTTACTGGGCTGCTATTGGAGCAAAAGAAGAGAGAGGTATTGTTTTTGGTTTGTCTCCAGCTGCTTCTAAGATTTCTCATATTAAAACTTACCGCTTGCCTACTGATTACCATGATGTTATTATTTATACTGGATTTGAGTACGCAGGCAGGAATTTAATTCTTACCCGTTCTTCGGACGCAATAATTATTATCTGTGGCAGAATAGGAACCCTTAATGAATTCACTATTGCTTTTGAAGACAATAAACCAATAGGAATTCTTACTGGTACCGGCGGAACAGCTGATATGATTGAAAATATTGTCAATAACAGCCATCGCGGACCGGGTAAAATAGCATATGATTCAGACCCCGCAAAATTAGTGGCAAAAGTCATAAAATTAATTAAAAAAGAGAAGATTAATTAATAATTAATTTAAAATAAAACTATGCTTAAAAAAACCAAAAAAGCAGTTAAAAAAGTTGCAAAGCCAACAAAAAAAGTTGCGAAAGAAGAATTGGTTGGTAAGATTGTCCATTTTTATGACAAGATTAATGTCGGCATTATTGAGCTGAGCAAGGTGCTGGAAAAAGGTGATAAAATCCACATCAAGGGAAATACTACTGATTTTGAAGAAGATGTGAAGTCAATGCAAATAGAGCATGAGCAGATTAATAAGGCCAAAAAAGGCGATGTGATTGGAATGGCGGTTAAGGAAAAAGTAAGAGAAGGAGACCTGGTATATAAGGTTTAATAATTATATAGGTTTATTAATGTTTCACCTATGATTATATCTTTTAAAAAAGAAGCTATTGAGATTAATTCAAAAAGAAAATGGTTTATTATTGGAATTATTATTGCTTTGCTTAATCCTATTTTTTCAGGCCTAATTATATCTTTCGGTTTTATTACTGAACCAAAATTAAGGAGAGAAGGAAAGATAATTCTAATTATCAGTTTTATTTGGGCAATAATGCTGGCTTATTTGATTGAGTGGCTGAAAAAGGGAGGATACATTTAAAATGATCAATTTCTAATTTCTAATGACTAATCGATTTATGAATCCGAGTTTGATGAAAACTCGGATTTAAGTTATAATTAAAACAAATGAAAGGATTTATATTAGCAACAGCGGTTTTAATGAGTACGATTGTAGGAGTAGGCATGTTTGGGCTTCCTTATGTCGGAGCTAAATCGGGTTTCTTGATTATAGCTGTTTTTTTATTTATTTTGACAATGGTTATGACATTGATTCATTTGTTTTACGGCGAGATTATTTCGAGGACAAAAGGAAAACATCGTTTGCCTGGTTACGCTGGACATTATTTGGGAGAGAGAGCTAAAAAGATAGTTGGATTTTTTGTCATTATTGGGCTTTATGGATCGCTTTTGGTTTATATTGTTGTTGGTGGAATTTTTCTTTATACTATTTTATCTCCAATTGTAAATTTGCCGCTTATTGTTTTTAATTTGGTATTTTTTATAATCGGCTCTACTGCTGTTTATTCCGGATTAAAACTGATTACTGGATTAGATTTATTGATGGGATTATTCTTGATTTTAATAATATTTTTGTTTCTTTATTTCGGTTTTAATTATATTGATATTAGTAATCTGAAAACAATCAATTGGCGCAACGCGATTATGCCTTATGGGGCGATTCTTTACTCTTTGGCTGGAATAGTTGCCGTGCCGGAAATAAGGAATATTTTGTCGGACAACGAAAAAAAGAAGCATTATAAAAAGGCAATTATCTGGGGCACAATAATTCCAGCTATTCTTTATCTTATTTTTATAGCAACAATAATCGGATTAACCGGCAAGAGTACTTCTTTAAATGCTGTTAGTGGCTTAACAAATGTGTTGGGTAGTAGGGTTGTTTTACTCGGCGCTGTATTTGGTTTTTTGGCAACCATTACATCGTTTTTCGCTTTAGGGTTATCCTTAAAGGAAACATATCTTAATGATTTTGGATTTAGGAAAAACTGGGCATGGTTTATTACTTGTTTTATTCCTTTAATTTTGTTTGTTTTGGGTGTTCAAAATTTCGTTATTATTATAACTATTTTAGGGGCATTAATGGGAATAGTTGAGTGTGTTTCTATAGTGTTAATCCACAGAAAATCAATAGATTTAGGGGACAAAGAGCCGGATTATAAAGTAAGAATTCCATTTGTAGTACGATATTTTATAATCGCTGTCTTCGTTATGGGTTTTGTTTATACTATATTTTCATTAATTTCTATCAACTAGTTATAACAAGGACAACATTCATAAACCTTAATAGATATAGGTATAGAATACACTGTAACAGAATAGTTAAATAGGTATAAAATGGTCCTATAGTCATCAATTCGGTGGTTTCATGATAACTAATTTCTAATTATTCCCCGCCAGCAACGCCAAGCGTAGCTTTGGCGGGCAGGTAATTTCTAATCAGGCCCAAATACCCAATGCTTAATTAGGTTAATTAGATCAATTAATCTCGATTTTGATTAAAAATCGAGATTTTTGTTTATCCACAATTATCTGGTCTTGACACTCCTAATTTATGCTATAATTATACTATGGGTAGATATGGTATAATTTTAAACAGATGCTTAGGAGAATCAATTTTTGGTTTATTTTTTGTGAACCAGAAATTTTGTTTTTTAAAGCGTATGGTTTATACCATATTTAAAGCTAATTAATGCCATATGAAAAATGGAAATGTAAAAATTGAAAACGAACGATATATCTCGCTAAGTGAAGCAGCGAAAGTTTATGGTTGTACGCAGAAACATATGAACCTGATAGCCAGGCATGGCAAATTAAAAGCCAAAAAAATCGGCAGAAATTGGATGACTACATTTCAGTGGCTGGAAGAATACACGAACCATATTAATCTAGCCAATGGTAATGGCGAGAAAATATTAAAAGCAAAGGAGCGGGTGAAACAGGTAATTAAACTAAGTCCGTTTGTCAAAAAAATCCTTGTTTCGTCTTTGGTCAGTGTAATGTTATTCGCTTTTTTCGCTTCTGCTTATACCTCGTTTAAAAACGGGGTTTTGCAAATTCCAAGACCAATTGAAGATTTTATAGTAAAAATATCTTCTAATAATACTCAAGATATTAATAAGCTTCCGGCGCGAGCTATAACTGAAACAAATAAAATACTGGCAACCAGTTTTAACTTGGAAGATATTCTCCAGAATATTAAACACAGTAAAATCGGAACTTCTATTATTGATACGGCCGAAACCATAATTTTAGGGATAAAAGCCGTGGACAGAAAATCCAACGCATTTTTCAATCCTGTATTTGAAAATGTGTTGGCTTTTTTTGATAAAATACTTTCTGATTCAGGAAATTTTGTTATCAATTTATCTCGCAATACCATAAAATTTATTGGCCGTATACCATTAGCGACTAAAAATACATTTTCCAGATTTGTTTCGTTTTTCTCTCTTAAATCACTTATTCCCTTTTATTATAGTTATGATAATTCTGACCAAGCATTTGTTTCTATCCGCGAGCTTTATCAGAAATTAAGGGATATGCGCGAGTTGATAGAAGGCAAGGCAATTGTTATTAATAAAGAAACCCAGCAGATTATCCAGTATATAACCACAACCACTCCCGTGCAAAAAGAAGTGGCCGTAATCAAAGATCAGGATTTATTAAATGCTCAGCTTGCTGTTTTTAAAGATGAAGTTTTTGCCCAAATAGCTGGCGATATCACTGATTTCCAATCTAAAATTGGCAGTCAGATAATCACGCAGAATAATTATTACTATTCTGAAGCTGCCAAAGCAGGCGGATTTAATACAGTCAACAATGAAGTTGATTTTAATGAAAGCGTAGAAATGCATAAAACTTTGACTGTTGATGGCGCAGTATCTTTTGGAGATACTCTTGCTGTTGCTGGTGATGCTTCAGTTGGAGGAAACATAACAATTACTGGCGATATGACACTTTTGGGCGCGATTACTGGTACTGGTCTTGCATTAACTCATGCCTCAATCTCTGATGATTTAACCATTGGCGATAATATTACTCTTTCCGATTCAACAGCATCTATATCAAGTGATTTAATGGTTGGTGGCACTGCTTCTTCCACTTTTGCAGGCGACTTAGATATTGAAGGAGATGTGAATATCGGAAATAATACTTTGTATGTTGATGCAAGTTCTGGATATGTTGGAATTGGGACATCTGTTCCGCGTTTTTCTTTGGCTGTTGATGGCAGCGCATCAATCTCAGACAATCTTTATGTAGACAATATTGTTCCGCCATCTAGTTTGCACGTGTATGATGCGGGGTTGTTTGATTATGGATTGATTACTGGAGGCATGTTGCAGGTGGGTAATTCTACTTCTGTATCTTATTCAAGGTTTGGAGCGCAGGAAACTAGTTATGGAGAAAATGTTTCCGCTTCTTCTGAT
>Ga0307378_10012065_pt1 | contig 11085 bp, 12 predicted proteins | sample UN1MG_FD_202238 | JGI IMG/M metagenome (GOLD analysis project Ga0307378, IMG submission 202238) | Soil microbial communities from Risofladan, Vaasa, Finland - UN-1 | ecosystem: Environmental > Terrestrial > Soil > Coastal area > Acid sulfate soil | place: Finland: Risofladan, Vaasa | collected...
CTTTGCCTCCCAGTTCCACGGCGAATTCAAAAGTAGACCAACTAAACCAGAACCAGAATATTATGGCTTCATCAAGGCATGTTTAGACAAGAAACTGGGGAAAACAAAACCAGAATTCTAAATAACCAATTACATGTTGCTGATGTTCATCTTTCTGCAGACTGGAAGTTCAGAGTTTGGACCCTGTTTCATATGATTTGGGAAAACGGGTAAAAGATAATATGCAGAAAAGGCTACTTGCTCGTATTCACGATGGACGAGAAGATTATGGTTACTGAGAAGGGTTTATCGCTAAAGAGAACGGTTCCTTTTCTGCTGGTGGGCATACTGATCTTTATTGCCTACCTCTACTTTTTTGCCGATATTCCTCAAACCATCGCCATCATACAGGGCGTCGACCTCTTCTATTACGGCATTGCAGTCGCGGTTCTCTTCCTGACCATGCTCATCAACTCTCTGACTTGGCAATATTTTCTGCGTCCCCTCTCAGTCAAAGTTCCTCTTCGAAAAACGTTCCTGTTCACATGGATAGGAGTCTTTGTTGACCTTTTGGTGCCGGCTGAGTCAATCAGCGGAGAAGCCTCCAAAGTCTATCTGATGACTAAAGAGTCAGGCGAAAACGCAGGAAAAGTCGTGGCATCAGTTGTCAGCCACAGGATTCTAGCCATGCTAATCTCGTTAGGCAGCCTAATCTTCAGCTCCATTGTCTTGTATACTATTCAGTACGAGCTCCCCGCCTTCGTCTTAAATCTGGTTTTAATAATAATCGTAGGCACCGCCATTACGCTGTTTTTCATGTTTCTGTGCATCCTGAAAGAAACATTGACGCAGAGAATAATCGACGCTGTACTACGGTTTTTAGTATTCGTCACTAGAGGTCGCTTGAAACTAGACAGGATGAGAACAAAAGCAACAAAGGCGCTAAGTGCATTTCACGGATCCATAAGAATTTTACTCAAGAAACCCAAAAATCTAGTTTTACCCGTGATTTTTTCCATAGTGTCTTGGCTACTCAGCATACTAATATCTTACCTAGTCTTCGTTTCGCTGGGACAACAGGTCGATTTGGTGTTAATAACGATAGTTTACTCGATTAGCGTAAACATTCAGTCTATACCAGTTGGGATACCCGGAGAAGTAGGCTTAGTGGAGATAGTGATGGCCAGCCTCTATGGTCTACTTGGCGTAGAAGCAGGCATCGCCGTAGCCGTAACAGTTCTTATACGGCTTCTAACGGTTTGGCTAAGAATAATCATAGGATTCGTAGCTGTCCAATGGATAGACCTAAAAGATTTGGCAAAAAATCTACGCCAAGACCTCTTTTGAGCAGATTAAGTTTTGGCTGGCTTCGCAAGCGCCTTCCAGAGATGATCGCTGGCAGGTCGGACAAGCTCAGTTTTTTCTCCAGCTTTTGTGACCAAGTTTCTTCCCAACGCAGGCTCTACAACTTCACCTATTATCGATGCTTGAACACCAGTTCTCGACAAACTGCCAATTATCTCGGCTGTCTTCTCTTCTTCTGCAACGATAAGAAGTGACCCAGAGCTTATGAGCTGAAGAGGATCAACATCAAAATGCGCGCATATCCTACGCGTCTCTTCAGGAACCAAAATTTTCTCCTCGTAAACGCTGAAGCCAACATTTGCGGCGTCAGCCAATTCATGCAACCCGCCTGCCACTCCTCCCTCAGTAGGATCATGCATAGCTGAGACTCCGCCAGTTCTGAAGGCTGTAAGTGCATCTTTTACTACACTGATTTTTTCGAAGAAACTCTCCGCTTTCTTCACGAAACGTTCATCAAAAACAGAGAGAAGCTCTGCTCGTCGGTCTGACGCCAGTATGGCTGTTCCCTCTATTCCTGCTCCCTTAGTCAGGATGATACGGTCACCTATTCTTGCTCCGCCAGAAGTCACGTACTTTCCATCCTCAGCAACACCTATGGCGCATCCTGTCACTATGGGATGTTCTATACCCGGAGTGACTTCGCAGTGTCCCCCTATTATGGCAATGTTCAGTTGACGTGCAGCCTTATCCATCTGTGTACAAATTTTCTCTATTAGTTCGGTTGTCGAATTTTTAGGTAATAGGATAATGGAGTTGAACCAGCGGGGATGAACCCCACGGGTTGCAACATCGTTTGCGCTTACATGGACGGCTAACCATCCCAGCCATTCTTCGGCTCCGGTTATCGGATCTGACGATACTGCTAAGACCTCGTTTCCAGCTTTGACTATTGCTGCGTCTTCGCCTATGGAAGGGCTGAGAACAACGTCGTCTCTTTTGGCGCCCAAGTTTCTGAAAACTATCTTCTCCAAAACTTCGGTTGGAACCTTACCCGGCAAGAAACCCATAACACATTCCCGTACATGTTATAATTCAAAGGCGTTAAAAAAGGATTAACATCAACTGAACAGAACGCCATAATAATAGGGGATAAAGGAACGGATCTTAGCTAAGGTATAACTTAGATAGAGTTTGGTAGCCCGGGGGATACCTTGTGCCAGAGTTGAATTTATACAATTTTTTCATTGGGCTTCTCTCGCAGTTCGTTAATTAATTGCTGTTTTAGGGCTATGCTGAGCTGGTGGATTTGGTTGTTTTCGATTTGGCTGCGATCAATTACGGAAATTAGATCCTAAAAAAGCTGATTGCAGACTGAATTGGGGCATGCCCCCGAGAAACCAGACGTGGAAGCATTACTTCCTATGCTCGTAAACATCTCAAGAGATAGACCTGACATAATTTCTGCCAAAGAATTCCGAAAGATACTAATTGACATGGGCTTAGCCCTCGAAAAGGCTGAGGAGCCAGAGGAGAATTAGCCTGAGTTTGCTTAACCTCACACTTTAAAGCTGGATCGGGAGGTGCAAAGCCGAGAACGATTTCAATTCAAGGTAAAGCTTTCGGTGGCTATGGCTGTGGTAAACGTTGTAACCGCAGCTCTATCTTACATTGCTAGTCAATGGAACATCACGGTAACAATTTTTTACACTGCAATTTCCGTCGGAATAACTCCTAGATATCATATTACACGAAAAAAAAAGTGTACGCTTTCTTGTTTGCAACACAACATATAAAGGAAGTTCGCTCTAAATTATTGCCAATACAGTGGGGATGGACTATGTCTGGACAATCTAGACGGATCAAAATATTTGGGGCTATATTTCCAGTTCTACCTAAACACGTTTCAGACTTATTTGATGGTAATCGAAATGTGTTTGTGAAATTTACCAAGTTGAATTTGCCTAATGATTCCATAATTGTCTTTTACGTTTCTGGAGAAAAACTGTTGATTGGTGAGGCAACAGTCCGGCTTACTGAGAGGTTAGATCCATTTGTGGCTTGGTCTCGTTACAAGAATAGAATATTTTTAGTTAAGGAAGAATATGAAGACTACGTTAGAGTTTCACCTATAGGTAAAAAGGAAAGAAAGATGGAAAAAATCACGGTTTTTGAGTTAGAGAACCTAAGAAAATATAAAAAACCAACCCAATCGATATATCCTGTTACTTCTTCTGGTCGTTACCTAACTAAAGAAATGGTGGATAAAATCAGAAGCCTCAGCGCAGAGTGATTGTGAATTGAAGCTGTGTACAAGTCTTGATTCCTTTCTATTTGGTTGAAATATGGATTCGAACTTTTGCTTGGATTCCTCAGGCTTGAGTATATATCGTGATAAGTCAAAAATTGATTTACCTTTAGTAATCTAAGATTCCTTTTGGTGATTGTTCAGAAAGCAGTATTAAGACAAGCTCAGAAAGTCTGTCCGTCTCATCTTTTAATTCGTTCTTTATTTTCTTTCGGATGAGCCCTATTGAATTATATTTTTCTGCTAATAAGGGCAGGATTTTGTCGGCTTTAGTTTTGCATCTCTTAGCTATTTCAGAAAGTTCTCTGTGAATCGGATTCTTAGGGTTAAACTTCGGGATGGGAAGCTCAAGAACTTTCTTATGTATATCCCTAGGACCCCATAAACCTCTTGATTGCATTCCTTTTATAAGATCGTCTACAATCTCTGAATTTAATACCGCAACTAGATATTGTGCCTCTTTTTTGTTCTCAGTTTCATAGTAGTATGTTTTGGTGTCAGCAACATAACCATTCATCTGTATTTCCGTATCGTCTATGCTTGTTTTTAGTTCCGTTTCCAGATTTACTAGACATGACGCTAAATGAGTACCAGAAGTTAAATACAATACTTTGAAACGTTTGCTCGGTGTTTGATTGGTAATCTTATTTCGGTAATTTAGCCACTCTATCGCTGAAACCCGCTCAGCTTTTTCCCCTCTTAATCTGTCCCATTCACTTTCAGCTTTACTTAACCATCTATGAAGACTGGGGTCAGAGAGTTTCACATCCTCTTTATGCAAAATTTCGTATCTGTTTTTATTCTTGTGCAGAGGAAGTACTACCATAAGAAACGGTAAATGGGAGAAAGGAACTACTTCAGACCCTCGTAAAGTAGCATAAAGATATTCTCTTTCTATATTTCCTTCAAAAATTATGTCTCTATATGGTGGTTTTGCATATTTTATGATTACCTCAGAAGTTTTAACATATGGTTTTTGCGGATTAATTCCTAACCGTGGGTGTTTCTGAATTTCTACAAACCAAAAGTTCCGCGGTACTAGTGTGGCGCCTTGCTTGAAAAGCTTCTTATAGTAACCTCCACTTGGAGGAATCTCTATCTTTCTATCAAAAATAAAACTGCGTGCTCCAATTTTATTGAGGTATAACTTCTTTTCTACGATTGTTAATGACTTTTCTGCTTCTTGAAATGAGGCATTTTTGCTTTTCAGAGTTCCAGAGAATTCTTTTCCGTTTATTGGATATTTCGTTTTCTTTCCTTTTTTACCAAAAACTACACAAGAACTAGTATTGAATAAAGGTTTCACTTTGTCAAGATCGAATATTTTTTCAAGTTTGATCAGCGGATTAAATGCTCCCGTTCTAAAATTGTCATGTTGATCCGCTGTAAAAATTCCTCTAGGCATAACAAACCCTATCTTTCCATTTTTCTTCAAGTAGAGGTCGGCAGCGCGGGCGAAAAATAGCGCTCCAAATTCCATATGAGTCATTAATTCAACTTTCTTGCTAGGTAAAAGTTTGTAACTATTGATTATCTGGTCTTTCACGAATTTTTGGTAATCACTACTCATATATCTATAAGAAATCCATGGAGGATTACCTATTAAATAATCAAACTTTCTCTCACTCAAGAATATCGGCTTATATATGTTCTTTAGAATATACGTCCAGATACTATCTTTTCCCTTGTCCTTAAACTCCTTTAGTTTGCCAATGAGGGCTGCTATAACCGAATAGTCCGCAGCATCCAATCCAAATTTTTCAAAACGATTCTTCAAGTTAATCTCAAGATCATCAGGAAGACTATCTCCCTCGACTACCGCTTTTACATAATTAAATATCTCATCAGCGATATGAGAATACTTAACTACTGACAAAGGAACAACCAATTCCTCACCGTTCGTTCTAAATTTATAAACATCAACGCCCTCCAACAATCTTTCAAAAGTGGGCAGCTTGATAGAGTCAGCCAAGAAAACTGGAATGATTATGGACTTTCGCTTATGTTGAATGAGTTCTCCAAGAGCTAAAAGATAGTTAACCTTGCTTGTAATAACAGCCAAGCAGATTCCGGAGTGATCCTAAATCTAAGGTTAGTGTTAAATCCCATCCAGCTACCAACAGTCTGCAGCATTTCACCAATCCGATCATGCAAAGAATTAGAAGTTAAAGAGAGCTCCATAATCGCCTCTTTATAGTCCTCCTCAGCTTTCAAACCACTTATGGACGGCTCTACTTTTGGGGTTGCACCTCTACGAGACATTATCTTTCGCATCTCAGACTCGATCAACAAATAATCTTCCTCAGGAATCTTTCGCACACTGCCACGAACAAAAAGCGACCAATGCTCCTTATCTTTAATAAATGACAGATCTTTGATTAACCGCTTAATATCAAGCAGCTCATCATCTTCCAAAACAATTTCGGGCTTACTCTTCGCTCGTGATGGCCAAATTTCATCCTCGTCAGTCCAGATCTTTGTCTTATCATCAAAATAGTATGCCGAAGTTACAGTAGCGATTGCACCTAACTTCGAAATCTGATTAATATAATAAACAACCTTATCTCCAGGCTGAAACTTCATAACAGTCTTCTTGTGACGCTCCTTCAATCCCTGAATAGTGAAACCCGAAGTTTCCTTGTCCACCTTAAAATTCTCAGGAGAAGTCGTTATCAACCAATAATTTGACATCTCAAATCAATTACATCTATCAGAGATGTATATATATTCTCACGCATCAATTAGAGAAGCAAAGTTTCACATTTTTCTTTGTATTCACAAACTCTACATTTAATTTGGTTTGTTGTTGGAATAGCTTCTCTTTGGCTTTTCCAGAATTGAATTGCCCAATCTAAACTTGACTCAGCCATTTGCTGGTCAAACTTGTTTAGGTAAATTACTGCATTTTCAATTGGAACTATCGCATTCTTTAGTCCATTATTCTGTAATGCATCAAACACTCTTTCTCTTAAGGTGGGATCATCCTTTGCCCTTCGATCTGCAACAACAATTGCATAATACAGTTTTCCGATATCGAAACCAATATTCTTCAAAAGAATTCCATAAAATCCAGCCTGCACATGATGACTAGGATAAGCTCTTTTGCTTCTGCTAAACTTGTATTCAAAGACAACCAATGGAAAACCATTCTCAAAAAGGACCGCATCGGGCTTACCAATTAATATAACATCTTTATATTTTGCCAGAAGCAACCACTCGAGCGCAAGAACAGGCTTTTCCCCATAAACAGCTTTCCAAAGATCCTCCCGGGCAACTTCTTCACTACCTTCGAGTAAGTTTTCATGAGCAGCTGTTCCCTGATTTTTTGTCTCGGTTTCTACTTCACCATAAAGATATCCCATTTCAATTTTTTTCTCACAATAATATTGCCCAGCAACATCACTTGCCCTAATAGTACACCGATCAAACCTCAACTCACCCTTCCCATTACCTGGCTTTTCGGCAATTTGCTTTAACAAAGAATCAAATTCCTTGAGCTGCTTTTCCCATTCGCTCATGCAACCAATTCCATGTCTACAGAGCATTTTCAAGTTTAAAAATAGAATTAAATTTTAAAATAGCGCTTGAATGCGTGTCCATCAAGAAATATATCTTTCATCTTTCAAAGGAACAGGATGTTTTCGTTCAGATTTAAGAATTAAAGTAGTCTTCAGTACTGAGACAAGTTCACAGACATTGTCGCTTAAAGCAGTCAGCTTCTTCTCTAATCCTTCAACTCGCTGCTCAAGCCTAGACAACTTCAACGGCATAAGCAATCTTGCTTTGGCTAGGTCTTTGCCTACATATTCTTCGTGGGGAACCCGTTCAGGAGGACTATTATCAATACTGCCAACATCCTCCACAATCGTAGTTCCTAATTTAACAAGCTCCCCAGCCTCTTCACTGTAAAATCTTGTAATTGGCTGATGCAAAGGAGATCCAACATCACTCAAGACCAGCCCAAAACGGTTCTCCAAAACCATCCGAACCCGCTCAACAATCCTTCCGGATAGCATCAACAGCTCTTCAACATCAAAACCCCGCAACCTACCAGGATGAACAATAATACTCAGGCTAGTCCGAACCACCCTAACATTTCCAATCCTGACCCCAAGCTTTCACTTGTCCTCCATGACCAAGCAGTTCTCATTTGCCTTAAACACCATTTGTCGTTTACTCGGAGTATATCAGTTCTTTTTCCTTGAGGTTTTTGTGGAGTTTAGCAACCGCTTTGTAGACGTCTTCTTCTTTTGTGGCTCCTGTGCAAACAAGTTTTCCGGTGGCAAAGAGAAGAATCACAACTTTTGGTTCATCCATTCTGTAGATGAGACCCGGAAACTGTTCTGGTTCATACATGGTTCTGTCGAGACTGTAAGCAGCTTCTTCAAGCTCTATTCGTCCCAAAAGATTCGCTGAGGCAACCATGTTCACTATTTTGATTTCGGGTTTGCCAGGGATGATTATCCCGCTCTTCTTCAGTTCCCTTACAACCTTCTTCACTGCTCTCTTTGCCTCTTTCTCAGACCTGGCTCCAGTGCAAACCATCTTCCCCGTACTGAAGATTAGGATGGCTGTCTTGGGTCTTTTTATCCTGAAAACTAAGCCCGGAAACTTTTCCGGATTGTACTCAACTTCTGGATTCCCTTTAACAATCGCATTAAGGTCAAACTTCTGATTCAACGTAGCAGATGCAACAACATTTTCGATTCGGATGGAATCTTCAACAGTAGGCATTTCATATCCTCTTTATAAACATCATAATTTGGGATTCTGTTAAGTCTTTTGACCCAAAGTTCTGTCCCAAATACTGAGAGAACCGGATGCGCGCGCATGCATGTTGCAGTTTAGGACGGGCTCACACCAATAACAATCTCCCCCGGTAATCCAAATAATTTCACTTGCTCTTTATACTCTATCTCGAACCTGGCGTCCTTTATTGATTGGTCAACATAGATTGGTCTGCAGTCAACATATTGGGGGATTTTTTTGTGCGTCCACTCATAAAGCCCCAATAATATCGAATCCCCATTCTCTTTTGACATACTAACAACCCCAAGCCTGCCATTTGGTTTTAATACTCTCTTGATTTCACCAAGAACTTGCGGAATTTCGGGGGTATCAAAAAGTTCAAGGGTGAAGCTCATGAAAACGGCATCGAATTTGTTATCCTCGTAAGGCATTTTTGATGCGTCTCCGCAGTATAGTTCGACTCTATCCAAAAGTCCGGTTTCTTCAAGTCTCTGCTTGCTAACTTCTAGCATCCCAGAGGAAATGTCGATACCGTAAGCCTTACCATTCTCACCCACTGACTCAGCCATTTGCTTCAAGCAATGTCCAGTTCCAAAACCGATCTCCAAAACGGTTTCCCCTCTTTTAATGTTTAACCGCTCCAACGCTATATTTCTGTATTTTTTCTCGAAAATCCCAGTAAAACAATCGTAAAATCGACTAATCTTGTCGTAACTCTCTTTTGCCTGAGCCTTGGTTCTAAGTACACGTAATATCCTGTCATTTTGTGAGTTCATTTTGTCACCGTGGGGCAATTTCACTTAACTACTGATTAGACGAAACTTCATATAAATTTCATATCCTAGCCTTAAAATCACGAAATGTGCGTGCATAACCCAAACCGCTCCAAAACCATACGAAATGGAAAAGTTTAATTGTGTTGTAAACAGTATTGTTTACGGTGTGGTATGGTGGCTCAGGTTCAGCTTAGATTACCCCAAAAAACAATAGAAGAGATAGACCTGTGGGTAAAGGAGGGACGATTCAAGAGCCGAAGCGACGCCATAAGAACCATACTGAACTTTTATCAGGAAAGAGAAAAAACCCGAGAATTCTACAAACTACTAAACAAAAGAAGCACAGAAGCAAAAGAACAACCCGAAACACTAATTCCCCTAGAGGAGTTAGAGTGACCTACACCATACTCCTGCACCCAAAAGCCGCCAAAACACTAAACAAAACAAAAGAAATACGGCGTCTAATCAATTTCTAAACAGCCTAGCGCGCACAATTCTTATTAAAAAATTGGGAAAAATTAATGAAAACGTGTCCTACGAAACGTCACTATTCTTCTTGCGTTCGCCCACCCTAACTGGAACAGAAAAGAGGGAAGTTTAGCGTGTGTGTCGTGATTCCATTGGAAACATTCGGGTTTCAGAGATACCTCCGGCAAATATGCCTATATCTACGAAACGTCAATGTTTCAAGCGGTTTTGCTTAGGCTTAATTCCTTTTTTATCTGGTTGATTTTTCGTGTTACGGTTTCAACGATCTTGTTGTTGGTGACGTAGCTCATTGGCTTGTTGCATGCGGGACACTTGAAGAGAAACTCAAAGGCTTCCTCGAAGGGAAATCGTTTGCAGCCGGGCGTTTTGCAGCTGTAAAATTCGTGGCTTTTTTCATACCTAAGCCGAGTTTCAAGTTTTTCAAGAACACGTCGCTTCTGGTTAAAGATGAAGCCTTCCAGCTGGTCGGGTTGGAGTCTCCAGTGGAAGATAAACCAACCTGTTTCTTTGTCGCGGGACCGCCTGAGAGCCACAAGGGAGTGGTCGTAGAGTCTGTAGAGTACCTTGCGAACTAGGTTGAGACGTATTTGTGTTTGATCCACTATGTCAATATCTATGATCTCGTGAACTCCCTTGAGGACCTCAACGACTCTAACAGCGTCTTCTCCAAACAACGTGGCGACCTTCTTTAGCGTCTCGTCATCCACAAAGAACAGTTTTGAACGCCTCAACCTCAATAACACCCAATTCTCTGCTTGTGTGACTCGCTAACCTTTTCAGCGGCCTTGCAGATGTTTTCCTCCTTCATGACCTCCGTGCAGACGAGCTTACTTGTGAAGAATATAGGAAACACCACTCACCTCTGTCAAGGGTCCTCACGCCTTTGTCACGCGCGCGCAAGTCAATCCCATGCTTCAGGGCGGCACAGGCAACGACGTTCTCGATCCTAACAACAGGCTTAACCAGCGGCATAAAAACCACTCTAGCAAACTAACGTCATCGTGTTTTAAATATGTTCCAACGGAAAAATTTCGACGGCATCAATTGTCCGCCTCTTCTGCCGATCTTCAACTGGTGTTCACCTCTAGACGTTACAACACGCGCGTCAAGGTTCGCTTCAAGGGATATATCAGAAAAGTTACGGTTAGACAACGAAGTTAACCCTTGTGAGGGTTATTTTCGCGCTGACAGAAGGAAAGGGCCCCTTCAAGAAAGAGTTATCTAAACATAAGAAGAGAGGTGAGGAGGAACTGCGTGTGCATGGAGATGTATTTCTTATGTGTTCTTTTCTTTCCATACCTTATATACCGTAATCAACTCGCTGGTTGCCACCTTTGGTATTCCTCGAACCTTAAGCATCAAGTCCCTCATTTCGTCGAGGCCGCCTGCCTCCACCTTCACGATGAGGTCGTTTGGCCCATGAATCTCGTAGACCGCGCTGACCTTTTCATTCTCGACCAGTTGGTTTGCTACGTCCTCCAA
>Ga0307378_10012066_pt1 | contig 11085 bp, 5 predicted proteins | sample UN1MG_FD_202238 | JGI IMG/M metagenome (GOLD analysis project Ga0307378, IMG submission 202238) | Soil microbial communities from Risofladan, Vaasa, Finland - UN-1 | ecosystem: Environmental > Terrestrial > Soil > Coastal area > Acid sulfate soil | place: Finland: Risofladan, Vaasa | collected...
GCTCATATCCCAAGCCGAAAGCAGTCCGCCCTGCTTCGTGAGGAAGACTTCCTTTGGATACCCCTGAGCCAGGGACGCTTGGCCCTGGGCACCGGGCGCAACGTGGCCCCTGGCAACCTCCTTGCCATTCACGTACGCGATCGCGCCGCCGTGGTAGGCCACCGTCAGAGTCAGGCCATTGACCTCCTTGGGATTCGTCACCATGAACCTGCCGCGAAGGCAGAGCCGGGCAACGAACGGACTGTTGACCGGCAGACGAGCCGGCCCGCGAAGCCACGCGCTGTCGTCGAAGTCTGCCATTGTCCAACCGTCGGCCGGGTGCGGCGCTTCCGAGTTCAACCACTTGTACTCGGCCAGGATGGTTTTCGAGACGCCGTCCGTCTGAATAACCGGCGGCTTGAGGGTGTGGTGCAGCCGCCAGGATCCCATCGTGTCGAGGATGACCGCGTGGCCGCCATCGTCGGCGCCCGTGTTCAGCCCGGTCAGGTGGATGCAGACCAAGCACACCGACGACAGCAGCACGGTCTTCCCTAGTCTGCGCCGTGTAGCCATGTTCACCACTCTGTCCTTATCTCGTGAGGCCGGACGCGCAGCGAAAGTCAGTCCTTGGCTTTCCAGCCGTCCGCCGGAGGCTTCAGCGTCTTACGGTGCTCGGCCCACATCTCTTCCACGAACTTGTCCCAGCACTGGCCCTGCCGCGCCCAGTTGGCGGTATAGTCATTGCCCGGGGCCTCCTTGATGACCTTGACGTGCTCGCCGTCGTCCTCGTGCATCCATCGATCCACGTAGTCGAAGAAGGCGGGGTGGTCCCAGTACTTCTCTGCGTGCAGAATCCGCAGGGCCAGGGCCTGCCCCACCCAAGCGAGGCTCGTGCAGCAGCGGCGGTAATTCTCCGAAGTGATGTTGTCCTTCGTCCATTTGGCCGGATGCAGGTGCTCGTAAGGGCCAAGCGCACCTGCCTTCGAACCGGAATGCCCCGCGAACACCACCTTCGCACCTGTCCAACTCTGCCCGTACATGGTCTGCATGTCCTCGCCGAACTGGAGCTTGGGAAGCGTCTTGTTGGGCGTGGCCATCTCCTTATCCCCCAGCATGATTCCCGCGAACACGATGGGCAGCTTGCGGCCGCTGCCGTGACCCCCGATGGCAGGCCAGCCCGTGTATCCTGCCCGCGCGATACCCCACAGATCGATGCCGCGCTGCACCACGCCGATGAGGAGCGGCCTCTTCTGCTCCCGCGTGAAGTCCAGCAGGAGCATGAGGGTACTTATGCCCGCTGCTCGGCCCACCTCCCGCGCGTAGCGGGGCTGGTACTCCGCGGCCGCGTCAGAGCCGAAGTAGCATATGTCCAGCCACGGACGCTCGAAGTGCTTCGCAACTTCGGCTATCTTCGGCGTGCTGCTCACGGGTTTGAGTTTCGGCAGCAACTCCCATTTCAGGTTGCGGGCGAGGCATATCTTCTGCCCCCGGTCGCAGTAGGACGGGCGGAAGGCGTCCGGAGGCACGGGCTCGGTCAGGCAGGTTAGTACGGAAACGGTGCCGACCGGGCTAGGCGACTCCTGCAGCCACGGCGTGAGCTTGTTGATTTCCTCGACGCTGATCGACGAGATGAGCGCATCGCCCGGCTTCATGCTGACAGGCAGGTGCGCCCGGAGTTTCTTGCCCTTCTCGCCGCGCCCCTGCCTCACACGATCGTCGAACGGGCTTGCGCCGCGGCTGCTGACCGGCAGGTTCAAGACCGAACAGTTGCGGCCATTCTCCGACTTCGGCGCGATAGCCGTGACCGTAACCGGTCCGACGACGTACCAGTCGCCGTTGACAAAGCGGCCAACCCGGACCTTCCTCTCAAACGTCCAGGTGATGCGGTGCCGCGTGACAGAGTCTTTCAGCGGCAAGTCCTCGATCTTCGGCGCGATGGGGGAGCTATCGCTCGTGGACGGGCCGGCTGCCGGCGCGCAGTTCGCCGCCATCAGAATCGCAACCAAGCCACCCGCCCCAATAAGCATGTAAGGGGGAGTTCCTGCCCGTGTCATGGTCGTTCTCCTGGTTGCCTTCTGCCTGTGCCGTCCGACGCAACGCCTGCCCCGGCTGCGCCCAGCCTGCTGGCCACCGCGCCCGCGAGGGAGTAGAGCTCCTCGCTGCGCTTCTGCCAGCCGGAGCCGACAAACCATCGGTGCCCGACGGCGCCGCCGATGTGCCGCGAGAAGGTCGTCGCCTTGTCGTTCACGTTCGTGGCGAAGTCGGTCGCCTTGCGGCCCGTGAGCTGCAGTTCGCTGCCGCCCTTCCACATGTAGAGGACGCGCTCGTCGAGGAGTTCCCGGCAGCGCTTGGCCAGGTCGGCCCCGAGCTTCTGCCTCATCGCCTCGTCGGTCAAGGCTCGCTCTAGGAAGATGCGGGCCTCGCACTGCTGCACACCGGCGCGGAAGTTCTCGTATCGCGACGTCGCCACCGGACCGTCCGGTCCCGGCGCCAGCACGCAACTGCGAATGTTCAGGTTGTGGTACAGGCTCTTCGGGTAACGCTCCGTCACCGTGCCGCGACGCTGGCCGCGCTTATCGCCGATGGCCCACCACCAGTCGGCGCCGATCCGGCCCACGCCGCGCTGAAGCCCCGTGATGTTGAACTCGGCCAGACACATCATCGTCGTCCCAGGCCAGTAGTTGATCAGGACGTTGCGGTCGAACTCGGCGACCAGCTCCGGCCGCTTCCACCCGTAGGTGCGTTTCTTCCACGGATCGGGATTGTACTGAAGGTTCCAGACGTTGGCCTCGTACCCGATCCGTGATATTTCGTAGATGCTGGAGCGCCCGTAGCCGACAATCCCGCGGTGCGAGTGCTTCACCCACGGCACGCCCGGCGCGATCCCGTTGAAGAAGGCGACTTCCTCCTTGCTCGGCCACCAGTCCTCGAGCAGGCTGAGCATCATGGTATCCTCGATCCCGCGCGCGGCCAGTCGCCGCCGCAGTCCGTCGAGCAGCCTCCGCCACGGCTCCTTCACCGCCGGGTCCGTGTGGTACGGCAGCCATAGCACGTCGGTCTTGCCCGTCTTAGGATCAAGCAGCGTGACGGGCACGCCCCTGCTCGGCGCCTTCTCGTTCCTCTGCCGAAGGAACGAGTCCCAGACCATGAAGGCCACGATCTTCGGCTTGCCCATGTGCTTGACGGCCAGGTCCAGGTACTTCTCGGCGATCGAGAAATCGAAGTCGTACGTGCCGTCCGACTTGCGAATCCAGCGGACCATCGACTGCTCGTTGCCGAAGTTGGTGTGGCAGAGCAGCGGAATGTGCAACACGCGGCTGCCGACGTCGCCCATGTACTCGAACGACCGGGCGATCATCTTCCAGTGGCGGTCCGAGTATTGCGGCAGGTCGTACTCGATCGCCAGCGTATCGGGCGACTGGATGAGTTCGACCCATGTCCGCCAGTCCTGCGTGTCGGGCAGAGGCCACTCCCCAACGCTCAACTGCACGGGTGCGGTGACGGGCTTGCTTCCGTCAGCCTGGATGGTGAGGCGGCTCTGATACGTTCCAGGCTTCGCGTCCTTGGGCACGCGGACGGTGACCCAAACGGCCACGGCCGTGCCGGTCGCGCTCACGGGCAGCTCCGGCGGCGCGGATTTCAGCAGTATGTCCATGCCCTTGGGGCGGTAGTAGCCGCTGTACATATTCATCGCCCAGGGCACGCCGTAGCGAACTCGGACGTTCGAGGCCGGGATCTTCGCCGAGCCTGCCGTGAAATCCGCCGCCGTCACCTTCCGCCCCTTGATCGCCTTGGGCGATCCGACCATCACCTTCACCGAGAACTCGCCGTTGGGGACACCGATGATGCGAGCCGGACGCAGAGGTTCGGCCGGGTTGCCAAACTCGCCGGTGCTGTCGGCCACGAGGATGTCGCCGTTCCAGACCTGAAGCCCCGCCGGGCGGCTCAGACTCGACTGAATCCCCTCGGCGTTGGCGGCCGACAGTCGGATATCGATCGCCTCGCAGGTGTTCCAGTTCAGTTCGTACGGAGTGCGGCGGGCCGTGATCTCCTTGGTCTCGGTGAGCTTCTGCTCCTCGGCCACCCTGTCATAGGCGGCCTGCACGACCTCGACGGCGATGACGTTGATTCCACTGCGGACAAGGGCGGGCTTGATGGCCGCAGTGAGCTCGCGACGGCGCACCGAACCCAGCCGTTTCTTCTCGTCCTCCGATGCCTCGCGCCAGAGCTGCCAGGTGATCAGCTTGCCGTCCTGTGTAACGAAGGCCTCCTTCGGGTAGGGCTTGGCCAGAACCGGTTTGGGCGACTTGGTCGGCTGCACGTCGCCCCGGGCGATTTCCTTGCCGTTGAGATAGACGACCGCCCCGCCGTGGTAGCCGACCGACAGCGACAGGCCCATCACCTTGGCTGGATCGGCGACGGTGAAGTAGCCGCGCATGCAGAGCTGCGCCAGGTAGGGCGTCTTGCAGTGGCGGCTGAAGGGGCCCGACAGCCAAGCGCTGTCGTCGAAGTCTGCCCTTGTCCAACCGTCGGCCGGTTGCGGCGTTTCCCAGTTCAGCCACTTGTAGTCGGACTGGATCGTTTTCGAGACGCCGTCCGTCTGAATCACCGGCGGCTTGAGCGTATGATGGATGCGCCAGAAGCTTCGCCCGTCAAGGACAACCGTCTTCGTCTCCGCGGGCTGGGCGTACCCATGCCCCGCCGCCAGAGCAGCAGATGCCAGCGCGGCAACGACTCGAATGCAACCGATTCTGAGATGGCCCACAGACGAATCTCCCGTCTTGACGAAGCGTGTGGTCAGGATTTGAACAGCCACCGCGACGCCTCGGTTTCGGCGAAACCGCCTGGCCGGGCGCCCCACTGAGCGACCGGCTGCGTTCTCAGCCGGGATTGCCACTGTCTGGACAGCGGGCTTCAAGGCATTCAGATGAACGCGATAAGGTAGTACACATCGCTAAGGTTCGGCCGCCATGCCGGCTGCAATGCCGACGTCTCAATTCCGGGCATACCGGACGCGGACCCAGCTCGGTTTGCCCTCCACACCGGCGGCGTTGCGGGTCTTCATGCGCAGCATGTTGGCGCCCTCGCGCAGCTTCCAGAGGAACACCGCCTCAGACGGCCGCCACTCGCCCGTGTCCCTCTGCACGAGCATCGTCTCCAGGTCCGGGACGAACGTCTCCATGGTTACCTTCAGCACGCCCGCCTCGGACGTTTCCTCGAGCGTGAAATCGACCTGGTTCAGGTTCCAGTAGAGATCCTGCCGGCGGTCCGTGTAGCGGGCGAACTGAGGGGGCCGTGAGGTCCGGCTGTCATACGCGTGCCAGTACCCGTTCCAGCTCCACGGCAAGCCCATGCCGTGCGCCTTCGGAATGGGGAGCTTCTTCGAGAAGAAGTTGTTTCTCGGCATCAGGTTCAGGTGTCCCCACATCAGGTGGGCCCGCTGCGGATCGAACCAGTCCGGTCCGGCGTTGTTCCCTGCGTGATGGATGAGAGGTCCGCGCCGGAGAAACTCCTCGAAGCTCGCGGCCTCGAAGCGCTTCTGATTATGCTCGGCGCTGCCGATGGCGCTGCGGTGGAACCAATGCTCGAGGATGGCCCGGTGGAGGTCCAGTGCATTCAGGGGAACGCCGCTGGCGCGATCCGTGTAGTAGCGGTCCATGTCCGGGTCCATAAGCACCCACTTGCCGTGGTCGTCGGACCATACCTCGACCACCTCGTGGCCGTTGATGATCGGCGGGAAAGCGCCGAACACGTATCGCGCCTGCATGCCCATCGCCACGCAACACTGCACCATGGCGATGGCATACTGCCCGCAGAAGCCGCCCAGGCTTTGCCCGTTGGGCTGCTTTGCCAGCAGCTCCAGCGCGTCCCAGTTGGGGTATGGGTCGGGCGGATGCCACTTCCATTGCTGACTGACCCAGTGATTGAGCCGGACGATCTGCTCGAACTGACCTTTCGCTCCCGCGACCACCTCGTCGAGCTTGTAGAGCTCGCGCAGCTTCTTCAGCGACGGGTGATCGAGCGGCTCGTATTCGAATCGAATCGCGCTGCGTATGACCGGGTGCCTCTCGCTAGCCTGCACCTTTACCAAGGCGGCGCCGGACGTGGGCGCCCTGGCAACCTCGGCCTGTATGCGGATGCACTTCAATGCCGGGCTCTTCAGGGGGGCGCTGGTCCCGGCGGCCAGCTTGACCTGGAAGTACCTCCCCTTGGGTTCGAAGGCCTTGTTGGGCTCAACGGCGCTCCACTCGGTCCAGCTCGCCGCGTCGAACACGGGCGTCGCACCCGTCCTGATGAGACAGTCCAACGCCGTCCCCGGCGGCAGGTGGCAATCCGGAGCAACCGCGGCGGACCGCACTTCCGCCCGGCGCTTGATGGCCTCGGCGCCCTCCACGTCGGCGAGATCCAGCACCGGCGAGACACAGACGCCCTGCGGGACGTACTGACTCAGACTCAGCCGCACCATGTACTCGCCCTCTGTCCGGTCGCCCTGGCCGAGCTTCGGCGACCACGTCTTGCCGCCGTCGGTGCTCTTGGCGCTGCGCCGCTGGTGGCCTCGTCGCTGCGGCGCGTTCAAGGCAATGCTGTCAATGTCGGCAATCGGGACAATCGCGGGCCTCGACGGATCAGTGCTCGAAATCACGATGTCGTTGACGCCTTTCGTGAGATACGCGGGGGCGAACTCGATGATGTTCCATCCGACTTTGAGCGTGGCGTCGATCGGGTGGCCGTTGACCGTGATCCGCGCCCCGGCATCGTAGGGCTTGGTCTTCCACAGCTTCTCGACAGAATGATAGACGATGAGCAGGGCCTTCTCTGCTGACCGGCGATCGAGTGTCAGCCGCTTCCTAATCTGCACCGACTCGCCAAGGATATCCTGCTCGTACGGCCAGCCGCTCCCGTCGGCATCGTCCTCGACAAGAACAGTGTCGTAGAGTTCGATGGCCTGCGACTGCTCATCGTAGCGGAGCAGTTCGATGACGCCGGACTCGTACAGCCGGCGGGCATCCAGGGTAAGCAAGACTCGCTCCATGGTCGCTTCCTTCGATGGTAGGGAGCCGCGGCGCCCCGCCCGGGCTTGCCTGGCGGACGGCGCGCCGGCGCGCTGCTGTCGCTGGCCGTCTTCGGGCGCCGCGGGGGACGCCGCCCTGCCGACAGTCCGTCGGTCGTCCAAGACGCGCCATGCTATCAGGACGACCAGAGCCACCACCACCGCCAGCGCCGCAACGAGAGCGAATACCCGTGTGGGCCCCATGCGCTTCTCCAAGCCAAGCTGCCGGCCGGCCCTGCCAGCTCGCAGCCCAGCCATGCCGCGTGGTCGCCGGACTCAACGCCCCCACTTGTACCCTCTGATGCCGGGGATGGGCAACACGTCTTGGCCGGGACTGCACCGAATCGGTGCCGGAAGCTCCGCATCCTGCCAGGTCCACAAGACCACCGGTAGCCTCCAGCGTGAAGGATTCGAGCCACTTGGCCAGCCGGCCGCCCGTCCTCACTTCGTCCGGCAGACAGCCGCGGCGCCGAACCGGAGGTTCAGGGAGTTGCGTGTGGCGGTGTTGATGTGAACGTTGGGGTTCATGGCCTTGAGATGCCCGTAGAAGCTAGCGTGCGGATACGGTGGATTTTCCTGGATCACTTGGGGCTGGGCGACGTTTAAGATGGTAGAGGCCAGCGGGTGAGGTCTGCGCGGCAGCATGCCGAACCGACCTGGCGCCGACGGCACGCAGAGGGCAAGGCTATGACCACGGTCAATCACTACCAGGGGATCGACGAGATCTACCAGACGCTCGACGCCGTTCGCTCCCGCCGATGGATGCTCAAGATGCTGACGGCCGTCTGCGCCGTGGTGGCCGTCACGGTCGCGGCGCTGCTGGTCGGGGCGTTGGTGACGGGCTACTGGCCCGACCAGCCGCCCTTGTGGTTGCGATGGGTGCTGCTGATCGGGGCGTGCGCAGCCTGCGCGGCGTCGGCGGTGTGGTTTCTGCTCCGGGCGGCGATATGGAGGCAGAACCTCGCGCAGACGGCCCGCTTCGTCGAGCAGGGCCTGCCGGACCTGCGAAACGACATGATAAACTCCGTGCTGCTTTCGCGCGAGACGGGCGTGTCCAGCCCGGAGCTGGTCCAGCAGGCGATCCACGAGGCCGTCCGCAGGGCGCGCCGCGCGGACGCGCAGAAGACCGTCTCCCCCAGGCCGCTTCAGCGATGGGGCATCGCGGCTGGCGCGGCGTGCGCGGTGCTGGCTGGGTTCGCCGCCTTGGCGCCGGACCGCCTCAGCCGCGGACTGATGGCCATGAGGCCGGGCGCCTACGTCCCCGCCGTCAACCAACTGGAGCTCGTCAGCCTTACGCCGGGCGATACCAAAGTCTTCGCCGGCACGCCGGTCGAGATCGCCGCCGAGATCCGCAACGACCAGGCCGACGCGCTGGACGGGCGCGTCCTCATCGACGGCGCCGAGCCGATCCCCATGGTCCCCAGCCCGGACTACACCCGTTTTGTCTGCCCGCTGGGACCGCTGGACCAGACGCTCCAGTACGCCGTCCAGATCGGGTCAGCCCGCTGGCCGGCCGACAGGCCCTACTATCGCATCACCGTCGTCAAGCGCGTCCAGGTGGCGGCGTTGAGGCTCGTGTACAAGTTTCCGCCCTACATGAAGCTTCCCGACCGCGTGGCGCCGAACGCCTCCGACGGGGCCATCGAGGCGCCGGTCGGCACCACTGTGGAGTTGACTGTCCGCCTGTCGGACGGCGTGCCGGCGGCCCGGATCCAGATGGCGGGCCAGACCCCGCGGCCGATAGCGGCCACCTCCGGCGGGTCGAGCTTCTCGACCACCATTCCCGTAAGCGCCAACGGCGGCTATCGCCTGACGTTCGAGGACGGCGCGGGCAAGACGCTCCAGCAGTTGCCAGACCTTGCGCAGAGCCAGGCCGCCGGAGACTCACGCACCGACACCGGCCGGATGCGGATGAACGGCTTGTACCCGATCACCGCTGTTCCCGACGCGCCGCCGAAGGTTGAGTTCATCAGTCCCGCGCGCGACGTGGCCGTGGCCCCCGGCGGCAAGCTCCAGACCAAGCTCAGGATCTACGACCTGTACGGGCTGACGGCGGCCGCCTTCTACGCCGGCAAGGAGAACACCCAGCCACAGCTCGTTCACACGTACAAGCTCGCCGAGGGCAATGAGGCGATCCTGGACTACACGTTCCCCCTGGCGGGGTTCACCCAGGGCGACGTGGTGGTGTACTTCGCGACGGCCACCGACAACCGCTCGCTGCCGAGACTGGGTCTTGAGGGCCAGACGGCCTCCTCCGCCAAGCACAAGATCCTCGTGCAGGACGCCAACACCGTCGCCGTCGAACGCGCCAAGCGGCACGAGGAGATCCGCCGGCGGCTGCTGGCGATCCTGAAGATGCAGGAGTCCCAGAGAGTCAACACCGAGATCTGCCACAAGAAGCACACTGAGCTGAAACAGGTCGCGACGGCCGGCGGCCGCATCGTCGCCGGGCAGACCGATATCAAGGCTGCCATGCTCGACCTGGTCGAGAACGTGCCGTTCGACCCGGAGATGGTGACCGTGCAGCAGGCCGTGGCGCTGCTCGCCCAGAACGAGGGCCAGCTCGCCATCGACCAGGCCATGGTGCTGGCCAAGCTCGACTCGATGGACTCCCGCGGCAATGCCTGCACCACGCTGGCCGCAACCCAGGACAGGATCATCTCCGTGCTTCAAGACCTGCTGGCGATCATGCCGTCGCTGGGCAGCCAATCGCCGGCCGCGAAGACATACAAGCCCGGCGACGACCTGCCCCCGGAGGTCCAGGAGAAGCTCAAGGAACTGGAGGACGGCCTCAAGAAGTTCGTCGAGGAGCAGCGCAAGGCCATCGACGCCTCCAGGGGCCTGGCCAAGAAACCAGTGGACAGCTTCACCCCCGCCGACGAGAAGCTCCTGAAGGACCTGAAGGCGATTCAGGACAAGTGGGAGAAGTTCCTCGAGGAGAAGATCACCGACTTCAGCAAGCTCGCCCAGCAGGACTTCTCAAACCCGCAACTGCTGAAGGAGCTGATCTCCGTCAAGAGCGACGTGACGATGGCCGCCGACGCCCTGAGCAAGAAGGCCACCGAGATCGCGACGGCCATCGAGGACAACGGCATCGAGAACGCCGAGAGCCTCACCGCCAACCTCGAGAAGTGGCTGCCGGACGAGCCCGACCGCATCAAGTGGAAGATGGAAAACCCCACCGACGACATGGACCTCAACACCGAGCAGCCGAACCTGCCCACCGAGCTGGAGGACCTCGTCGGCGACCTGCTTGAGGAGGAGGAGGACCTCTTCGAGGAAATGCAGGACCAGACCGGGAAGTACAACATGTCGGGCGACAAGGGTATCGGTTGGGACGCCATGGACGGGCCGATCTCCAACATGAACGCCCAGGGCGTCACGGGCAACCAGCTTCCCAACCCCAGCGAGATATCGGGGCGCAGCGGCGAGGGCCGCCAGGGCAAGAGTACCGGTGAGTTCGTTGAGGACAAGTTCGTCGGCAAGGGCGGCCGGCGGACGCCCACGCGCCTGACGCCCGAGCCGTTCCAGCGCGGCGAGATCAACGACCAATCGACCGAGCCCCCCGGCGGATCAACCGGCGGCGGAAAGCTCTCCGGCGCCGGCGGCGAGGGCCTGGAAGGGCCTGTTCCGCCACCGCTGGCCAGGGAGATGCAGCGGCTGGCCGGCAAGCAGGCAGACCTGATCAGTCGCGGGCGCAGGTTCCTCGAGAACTACCAGCAGAAGGACTTCGCCAGCTTCAAGCTGCTCCAGAGCATCACGCTCCTGGACCGGGTGCGCGGGGACCTGGAGAACTACCGCTACCAGAACGTGCTGCGTGCCCGCAAGGTGGTGCTCGACTCGCTCCAGCAGACCAAGCTGGCCGTGGACCGGCGATACGAGGTCACCGTGGACAGATCGGGGGCCATGCCCAAGTACATCCAGGACTCCGTCGCCGACGCCATGAAGGGCAAGATGCCCGAGGAGTTCCGCGACGTCCTGGAGCAGTACTACAAGCGGCTCAGCGAGCAGGGCGGGAAGTGATTTCCGATCTCCGATTCGCGATTTGCGATTGA
>Ga0307378_10012067_pt1 | contig 11084 bp, 6 predicted proteins | sample UN1MG_FD_202238 | JGI IMG/M metagenome (GOLD analysis project Ga0307378, IMG submission 202238) | Soil microbial communities from Risofladan, Vaasa, Finland - UN-1 | ecosystem: Environmental > Terrestrial > Soil > Coastal area > Acid sulfate soil | place: Finland: Risofladan, Vaasa | collected...
ACCAGAACCGCAGCTATTATCGGATCTTTTATTGCTTTATTTGACGCCATAAATTATTTAATGGCTGAAGGGCAAATAATTGATACTCCTATAAAAGATTATGTGGGAGCAATCAGCGCTGGAATAGTCGACGGAGAAATGTTGTTAGATTTAAATTTTGAAGAAGATTCTCATGCCCAAGTTGATTTAAACATGGTGATGACTGAAAAAGGAGAAATAATAGAAATTCAGGGAACGGCCGAAGGTAAACCTTTTTCTGAAAGAAATTTACAGGAACTGATTAAATTAGCAGAAACAGGAATAAAACAGATAATTGAAAAAGAAAAGAGCATATTAGGAGAAATATGTTAGAAGTACTTGTTGCTACAAATAATTTAGGTAAAGTTAAAGAAATAAATGATATTTTGGATGGTCATAAAATAAAGATTTTAACTATAAAAGATTTCCCGCTTCTTCCAAGGATAGAGGAATATGGTAAAACCTATCAAGAAAATGCTTTTAAAAAAGCCAAAAATATTTCAGAATATACCGGTAAAATATGTTTAGCAGATGATTCAGGATTAGAAATCGATTATTTAAAAGGAAAGCCGGGGATATATTCTTCAAGGTGGGGAAACAGTGATGAAGAGCGTATAAATAAAGTACTTAAATTATTGGAGAATGTTCCAATAGATAAAAGAAAAGCGAAATTTGTTTGTACTGCAGTACTTTTTTTCCCGGATGGGAAAACATATATTGTTAAGGAAGAATGTAATGGCAGTATCGAGTTTAAAGCAAAAGGTGATCATGGTTTTGGTTATGATCCTATTTTTTTAGTCCCCGAATATGATAAAACTTTTGCTGAATTAGGAGATAAAATCAAAAATCAGATAAGTCATAGGGGTAAGGCAATGAGAAAAATAGGTAATATAATAAATGAATTAGTCGTTAACGAATAAACCTAGCGTAGAGCGTATAGTGATTCAGTATCGAGTATCAAGTATTAAGTGAAGAAAATCATAATTTAAGAGTGAAGACGTGACATATTGAGCCCAAAGTGTAGCGGGTGGCCCCATTTCTTTTTCACCAGCTAATCAGCTAACTATCTTTACTATATACTCGATACTATATACTCGATACTCGATACGAATTATTATTTTTTCAATTGACTTATATATATATTTCTTATATAATAACTTTTGTTTCGGGGTGTAGCGCAGTTTGGCAGCGCACCTGCTTTGGGAGCAGGGGGTCGGAGGTTCAAATCCTCTCACCCCGACTTTGCGGGAATAGCTCAGTTGGTAGAGCACTAGCCTTCCAAGCTAGTTGTCGCGGGTTCGAGACCCGTTTCCCGCTCCAATGTAATATCCCGCGCCTGTGGCTCAATAGGACAGAGCAACGGACTTCTAATCCGTAGGTTGGGGGTTCGATTCCCTCCAGGCGCGCCATTTTAAATAAATGTGGTGGGCGTAGCTCAGCCTGGTTAGAGCCCTGGAATGTGGCTCCAGAGGTCGGGGGTTCAAATCCCCTCGCTCACCCCAGTATATCGATATGCGCTCGTAGCCCAATTGGACAGAGCTGCGGACTTCGGATCCGATGGTTGGGGGTTCGAGTCCCTCCGAGCGCGCCAAATATAATTGTGGCATTTTAATAATAAGTATAGTACTATGTATAAGCATTTAATATTTTAAATTTGTGGGCCGTTAGCTCAGTTGGTAGAGCACCTGACTTTTAATCCGGGTGTCACAGGTTCGAGTCCTGTACGGCCCACCAAAAAAATAAAAATGCGAGGGTGGTGGAACTGGTAGACACGCTGGATTTAGGATCCAGTGGGTAACTCCATGCGGGTTCGAGTCCCGCCCTTCGCACCACCGAAGTACGGTAAGAAAATATAAATATTTTAATATATGAAATTTAGAAATTTAATTAAAGTAGGTGAAGCAGCCGCAAATAATTTTGCGGCTTTGTTGCAATTATAGAATAGGAACTAGCGTATAGCGTAGAGCGTGTAGTGATTCAGTATCGAGTATTGAGTATCGAGTATTGAGTATCGAGTATTGAGTATTGAGTAAAGAATCCGTAATTTATTATTTTTTAGTTTATACTTTTATTGATTCTAAATTTCTCATTATATATTATACTAATTAGATATTGGTTACCCGGTTTATCAGTGTAATGGGTTGCAAGTTACGAGTTGGGAGATGCGAGTTATTCTCTCTTCTTTCCTAGCTATACGCTGTACGCTAAACGCTATACACTAGCTTGTACGAGATACTAATCAGGGCTTACGGAAAAAGGAATTATTATACAATTGAATTGGCGGAGGTTTTTAGATAATGGTAAAAGTAGAAATTAAGAAGCAAGTAGAAAATGAAGTAGAACTAAAGATTGAAATTGATGAACTAAAAGTAAATAGCAATTTAGATAAGGTATACAATGATGTATCATATCAAATAAAAATACCAGGATTCCGAAAAGGTAGAATTCCGAAAAATATTTTAGACTTACATTTAAGTAAGGAATATTTCTATGATAAAACTGTTGAAAAGTTAATTCCGGAATGTTATCTCGAAGCAATAAAAAAAGTTGATATTCACCCAATAGATCAACCAGAAATTAAAGTAATACAAATAGAAGAAGATAAACCTTTAATTTTTGAAGCAACTGTGCAAGTTAGACCAGAAGTGAAATTGGGTTCTTTTGATAAAATTAGTATTCAAAAAGAAGATGTGAAAGTTACGGGTACCGATGTAAATAACGAAATAAGAAGGATTCGAGAAAATCTAGCCAAATTGAAGGTTGTTAAAGATCGAAAAGTTAAGAAAGGTGACTTTTTGATAATTAATTCAGAAGAATATATAGATGGAAAAGCAACAGAAGGAATTAAGGTTGAAAAACAAATTATTCAATTAGGGGAAAATATTGCACCTGAATTTAATAAAGAACTTATTGGAAGCTTGCCAGGGGATAAAAAAGAGATAAAAATATTAGTTCCCAAAGATGTCAGGGATAAAAAAATAGCCGGTAAAGAAATTAAATATATAGTTGAAATTATTGACATACAAGAAAAAGAGCTGCCCGAATTAAATGAAGATTTTATTAAAACATTAGGCAACTATAAAACTTTAGATGATTTTAAGAAAGATATTAAGGAAAAATTAGAAAAACAAGTGGGAATGGTTAATAAAAATAATTACCAGCGCAAATTATTGGAAAAAGTGGCGGATGTCTGTGAAGTAAAAGTGCCCAAAGTACTAATCGAAAAAGAAGTAGAATATATGATAAAATCTTTGGAAGATGATTTAAAATCTAAAGATTTATCTTTGCAGGATTATTATAAGGGTATTAAGACTGATGAAGAAAAAGTCAAAAAAGAATACGAAATTGTTGCTGAAAAAAGAATAAAGGAAGAATTAGTTTTAGATAAAATTAGTGAAGTAGAAAAAATTCAAGTTACCGAAAAGGAAGTCAAAGATAAAATCAAAAAAATTGCCAAAGATATGAAACAAGATCCCTTGAAAGTAGAAGCAACTTTAAAAAAGAACAATAATTTAGATGGTTTAAAAGACAGCATGATAAGAGAAAAAGTAATCAATTTTATAGATAGCAAAATAAAAATAATTAACTCTAAAAAGGAGGTTTAACCTAAATGACTTTAATACCTATTGTAGTAGAACAAACTCCTCGAGGGGAGAGATCTTATGATATTTATTCTCGTTTACTTAAAGATAGGATAATATTTTTAGGAACACAAATAGATGATTTAACAGCTAATATTGTAATTGCTCAATTGTTATTTTTGGAAGCTACTGATCCGGATAAGGATATTTATATTTACATTAATAGCCCTGGTGGTTCTGTAAGTTCTACCATTGCTATATATGATACTATCCAATATATACGATCTGATGTTTCAACTATATGCATTGGCATGGCGGCAAGCGGTGCAGCTTTAATCTTGGCTTCCGGTGCAAAAGGAAAAAGATTTGCTTTACCTAATTCAAGAATTATGTTGCATCAACCATTAGGGGGAGCGCAGGGTCAGGTTACAGATATTGAGATACAGACTCGAGAGTTGAAAAGAATTAAAGATTCCCTAAATAGAATATTAACTCATCATACCGGTCAAAAATTAGAGAAAGTAGAGAAGGATACTGAAAGAGATTTCTATATGACTGCTCAGGAATCTAAAGAGTATGGATTGGTTGACGAAGTAATTAAAAACAGAGAGGAAGCAATGAAATAGTATGTCGTATTTCGTATATAGTATATCGTATATCGTATGTCGTATGTCGTTAAGATGAAAAGCTTTAAGCGAAAGTGTAAAATAACGTATAACATTAGTGGATAGAAAAAGAGTAGAAAGAAAAAACGAAGAATTCAGAAATCAGAATATAAGACCGTTATTGCATGTAGAATTGGAGAAGAATGGAAGAAAAAATAAAAAGTTTTAAAGATTTAAAAATTTGGCAAAAAGGGATAGAGATCGTTACCGATATTTACACACTAACAAAGAAATTTCCTAAAGAAGAATTGTTCAGTTTAACCTCACAATTAAGACGTTCTGCAATTTCCATACCTTCTAATATTGCCGAAGGATTTAAAAGGTTTTATAACAAAGAGTATAAACAATTTTTGTTTATCACTTTAGGAAGTTGTGCTGAGTTAGAAACGCAAATAATTATCGCAAAAGAATTAAAATATATAGATGAAAATGAAGAAGTAAAACTGGTTGAAAAATTAGATCATATTTGTAGGATGACTTCAAGTTTAATCAAAAAGCTTTAAATATATACGATATATTCTAGCTTCTGTATTTTCTTTTCTTTACGATATACGATATACGATATACGAGAAGAGAGAGGTGAAAAAAATATGAAGTGTTCGTTTTGTAGTAAAAGCCAAGACGAAGTATATAGAATAGTTGCAGGCCCAGGAGTTTGCATATGTGATGAATGCATCAAGATTTGTAATGATATTATATTAGATAGAAGAAAAAAAGAAGACAGACCGTTTGATTTAAAGAATATCCCTTTTCCTAAAGAAATTAAAAGTTATTTAGATGAATATATAGTAGGACAAGATAAGGCAAAAAAAATACTTTCAGTAGCTGTATATAACCACTACAAAAGAATAAAAAGTAATTATAATGACAAAATAGACGGAAAAAATAAAAAAATAGACCAGGAGCGGGAAGAGGTAGAATTAGAAAAGAGTAATATTCTGTTATTAGGTCCTACTGGGTGCGGAAAGACTTTGTTAGCCAGTACTTTGGCTAAAAAACTAAACGTGCCCTTCGTTATTGCAGATGCAACGACCTTAACTGAAGCGGGATATGTTGGTGATGATGTAGAGAATATCTTGCTAAATTTACTAAGAGTAGCAGATAACGATATAAGTTTAGCCCAAAAGGGAATAGTATATATAGATGAGATTGATAAAATAGCACGTAAATCAGAAAACCCTTCTATAACCAGAGATGTGTCGGGGGAAGGAGTCCAGCAAGCTCTTTTAAAAATCATCGAAGGCACAGTAGCAAGTGTACCACCTTACGGAGGGAGAAAACATCCGCAAGAAAAGAACATTCAAATAGACACAAAGGAAATATTATTTATTTGCGGGGGGACTTTTGAAGGGATAGAAAATATAATTAATTATCGAATAGGTAAAAATAATATCGGTTTTAAAGCAGATATAAAAAGTCAAAATAATAAAGAAAAAAATTATAAATTAATGGAAAATGTTTTACCGGAAGATCTAATAAAATATGGATTAATTCCCGAATTGGTAGGGAGATTGCACATAATTTCTACATTAGGTATTTTAAATAAGGATGAATTAATAAAAATATTAACCCAACCTAAAAATGCTATAGTAAAACAGTATAAAAAAATATTTGAATTAGAAGGTGTGAAACTTAAACTTACCTCCGAAGCTTTAGAGGCTATCGTGGAAGAAAGCATAAAACGAAAAATAGGGGCAAGGGGCTTGCGTTCAATTATGGAAGATTCAATATTAGATATAATGTACCAGATACCTTCGGAGAAAAATATTGTAGAATGCACAATTACCGAAGAGGTTGTGAAAGATAAAAAAACACCTGAAATAGTGAAATATAAAGAGAATTTAAGAAAAGAAACAGCCTAGCATTGTATATCGTATATCGTATGTCGTATATGGTTAAGATAAAAAGTTTTAATCGAAAGTGTAAAATAGCGTATAACATTAGCGGTAGAAAAAGAGTATATACGATATAGCAAAGTTTGTTTATTGATTTATTCTATACGATATGCTATATACTACATACGATATACGAAATACGATATACGAAGTAAAAAGGGAGATTTAATATTATACATGAATAACAAAAATATAGACAAAAATGTACTACCTTTATTACCGTTAAGGGACTTGGTAGTTTTCCCTAATATGGTTATTCCGCTTTTTGTAGGAAGAGAACAATCTATTAATGCCCTGGAAGAAGCAATAAATTTGAATAGCCTTATATTTATCGCAACTCAGATAAATCCGGAGGTAGAAAAACCAATATTAGAAGATATGTATTCTATCGGAACAATCGCAAAAATAATACAAATATATAAATTACCCGATGATACTATTAAAATTTTAGTGGAAGGACTTAGCAGGGCACAAATCAAAAGTACAGAGAAATTTAATAATTTCCTTAAAGTAAAAGTAGAGAAAATAATAGTGAAAAACGGTAAAAACCTAAAAACAGAAGCCTTAATGAGATTAGCAGTCAATAGATTCGAACAATATTTAAAATTAAACAATAAAATACCTTCTGAAATAATACTATCCGTAAATAATATTGAAAAACCGGATAAGTTAGCTGATATAATTGCTTCAAATTTAATTTTAAAAATAAAAGAGAAACAAAATTTGTTGGAAATAATTAATCCCTTGGAAAGACTGGAGAATTTAATTGTTATATTAAAGAAAGAAGTAAGCATTTTAGAATTGGAGAAAAGTATACAGGAAAGGGTAGAAGTAAATTTAGAAAGCTACCAAAAAGATTATTACCTGAAAGAACAATTAAGAGAAATTCAGAAAGAATTAGGGGACAGGGAAAAGAGTATTTCAGAAACTGATGAATTCAAGGAGAAAATATTGTCTTTAAAACTTATTAAAGAAGTGGAAGAGAAGTGTATTAGAGAAGCAGAGCGGTTAGAAAAAATGCCTTTTCTATCTGCTGAGAGCGGTGTAATAATAAATTACTTGGAATGGATCATATCTCTCCCCTGGAACAAAAGAACTAAAGAAAAATTTAATATAGAATTAGTAAAAAAAGTTTTGGATGAGGACCATTATGGTCTATTAGATATCAAAGAAAGAATTTTAGAATACTTAGCAGTTAAAAAATTGAGTAATAAAAAAATAAGTACTATTCTGTGCTTAATAGGTCCTCCGGGAGTTGGCAAGACATCTTTAGCGAAATCAATAGCTCGGTCAATGGGCAGAAAATTTATAAGAACTTCTCTGGGAGGCGTTAGGGATGAAGCAGAGATACGCGGACACAGAAAAACTTATATAGGGTCTATGCCGGGAAGAATTATCCAAGGAATAGTTAATGTAAAATCTAAAAATCCTGTTTTTTTGTTAGATGAAATTGATAAAATGACTATGGATTTTAGAGGTGATCCTGCTTCTGCTTTACTAGAAGTGTTAGACCCGGAGCAAAATAATACTTTTAGCGACCATTATTTAGAAATTCCCTTTGACCTTTCTGAGGTAATGTTTATCACCACTGCTAATAATGAAGATGAAATACCATATTCCCTGAGAGACAGGATGGAGATAATTAACATTCCTGGTTATATTGAATATGAAAAATTACAAATTGCGCGGTTATTTTTATTTCCCAAACAAATAAATAATCATGGATTTAAAAAGAATGATATAGAAATATCAGATAAGGCTATGAAGAAAATAATCAAAGAATATACTCGCGAAGCTGGTGTAAGGGGTATGGAGAAAGAAATTGCTTCTATATGTAGGAAGGTTGCCTTAAATTTAGTCTATTCCAAAAAGAAAAAAAGAGTTAGAATCACTCTAAAAAACTTAGAAAATTATTTGGGAATACCTAAATTTAAAGTTGACAGGATTGAGAATGAAGATGCAATTGGTTTGGCAACAGGTTTAGCCTGGACTGAAATTGGCGGGGAAGTATTGTCAGTGGAAACTATAGTAATGCCTGGAAAGGGTAAATTAACCCTTACCGGACAACTGGGAGATATCATGCAAGAATCAGGGAAAGCTGCCTTAACCTATGCTCGTTCTCGAGCAGCAAAATTTAAAATAGATAATAAATTTTACGAAAATTGTGATATTCATGTTCATATTCCAGATGGTGCAATACCTAAGGATGGCCCATCAGCCGGAATAACTATGGCTACTTCTTTGATTTCTTCACTCACCGAGATTCCGATTCGAAAAGATGTAGCTATGACCGGTGAAATTACCTTGAGAGGACGGGTTTTACCAGTAGGAGGCTTAAAGGAAAAAATACTTGCTGCTTATCAATTTGGTATTAAAACTGTTATAATTCCTCAAGATAACATTAAGAATTTAGAAGATTTACCTAATGATATCAAGAAAAAATTAAAATTTGTAATGGTAAATAATTTAGATGAAGTTTTAAAAACCGCCCTTACCAGAGATCCTTTTTAAAATAGTCGTTAGTGAATAGTGAATAGTCGTTAGCTTTAAATACAAGTTTTCAGTTATCGGTTTTCGGTTTACAGTTTATTGTATTTTACATTATTTCCACGAATCTGGTGTAGGGGTCGGATTTATCCGACCCGTCTTTATTTCGGGCTTGATGAATCAAGCCCCTACCTTAATTCAGGAACGGGCGGGCTTGTTCCCTGTTTTCACAGGGACAGGCTATGTGAAAACGGGACTTTCTTTATTCTCTGGCACCTGTGGGCACGATGCATCGTGCCCCTACAAAAAAAGTAAAGGCACGGTGTGACGTGTCTTCTTATACTAACGACTATTCACTATTCACTAACGACTAACATAACGACTAATATAATTGACAGATAGCATAACCTATAGTAATATATAAAAAATATAATAATATAAATTAAGAGGGGAAGAGTAGAAGAAAATTCTATCTGATTTTTTTTCGAAAGTCATCCCCGAGCTGTTAATTTGAATATAAAAAGTAGGGTTAACCGGTAGTTACGTTATAACTTAAACATTGAGAGCCTGCTTAATATTGATACTGTTAAAATCTTTTAGGCAGGAATTAAGGTGGTAACGCGGATAGACTCCTTTCGTCCTTTATAAGCATCGAAAGGAGTCTTTTGTTTTTTAACTTAAGGAGGAAAAGGCAATGAAAGAATTAAATATTGAAATTCCCTCAGTATACGATCCTAAAAATGTTGAAGAAAAATGGTATAAATTCTGGTTGGAAAAAGAATATTTTAAAGCAAAGAATAATCATAATAAAAAAAATAACTTTTCTATAGTCATACCACCGCCTAACGTCACAGGGTCATTGCATATCGGCCATGCTTTAAATAATACATTACAAGATATTTTGATTAGATGGAAAAAAATGGAAGGTTATAATACTTTATGGCTGCCAGGAACTGACCATGCCGGAATTGCAACTCAAAATGTAGTAGAAAGAGAAATTACCAAAGAAGGAAAAAGCAGGTACGATTTAGGTAGAGAAAAATTTGTAGAAAGAGTATGGGAATGGAAAGAAGAATATGGAAATAATATAATAAATCAATTAAAAAAATTAGGATTTTCTTGTGATTGGTCACGATTAAGATTTACCTTAGATGAAGGCCTTTCCAAAGCTGTTAGAAAGGTATTTGTACAATTATATAAACAAGATCTAATATATCGGGAAAATTATGTAATAAATTGGTGCCCAAGATGTCAGACTGCTTTAGCAGATATCGAAGTGGAATCAAATGAGGAAGATACAAATCTATATTATATAAATTATCCTATAAAAGATTCTGAAGAAGAAATTATAACGGTTGCTACTACACGTCCTGAAACAATGCTTGGTGATACTGCGGTGGCAGTACATCCCGATGATAGAAGATATAAAAAATTTATCGGGAAAATTGCCATATTACCTTTAATAGGAAGAGAAATACCGATAGTGGCTGATAGTTATATCGATCCTGAATTTGGAACCGGTGCTGTAAAGATAACTCCCGCACATGATTTAAATGATTTTGAGATGGCAAAACGTCAAGGACTTCAGGTAATTAATTTATTAAACGATGATGGCACTACCAATGAACAAGCCGGAAAGTTTAAAAATTTAACTGTATCAGAATGTCGGGAAAAAGTTTTGAATGAATTAAGAAAAAAGGGATCCTTGAATAAGATCGTAGATTATAAACATTCTATCGGTCATTGCTACAGATGCGGAACTATTATTGAACCATATCTTTCTAAACAATGGTTCGTTAAAATGAAAGAAATTGCTGAACCTGCAATACTAGCCGTAGAAGAAGGTAGAATTGAATTTATACCCTCTCGCTGGGAAAAAGTATATTTTGAGTGGATGAGAAATATAAAAGATTGGTGTATTTCGCGTCAATTGTGGTGGGGACACCGTATCCCGGTCTGGTATTGCCAAGATTGCGAAGAAATAATCGTTGAATTGGAAAACCCGACAATCTGTAAAAAATGTAATAGTCATAATTTACTGCAAGACCCGGACGTTTTGGATACCTGGTTCAGTTCTGCATTATGGCCTTTTTCTACTTTGGGTTGGCCGGAAGAAACAGAAGATTTAAAATGTTTCTATCCGACGTCAGTATTAGTTACCGGTTTTGATATTATTTTCTTTTGGGTGGCTCGAATGATTATGATGGGATTGAAGTTTCGCGGTGAAGTACCGTTTAAGCAGGTTTACATAAATCCCTTAATTAAAGCTACGGAAGGCAAAAAAATGAGTAAATCCAGTGGAAACGTTATTGATCCTTTAACGGTGATTGATGAATATGGCGCTGATACTCTACGTGTTACTCTTGCCTCTCTAACTATACAGGGAAATTATATCTGCCTCTCAGAAGAGAGAATCAAAGGATTTAGAAATTTTACTA
>Ga0307378_10012068_pt1 | contig 11084 bp, 5 predicted proteins | sample UN1MG_FD_202238 | JGI IMG/M metagenome (GOLD analysis project Ga0307378, IMG submission 202238) | Soil microbial communities from Risofladan, Vaasa, Finland - UN-1 | ecosystem: Environmental > Terrestrial > Soil > Coastal area > Acid sulfate soil | place: Finland: Risofladan, Vaasa | collected...
GTGCGCCTGTCAACCAACGCTGTGACCCTGGACCCGATGCAGGGCATTCCTTTAGAAGTGACCCTGAGGGTCCCTCGCGGGCTGCGCGGATTCTACACGGCGGGGATCGTTGCCTCAATGACGTCCCGGTCCCGCATGCCTGGCATAGGTGTGGGCGTGGTTATGCAGCTTCTCGTTCCCGTTATTGTCGAGATAGAGGGCCGGGCGACAACGCCCAGGATAGAAGCGACGGACGTGGGCATGGAGTTCGTCGCGGGCGGCGGAGCGGGTCCGGCCACGACCAGGGTCTCAATGCGTATTGACAACAACGGCGGTACCTTCTCCCGGCTTCATCCGATCGTACGCGTTTGGTCTCTTTCGGGAGGATACTACCGGGTCATTACCACCAAAGAATTTGGCGAGCACGGCATCATCCCGGGAGCAAAAGTGAATTTGAAAGCGAATCTCAACAAATCTCTTCCCAGCGGAAAATACAAACTGGCTGCAGAACTCTACGTGGACGGAAGGCGCACGAAGAGGGTGCAGAAGGAGGTCGATTTTGCGGGCGACCCGAGGGTCACGCAGGTTGCGGCCGACAAGCCGCTCGACCTGGAGCCGCTGGACATCACCATTGAAAGCCTGCCGGGCGCTACGCGCACCGGAACGGTAAAAGTCTTTAACGGCGCCGACACTACGGTCCACGTCCGAACGGCCCTGGGATTGCCGACGGTCCTTCAGAGGACAGCCGTTGGCGATATCAAGGGCGAAGACCTGGACTGCACGGGCTGGCTCAGGGTCATCCCCGATCAGTTCACGCTCCAGGGCGAGGGCGGCCGGCAGAACCTGCAGATTGTGGCCACGATGCCGAATCCCGTAGCGACACACCCCTGTTATTATACGCTGCTGGCGCTATGGGCCACGTATCCGGACGGCCAGTCAGCCGGCGTCACAACCATGCCGGTCTGCGTCCGAAACGTCAATATCCAGGCCCAACCGCAAGCCGATGGACTGATGATGAAGATTAACGATTTGGGGCAATCGAAATTCCTTGTCGCAGCCACGTTCGCCAATCAAAAGACTATCCATTTTGCCCCGATCACGGTCCGGGCCGCCGCCATACAGACTACAGATCCGTCGGGGGTCCCCAGAACAAGTGCATACCTCGGCGGGGACAACAGTCTGATGCTGCCGTTTGAGATGAGGCAGTTTTCGGGCGTCCTGGATTTCTCGAGCCTGCCCGCTGATGTGTACCAGCTTGTGGGGCGTCTCGAATTTGCCCCTAACCAGTTCGCAAGAACCAACAAGATCATACAGGTCTCCATTGAGGGGGGCGAGAGAGTCGTTCGTACTATAGGAACTGCGGATGAACTCGGAGAGAACGTAGAGGTCAAGTGGTAATGAACGGGCAAAGAGATTTTTTGCTAAGTAAAGAGGCTCAACTGCCGATACATGGCGGAAGAGCCGTAAGATTGCCTGCAAACGGCAACAGAAAGGGACGTTGACTTATGGCGAGGAAAAAAATCGGCAAGATATTATCGGGCGGTGCGATCGTTCTGGCCCTCGTTTTGTTTTGCGCCGCGGATGTCGGCGCCCAGGGCCCCTTCGTCGTGGAAATGATAAAGTACACGATCTCAGGCTCGACAGGCGTCAACGGGGTCACCATGCGCGGCCTGGTCGATGCGGCGGGACAGCCTGTTGTCACCGATGCGAGCGGCTATTACAGCACGACCGTGAACTATGGCTGGAAGGGTACCGTTACGCCCGATAAGGAGGGGTACACGTTCAACCCGCAAAACAGAGCCTATCCCAAAGTCACCGCCGATATGACAACTGAGGACTACGTCCCGACGGAGATCACGTTCACTATTTCCGGCAAGGCAGGCATGGAGGGCGTGGAAATGAACGGCCTGCCCGGCAATCCGATCACCGGCGCCAACGGTACGTACAGCGCCACCGTCCCCTTCGGCTGGCAAAGCACGGTCACGCCGATCAAACAGGGCTATGAGTTCAACCCGTCCAACAGAGGATACGCGCCCGTCAAGAGCAACCAGACAAACCAGGACTACACGGCCGAGACGTTGCAGTTGCTCATTTCCGGCTCATTGGGAGTCGAGGGCGTCGTCCTGCAGGGCCTGCCGGGCAATCCCACCGTCGGTCCGAACTACACCGTTAAAGTCGATTATGGCTGGAGCGGCACGGTCACCCCGAAAAAAGACGGATACGAGTTCAGCCCGGCCTATGTCGATTATCCCAACGTTTATGAAACGCAGTCCAATCAAGACTATATCGCGACAGCGTTGACCTACGTCATCTCCGGCACCACGGGCATAGACGGCGTCGAGATGAAGGGCCTGCCGGGTAATCCCATCACCGACCTGAACGGCTACTACAGCGTCACCGTCAACTACGGCTTCAACGCCACGGTTGAACCGACCAAGCCCGGCTATACCTTCATGCCGGCCAGCAAGATCTACACCAAGGTCAACAGTGACCGAACCAGCGAGAACTATAGTGCAACCATGGTCAAGCTGACGATCTCCGGCACGACTCGGATGGAAGGCGTGGAGATGAACGGCCTTCCGGGCAATCCGATCACCGCCAAGGACGGCAGTTACAGCGTCACGGTGGACTACGGCTGGTCCGGAAGCGTTACCCCGACGAAAGAAGGGTACACGTTCAAGCCCGATAGCAAGTCCTACCCGCAAGTCACTCGGGATATGACCAACGAGCTTTACCTCGCCGAACGGATCAAATTCACTATTTCCGGTTCCGCCGGAGTGCCTGGTGTGGTGATGAAAGGTTTTCCGGGCAGTGCGGTCACGACCGGCCCCGACGGCACGTATAGCGCTACCCTCGATTACAGCTGGAGCGGAACGGTGGCCCCGATGAAACAGGGCTACGACTTTAGTCCGGCCAGCCTGCCGTACGACAACCTCATGGGGCCCCAGACGAATCAGAACTTCACCCCGACATTGCAGAAGATGGCTATTTCGGGTCGGGTCACGTCCACCAAGGGAGAACCGGTCGCGGATGTCTATATAATGGCCGAACCGGACGGTACGTCTGCGACGACCGACACAAGCGGCAATTATCAGCTCAGTGTGGATTACGGCTACCGAGGCAAGATCACGCCCTTGAAGGAAGGCTACACCTTCAATCCGCCCAGCCGGATGCTCTCGGCTGTGACACAGAACCAAACGAATCAGGTTTTCGCCGGGACCGTGCAGATGTTCAAGATCTCCGGTACGATCATGATGGGCAACGTACCTTTTGACGGTGTCACCATTACGGCCAGTCCCGACGCAGGGACCACCGTCACGGACGCAACCGGCAAGTGGAGCGTGCAGGTGCCATACGGCTGGACCGGGGAGATCATTCCGACAAAGGAAGGGATCAATTTCAATCCGCCCAGCCAGCCTTACTCGAATGTCACCTACGACCACGTGGATGGCAAGCCCGTGGTCAGACAACAGGCACCGCCACCGACGGTCCCAACACCCCCTGTAACGACACCAACGCCGCCGGTGACAACGCCGACGCCGCCCGTGACAACACCAACGCCACCTGTGACGATACCAACGCCACCCGTGACGACACCAACGCCACCCGTGACGACACCAACGCCGGCAACGCCGCTGACACCTGTAGAACAGGCTATCGTGGACATGCAAAAGCAGTTGGAGGCCATCCAACGGGGAGCGGGGACCCCGGGAGTCGCGCAGCGCACCCCGGCGGGGGACGTACTTATTACCCTCAAGTTTGTCGATATGGATCTTGTTCTGGACGTGCTTCCGGTCCTTGCGGAGACGGCAGGTATCTCCATCATTCCGGATGAGACCGTAACCGGCCTGATAACCGTCGATCTCAAAGGAGTGCCTCTGGACACGGCCCTCGAAATCGTCCTGGCCGGCACACCCTATGTTGTCCAGAAGACACCGTATTACTATCTGGTCTGTTCGGGAGGTGTCACCGCCTCGAAATTCCCGGTCGTCAGCGAGACAAGACGCCTGAAGATGAACTACATCACTGCTGACGCAGCCGTGGGGCTGCTATCGGCTGCTTTCAGGCCTTACGTCCAGGCTGAAATCGGGCCTGTCGGGACCGCGACGTACACTGTGGTCGTCACGGCGACGCCGATCTTGATGAATCGTATCATCGAGGACCTGAGATTGATCGACAGGATACCCGCCCAGGTTCTGTTGGATGCGCGAATCGTCGTTATGGAACGCGGCGATCTGCTGAATCTGGGTGTCGAGTGGAGCTGGCCTACGATGAAGGCGGGCCTCTCGGGCTTTAACAATTACGGCGGCGGCGACGTAGCGAACGAGTTCGGCGGCAAGTGGCCGTGGGGCGTCCAGATGGGATACTCCCCTGACAATACCTTCACCAACGCGCTGGAGCTGACGTTGAACCTGCTGGCAGAGAACGGAGAAGCGACCATCATGGCAAAGCCTCAGGTGCTGGCCCAGGATGGCAAGCAGGCGCAGATTCGCGTCACGACCGAAGAGAACTTCGCGCTGGTCGCACCGGATACGGGAGGATTCTTCCTCTCGCGGTCCGAGTTCAAGACCATCGAATCCGGCACGACCCTGACGATCACGCCGCACGTCGGAGATAATAACGACATTACGCTGCAAATGGCCGTCGAGGTCAGTGACAGCGTTCCCCGCGCCAGAGGAAGTGAGCTTCCTCTGGTCACCCGGCGAACCGCCGAGAACAGCGTCACCATCCAGGACGGCGGAACCGTCGCGCTGGCCGGTCTGACGGAGAATCGGACGCGTAAGTCCGACAGGCGCGTTCCGGGTTTCAGCAGTCTGCCCTTGATCGGAGATCTCTTCAAGAATTCGGACAAAGACAATGCCACCCGGGAAATCGCCGTGTTCGTTACGGCCCGGATTGTCCCCAGGAACCGGCAGACATTCGAATTCCCGGAATCACCGGCATCGATGCAGCAGGCACCGATTCCACCGGCGCAAACAGAGGACCTCAGGCAGAGCATTCGCGAGGGTCTATCGCGTCGTCAGCTCAGATAAGATCAGAGTACAAGGGAGACAAGAGCGGTGAAGCCAATCAAGTACAACTCAGGAATCGGCCGGATAACAACAAGGTTGGTGCTGCTGCTCCTTCTGACTTTGGGGATGATTGGCTGTGAGCGTCGTACGGCCGGTATTCAGATCATCCCCCTGGGCAACAGTAATGTACTCGCCCTTGGCGCCGACCATCTGATCGAGGTCATGCGACGTGCGGGCTTCTCAGATGAACAGATTCTGGAATACGGCCCGGACGTGCACGAGGGGCTGGCACAATCGGGAGCGGTTCAGGTCAGGGTCAACAACAAGGTCGAAGCGGTCTTTGCCATCAATCGTGATCGCGGCGATTTTGTATATATCAGTACACGCAGTAGAGGCAATTTCATCTACAACGTGGATGCAGGCTGGCTTGGGGGCGGCCGATAGCTCTGGTATTCTCGTCCCGGTCCCGGCCGAAGCACCGCATCGGTGGTGGTGCATCCATGCGCGTAATCCACTTCCGGTGAGTATCCGCGCCCGTTTGACCGGAAGGGCTCGCCGATGCGCCGAATCTCTCAATTCGCGAACATCCTCCCCCTGCCGCACGTCAAGCCCGCTGAGCAGAATCGCATCGACTGATTTCAAACTCAGGCACCTGGGCCCAAAACCTGCCAAACTGGCACGCTTTTCAAGTCTTCGTTAAACCTTAACCATTTATCAGGACAGCAGTTACATTTTCCTTCCGTTCAGGCATGATATTTGCATCTTCTCATAGATCAGAGTATCTTTAAGTACGAGCAATCTGCTCACTGGACTTTTGCAAAACTTCCATGCTCAGAAAAAGAGGTCAACGATGAAATTTGACAAATTCACCCTGAAAGCCCAAGAGGCATTGGCAACCGCCCAGCAACTGGTGATGGCCAAATCGCATACGATTATGTCGCCGCTGCATCTGCTCGGCGCTGTTTGCGGCGACGAGGAAGGTGTTGTTGTGCAAATACTAAAGAAAATCGGCGTCGCTGTCCCGCGTATTAGAAAGATGACCGAGAGCGAGTTGAGCCGGCTGCCCGAGGGCAAGAGCGGCAGTCAGCTCATGCCCGATCCGGCGCTGAGCCAGGTCATTCTGGACGCCCAAAACCGGGCCGACGCGATGGGCGACGAATACTTGAGCGTCGAACATCTGTTCATTGCGCTGGCGTCGGTTGAAAGCGACGCCAAAGAGATCCTGCGGCTCAATTCCATTACGCCGGAACAGATCGAGAGCGCCCTGAAAGAAATTCGCGGCCCTGAGAAAATCACCGACCAGAATCCGGAGGACAAATACAAGGCTCTCGAGCGTTACGGCATCGATCTGCTGGAGATGGCCCGCAAGGGGAAGCTCGACCCGGTGATCGGCAGGGACGAAGAGATCCGGCGGTGCATGCAGGTTCTCAACCGCCGAACGAAGAACAATCCCGTATTGATCGGCGAGCCCGGCGTGGGCAAGACCGCGATTGTCGAGGGCCTGGCGCAGCGCATCAATGCGGGGGATGTCCCCGCGGGTCTGAAAGACAAACGCATCATTGCCCTGGATATGGGGGCGCTGATCGCCGGGACAAAATTCAGAGGTGAATTCGAGGACCGGCTCAAAGCCGTGCTCAAGGAGGTCATCGCCGCCGAAGGGCAAATCATCCTCTTTATTGACGAGCTGCACACCGTCGTCGGCGCCGGAAAAGCCGAAGGCGCCGTCGATGCGGGCAACCTGCTCAAGCCATCGCTCGCGCGCGGTGAGCTGCGCTGCATCGGCGCGACCACCATCGACGAATACCGAAAGTACGTAGAGAAGGACGCGGCGCTCGAGCGGCGCTTCCAGCCGATTTTGGTTTCCCCGCCCAGTGTCGAGGAAACCATCGCCATCCTGCGAGGGCTAAAAGGCCGCTATGACACGCACCACGGAGTCCGCATCACGGATGCGGCTCTCGTTGCTGCGGCGACTCTGTCCAACCGCTACATCACCGACCGGTGGCTGCCGGACAAGGCCATCGATTTGATCGATGAATCGGCCTCGAAGCTGCGAATCGAAAACGACTCGCTGCCCGCCGAGTTGGACGGCATTCGCAGGAAGATCGTCCAACTGCAAATCGAACGAGAGGCCCTGAAGAAAGAAAACGACCAGGCCAGCAAGGAGCGGCTGCAACACGCCGAGAAGCAGTTGGCCGAGCTGCAAGAGCAGGACAAGAAGCTGAGCGCGCAGTGGGAAAGCGAAAAAGGCGAGATCGACCAGACAAAAGTCCTGAAGAAGAAAATCGAAGAGGCTCAGAACCAGTTCGAGGATGCCCAGCGAAAAGGCGACCTCGAGACCGCAGCCCGCCTGAAATACGAGACCATCACGAACCTCAAGAAGGAGCTGGAAGCCAAGGAGGCCCAAATCGCCCGATCCGACCGGGCCATTATCCATAACGAAGTCACGGAAGAGCACATCGCCGGCGTCGTCTCAAAGTGGACGGGAATTCCGATTGCGAAGCTATTGAGCGGCGAGCGAGAGCGCCTGATGAAGATGGAAGAGGCGATTCGCCGGCGCGTGGTGGGCCAGGACGAGGCGGGCGCCGCGCTGTGCAACGCCGTCCGCCGGAACCGTTCAGGGCTGGGCGACCCGAATCGGCCGATTGGAACGTTCTTGTTCCTCGGGCCGACCGGCGTGGGCAAAACGGAGCTGTCTAAAGCGCTGACGGAGTTCCTGTTCAACGACCCGCATGCTATGGTCCGAATTGACATGAGCGAATTCATGGAGCAGCACTCCGTCGCGAGGCTGATCGGCGCGCCGCCCGGGTACGTCGGCTACGAAGAAGGCGGGCGCCTGACCGAAGCGGTCCGACGGAAACCCTACTCGGTGATTCTGCTCGATGAGATTGAAAAGGCCCATCCCGACGTCTTCAACGTGCTGCTGCAAGTCTTCGACGATGGCCGGCTGACCGATGGCAAAGGCCGGACCGTCGATTTCAAGAACACCGTCATCATCATGACCAGCAACATCGCCAGCCAGCAGATACAGCAGCTCACCGAAGAATCCGGCGCCGAATGGGAGATCGAAGCCCACGTCAAAGATGCGCTCAAACATGTCTTCAAGCCGGAGTTCCTCAATCGCATCGACGAAGTCATCGTTTTCCACATGCTCGGCAAAGACGATTTGCGAAAGATCGTCGATATTCAACTCGACTACCTGGCGGAACGTCTGAGCGGCCGCAACATCCAGGTCGAATTCACCGACGCCGCCCGCTCGCAAATCATGGAGGAGGGCCACGACCCCGTCTTCGGCGCGCGACCGCTCAAACGCACGATCCAGCAGCGGCTGGAGAACCCGCTCGCCGCCGAGCTGCTGGCCGGAAAATTCACCGACGGCGACACCATCAGAATCGACGCCAGCGCCCATAAATTCACCTTCCAAAAGGTATAATCTCGGATTAGAATCAGAAGGCAGCGCGAGGTTTGGGTTACTTCTGTAGTGATTGTTTGCGCGCAGTATTTAACAGAATAGGAGAGTCATTGTGTCTTTTTTGATAATGTCCACTTGGAAAGGACAAGAAATGGAGGATCTTGCAGTACAAACTAAGAAACTGTGGGAAAAGAATTTGATTAAATTTGAGAAGGAACTCGATGACTGGCTTAAGGTGCTGGAGCAGGGCAAAAAGACTTTAAGCCAGGCGAGAAAGGAGTTTCATCAGTGGGATCCCCTTCGAGTCTACGTGTCGGTTGCCAAAGTAAGATCATCTAATAGCTGCGTCAGGTTCTCACTAAGGTTCTATGGTCAGGAGGTAGGTGAACTCTCTGTAAATAATGGAAGAGTAATTCTGAGATTGACAAAACGCCACAGCGAAAAGAATCAGAAATATTTCAAGTGCGAGTTGAAGAGTGGAGATTATGACTGGAATGGACAAGAAGCCATAAGATTCAGGTCATTTTTTAAAGAAAAGGCTGTTTCTTCAAATGGCAAGCCAGAGGAGGTCAAAAGCATAGAACATCGAGTGGAATCGAAATTCATACAAGAGATGCTTAAGGGTTCCGGGAAATTTGGGGTGTCAGGTTTGGAGATTCAGCCGGTGACTATTGCAGGATGTCCGCTACAATTTCCAGTTCCAATCTCGGCAAGCACAGGACAACCAAAGCCAGGCTATGGGAACATTGATATTCTTGCAAGGCATCGGGGTAAGAACAGAAAGACAAGGCTATCTGTATGGGAATTGAAGAAACCGTACGTGTACGGCCATCCCGCTTCGCAAGCGTACATATACGCCCTCACACTTCTTCATATCCTCCGGCGTACGAAGAATGGTTCAAGATGGTACAGACTATTTGGCTACAAAAATCCAATTCCCAAGTCAGTAGAAATCGAGGCCGTTGTGGCTATTACAGGCGATAAAAAGAGAAAGTTTGATGAAGAAAAGGACGAACTCCAGAGAAGCACGCCTTTTGACATCGGTGGTGATAAGATTGAATTGTATGCTGCTTACTATGGAGAAGAGTCTCAATCCATTAAATTTGAAGCAGACCCATTTGGCTAAGATCTATGAGACTGACAATTCACAGAGGTGCAAGGGAGATCGGTGGAACGTGCATAGAGCTTCAATCGGGAAACTCAAAGGTCCTGATTGATTTTGGATTGCCTTTGGTTGATGTGAATAGAGAGCCGTTTGATCGTGAAAGCATTAAAAGCCAGTCAAAGGACGATTTGATCCAGAGTGGTGTTTTGCCGGACATACAGGGATTGTACAAAGACGAACAACCCGCGTTTGACGCAATTCTGCTAAGCCATCCCCACCAGGACCACTATGGCCTGCTATCCTACGTGAATCCAAAAATCCCAATTTATCTCAGCCAAGGATGCTTGGAGCTTATCAACATTTCTTACTACTTTGGCCAGACTGATAGTGACTTAAGAAACGTCGAAGCTGTAACAATGTGGAAACCATTTGAGAAAGGGAACTTTGTGATAACGCCGTACCCGGTTGACCACTCCGGTTTCGATGCACTCGCTTTTCTGATAGAGAGCGATGGTACGAGAATCTTCTACTCAGGGGACTTCCGAGGCCACGGAAGAAAGAGTATTCTGTTTGACAACATGCTAAAGAACCCCCCAAAGAGCATTGACTACTTGATTCTTGAAGGTTCCATGCTTGGGAGAGACAAAGGCCAATATCGTACAGAAAGGGACATAGAAAACGAACTGGTCTCCATCTTTACAGACAAAACTCGCCTCTTCTTCCTGGCCTGCTCTTCCCAGAACATTGATAGACTCGTATCCGTTTATCGGGCATGTATAAGGAGTGACCGGATCTTTGTCATTGACCCTTATACTGCTCTTATTCTGGATAAATTGAAGAAGATATCTGAACGCATACCGCAGTTTGACTGGGGCCGAAACATCAGGTTGTTTTTTGTGCCCAACCGTTACACCAGGAGGATGAGCAAAGACAGAAGCTTATTCAAGTTCAAATCAGCCAAGATAACCTATCAAGAGATGCAGAACAATAAGGGGCAATTGGTCATCAAGGATTCGTATTCCACTCGACAAATTTTCGCGAAGAAGAGGGACATGGCGAATTCAACGCTTATCTACTCAATGTGGGATGGATACTTGTCGGACGTCGAACCTTTCTGGGATGAACACAATGTGCCCATTGCAAAAGTCCATACGAGCGGTCATGCTTATATGGACGAGTTGCAGGAATTTGCGAAGGCTTTGAATCCAAAATATATCATACCCAACCACACTTTTTATCCCGAGAAATATCTTGAACTTTTTGGAAATAGAACGAAGATTGTCGGGGACAGAGAAAGGATTGAAATTTAGAGGATTCCGTAATGAATCGCAGGAAATTTATCAAATCCATCGGTCTCGGAGCGGCGGCATTCGCATTGGGTGAACGTGAAGCCGAGGTGTGGGGGCGCCGCTCACCCGTGAAAGGTGCGAAACCCAAGCCGAATATTCTTTTCATTCTGGCCGATGATTTCGGCTGGTCCCAGTTGGGCTGTTACGGCAGCGATTTCTATGAGACGCCCCATATCGACCGGCTGGCGCGCCAGGGAATGAAATTCACCGACGCCTATGCGGCGTGCCCG
>Ga0307378_10012071_pt1 | contig 11081 bp, 12 predicted proteins | sample UN1MG_FD_202238 | JGI IMG/M metagenome (GOLD analysis project Ga0307378, IMG submission 202238) | Soil microbial communities from Risofladan, Vaasa, Finland - UN-1 | ecosystem: Environmental > Terrestrial > Soil > Coastal area > Acid sulfate soil | place: Finland: Risofladan, Vaasa | collected...
CGACGCGGCCGACCTCGGCGCCCTCGTCGAGGATGTTCTGAACAGCGGTGGGATGGACACCGCGGGGGATGTAGATGCTGGCTCGGTGCCCGAGCTTCCGGGCGAACCGGGCAACGGCGCGGCCGTGGTTGCCGTCGGTGGCGGCAATGACGGTCAGCGGAGCACTTCCATGGTGGTCGGCCACGGCCATGCGCACGGCCCATGACGCGCCGAGTCCCTTGAAGGCTCCCAGGCCGAGCCGGGTCGACTCGTCCTTCGCCAGCACCCGCCCTACACCCAAGTCTCTGGCCAATTCCGGAAGGTGGGTGAGCGGGGTCGGCAGGTAGCCGCCGAGCTCGCGGTGGAATGCCAGCGCGGCGCCGGAAGCGGGCCGGCAGCGCCACTGCATGGCACGGCGGCCGGCCAGCCAAGGAACTGATTGGTAGGAGAGCATCGGAGCTACTTGTACCTCCTAGACGTTGAAGCGGAACTCCACCACATCGCCATCGTGCATGACGTAGTCCTTGCCCTCCATACGCACCTTGCCGGCTGCCTTGGCATCGGCCATCGACCCGGCGGCGACGAGGTCGTCGTACGACACCACCTCTGCCTTGATGAAGCCACGCTGGAAGTCGGTGTGAATCACCCCTGCAGCTTCCGGTGCGGTCGCCTTCTTGGGGATGGTCCAGGCTCGTGCTTCTTTCGGTCCTGCGGTCAGGTAGGTCTGCAACCCGAGCGTGTCGAAACCGACGCGGGCCAGCAGATCGAGACCTGACTCCTCCTGGCCAATCGACTGAAGGAGCTCGAGCGCCTCGTCATCGGGCAGCTCAACGAGCTCCGCCTCGATCTTGGCGTCGAGGAACACCGCCTCGGCCGGAGCGACGAGCGCCTGCATCTCCTCCTTGAGTGCGGTGTTTGCGAACTCGTCCTCGTCGAGGTTGAAGACGTAGATGAAGGGCTTTGCAGTGAGAAGCCACAGTTCGCGTAGTGGTTCAAGGTCGAGGCCGGCTGCGAACACGGTCTGTCCGGCGTCAAGGACCTCTTTGGCCTCTTCAACGGCAGCGACGATCTCGCTGCCCCCCTTGGTGAGGCGAGCCTCCTTCTGCAGGCGCGGCAGCGTCTTCTCGATCGTCTGCAGGTCGGCGAGAATCAGCTCGGTGTTGATGGTCTCGATGTCGTCCCTGGGTGAGACCTTGCCGTCGACATGCACCACATCCGGATCGTCGAACACCCGGATCACCTGGCAGATCGCCTCAGCCTCCCGGATGTTGGCCAAGAACTTGTTGCCGAGCCCCTGCCCCTCGGACGCGCCGCGGACGATTCCCGCGATGTCGACGAACGAAACCGTGGCCGGCAGGACCTTCTGAGAGCCGAAGATCTCGGCCAGCACAGCCAGCCGCGGATCAGGCACCCCCACGACTCCCACGTTGGGCTCGATGGTGGCGAAGGGGTAGTTCGCAGCGAGCACGTCGTTCTTGGTCAGCGCGTTGAAGAGCGTCGACTTGCCGACGTTGGGGAGTCCGACGATTCCGATGGTGAGTGCCACGAGCGACCATCGTACGGCGCGTGCAACCCGCCCTTGTCAGTCCCTCCAGGCACCCTGGGGGTATGGACACCACCACCGCTCTGCTGCTGGCCCTCGTCGGACTGCTCGTAGGCGTTGCCATCGGCGCATTTCTGGTCTGGCGCTTCGCGCCTGCTTCCCCTCGCGGGGCGCACTCCACGACCGATGCCTCCTCCGAGCACCTGCTCCGCCCGGTCAACGAGGCGCTAGACCGCGTCGAGCGGCAGCTGGCCGAGACCGAGCGCCACCGGCTCCAGTCACACGGACAGATTCAGGAGCAGGTACGGGCCATGAACGACACCTCACAGCTGCTGAGGTCCGAGACCTCGTCCTTGGTGCAGGCGCTTCGGGCTCCGCAGACCCGCGGAAGGTGGGGCGAGATGCAGCTTCGGCGCGTCGTCGAACTCGCGGGGATGGTCGAGCACTGCGACTTCAGCGAGCAGTTGACCGTTGGCGCCAGCGATGATCGGCAGCGCCCCGACCTGGTCGTTCACCTGGCTGGTGGCAAGAACGTCATCGTCGACGCCAAGGTGCCCTTTGCCGCCTACCTGGAGGCAAGTTCGGCGAGGGATGAAGCAACCGCCGCTTCCCGCGCAAGCGCACATGCACGCCATCTTCGAACGCATGTCGATCAGCTGGCCTCCCGCGAGTACTGGGAGGCCTTGGCGCCGAGTCCTGAGTTCGTGGTTCTTTTCGTGCCGGCCGAACCATTCCTCTCAGCGGCCCTCGATTGCGATCCCACCTTGCTCGAGCACGCCTTCAGCCGACAGGTTGTGATCGCGACTCCCAACACACTGATTGCGCTGCTTCGCACCGTGGCCTACACCTGGCGCCAGGACGCCCTCGCCGACAACGCGCAAGCCGTCCTGGCCGCCGGTCGCGAGATGCATCAACGGCTCGGTGTCCTCGGAGGTCACCTCGCCAAGGTTGGTTCATCCCTGGAGTCCAGCGTCAAGGCCTACAACCAGGCCATCGGGTCGCTGGAGTCACGGGTTCTGGTCACGTCCCGCAAGTTCCACGACCTCAAAGTGGTCGACGAAGCGGTCTCCGCACCGGACACCGTCGACCTGTCGCCTCGCATGCCCCAGGCAGTCGAACTGATCGAACCGACTAGCCCTCACCCCGACACCCAGGAGCGCAGCGCGGCAAGGTGAGCCACCGATCGCCGGTGACGTCGTACGGTATGCGGTGTGTCTACTCCGCTCCGTACCGATCGGCCCGAGGTCGTGACGTCCCCCAGCCAGCCTCCGCCCGAGCCACAGGGACGGCTCGTTCGCTCGAAGGCCCGGCCAGGACTCACCAGCACGGGCGTCGCCATCCTCGGCGGGGCTGTGGCCCTTGTTGCGTCCATCATCGCCGAGCTGCTGACTGACGGGCTCGGATGGTTCTTCGCCGTTCCCTTCGTCCTGGTCTGCGGATACTGCGCTGCTGAGGTCTCCAAAGGAAGTCTTCGTACCGCCATTGTCATGCCGCCGCTGGCCATCTTGCTGGTGGCCGCGATCAACCCGATCTGGTCGGGCAACATCCCTGGTCCCCGCGGCTGGCTGGTCAAGACCCTGACCACGTTGACCACTCTGGCTCCGACGCTCATGGTGGCTACCGGGCTTGCCGCAGCCATCGTGGGCCTCAGGTACTGGCGCGCCACACGTTCGTGACATCTTCGGGGAACCTCGTCCGCCTACGGCAACCCGGAGTTACCCCAAAGACGTGGACTTCTTGAGGTCGCGACGGAGTTCCTGAGGAAGCGAGAACACCAAGGACTCCTCCGCGGCCGTCACGGTCTCGACGTCTCCGAAACCCCGTGCTGCGAGCCACTCCAGCACGCCGTCGACGAGGCTCTCCGGGACAGACGCCCCGCTGGTGACGCCAATGACATTCACGTCGCTCAGCCAGGCCTCGTCGATCTCGCCGGCATTGTCGACCCGGTACGAGGCGCCCGTTCCGGCGTCCAGAGCTACCTCGACCAGGCGAACCGAGTTCGACGAGTTGCCCGATCCGACGACAATCACCAGGTCAGAAGCCTCAGCCATCAGCTTCACGGCGGCCTGACGGTTCTGCGTCGCATAGCAGATGTCGTCGCTCGGCGGACTCATCAGATTCGGGTAGTGGCCGCGAAGCCGGTCAACGGTCTCCATGGTCTCGTCGACTGACAGCGTCGTCTGCGACAGCCAGACCACCTTGTCGGGGTTGTCGACCGACACCTCGTCAGCGTGCTCGGGGCCGTCGACCAACGTGATGTTGTCGGGAGCTTGGCCCGAGGTACCCACAACCTCCTCATGCCCCTCATGACCGATGAGCAAGATCTGGTAGCCCTCGCCCGAAAACCGTCGAGCCTCGTGGTGCACCTTGGTGACGAGCGGACACGTGGCATCGATCGTGCGCAGGTTTCGCTCTGCCGCTTCGTCGTGAACCACCGGTGACACGCCATGCGCCGAAAAGATCACCAGGGACCCCTCGGGGACCTCTTCGGTCTCCTCCACGAAGATCGCCCCTCGTCTTTCGAGGTCTTCCACCACATGACGGTTGTGGACGATCTGCTTGCGGACGTAGACCGGGGCCCCGTAGAGCTCAAGAGCCTTCTCGACCGTGATCACCGCACGGTCCACGCCGGCGCAGTATCCGCGGGGAGCAGCCAACAGGACTCGTCGTTGAGGGGAAGCCATATCTCCATCGTAGGTGGAGGGCGGGTCGGGCACCTTCCGAGCCGACTGCCACCCGTCGGTCGGCGGCGCCCCGTACGCTCTGCGCCGTGGCCCTCCAGACCTCACCAGAGCAACCAGCAGCCGTCCGTACGGTGGCGCAGGCCGTTGCCAGCTGGATCGACCGCCTGGGCGCCATCTGGGTCGAGGGTCAGGTCGCCCAGCTCAGCCGGCGTCCTGGCGCGGGAATGATCTTTCTCACCCTGCGTGACACCGCGGCAGACCTCTCGGTCACCGTCACCTGCTCACGGCGGGTCATCGATGCCGCCGAACCAGCGATCACCGAAGGCGATCGCGTCGTCATCTTCGCCAAGCCGTCGTTCTATGCGGCGCGCGGCACGTTCTCACTGGCCGCCCGAGAGATCCGGCATGTGGGGCTCGGCGAACTGCTCGCTCGACTCGAACGGCTGAAGTCGTCGTTGGCGGCCGAGGGACTGTTCTCAGCCGATCGGAAGAAACCGATCCCGTTCCTGCCACGCGGCGTCGGGCTCATCTGCGGCCGGGCCTCGGCGGCCGAGCGAGACGTCATCGACAATGCCCGGCGTCGCTGGCCCGCGGTCAGCTTCCACACGCGCGAAGTCGCCGTGCAGGGGGCTACGGCCACGGCGCAGGTCACCAAGGCGCTCCGCGAACTCGATGCCGACCCGCAGGTCGACGTCATCGTGATCACCCGCGGAGGCGGGTCGGTCGAAGATCTTCTCCCGTTCTCCGAAGAGACGCTCATCCGCGCCGTTGCCAGCGCCGCAACCCCAGTGGTCAGTGCGATCGGGCACGAGCAGGACGCCCCCTTGCTCGACCTCGTCGCAGACGTCCGGGCCTCCACGCCCACCGATGCTGCGCGTCGGATCGTCCCCGATGTCGATGCCGAGCTCGAAGCCGTTGCAGCCGCCAGACGGCGCATCGCCGAGGCGGTCCACGGGCGCCTGGCTGCCGAGCAGGCGGGTCTCGACCAACTGCGCAGCCGCCCAGCGCTCGCCACCCCCTCGACGCTGGTCGAGGCCCACGAACAGGTCGTCACCGAACTGCTGCGCCGAAGTAGGCAGGCACTGCGCAGCCGCCTCGAGCATGCCGATACCGAGCTCACCCACACCCGGGCACGGGTGCGGGCGCTGTCGCCGCAAGCCACCCTCGACCGTGGCTATGCGTTGGTCCAAGCTGACGACGGCAGTGTCGTCCGCACCCCTCCCCCACCCCGGACACTGCTGCACGTGCGCGTCGCGGACGGCAGCTTTGCGGCCATCACATCAGGAGAGACATGAGCACAGCTGACGACACCCCAGCTCTTGGCTACGAAGCCGCCCGAGACGAACTGATCGATGTCGTGAAGCAGCTCGAGGGTGGCGGTCTCACGTTGGAGCAGTCGATCACCCTGTGGGAGCGGGGCGAAGAGCTCGCGGGCGTGTGTCAGAAGTGGCTTGACGGAGCCCGCGCTCGACTCGAGGCAGCCGCGCCGGCCGACGACGAAGACGAGTAGTCAGCGCAACGACGCCGCGAGCTCTTCCAGCTCATCTTGCGACGCCTTGCCTGTCAGCACCACGGTGACACCCCGTTCGGTCGCAACCAAAGCTTGCTTACCCGTCTGCTCGGATTCGACGACGGTCCACGTCTGGTCAGCGACCACGACGTCCGCGATGGCGCTCGCCCCGTCAACCCAGTCATCGACGGCGGCATCCGCGTCGCCGTCGGTCTGCCGGACCTCTGCATACGATCCATCGGGCGTGACATAGCCCACATGCAGCACGCCGCCACCAATCGCGCCTGAGACGGCGTCGGTATCGAACCAGGCGCTGGTCGGTACCCAGCCTTCGGGCAGGTCAGTGGGCTCCACCACCGGGAAGGTGTCGCCGAGGCGAACGTCGGTGAACACCTGCTCGACGTCGACGGCCGGACGAATCGGCCCCTGGACCTCGGGGCGTTGCCAGGCGACCATCCAGAACATCCCCAGAACCACGGCACCGACAACAGCCATGGACAGCACCATGTCGCGGGTGGTCTCGAACCCCCTGGGGCGCTTGCGCTTGGACGGACTGACAGGAGCGGACATGGCTCCATCGTCCCGCATCACGACCGCCGGGGCGCGTCGACGGTTCGGTCAAGCCGGCCAAAGACCCACGCCAGCACCAATCCGATGACCAGCCCCAGGGCCAGCTGCCCCACCACGCCAAGGACCCCAACGATGACGGCCACCACCCAGTCACCCCTCGCGCGGAGATCTCGGGACAACGCCAGGTGCAGCAATCCCGCAACTGCGAGCAGGCCAGCGAGGACCGACACCGGGAAATTGGACAGGACGCCTGCCAGGCCAGACCCCAGAGCAAGGGCAAGCACGAGCAGCACGGAGCCCATGATGAACGGCGCACCCCCCGTCCGCGCCCCGAACGACCGGTGCGCTGTCATGCCGCCGGCCCCGTGGCAGACCGGCATCCCACCAATGGCGCCGGCGAACAGATCGGCCACCCCAAGGCTCGCCGCCAACCGACTCGGCGTCACCCGGCGAGCTGCTTCCTCGCCGAAATAGACGCGGGCGGCGTCGGCCGGTGCAAGGCAGGAGTTCGCGAAGGTAAGGGGCACCTGAGGAAGGACCAGCGCTGTGGACGCAGCGACGAAAGCCTCGATGCTGAATGCCGGCAGCGGGACATCCGACGGGCCTAAAGCAAGGTCTGACCACCCGGTCACCACCGCGACGATCAGACCAACGACCACGACCAACAGCCCCACACCATGCCGGCGGCCCTTCCAGGCCACGACGCCGACCAGCAGTCCGACCGCCACCAACTACCAGGTCGAGACATCGGGGACCTGGAAGGACGGGGGCGGGTCGGCCACCAGTCCCCAGGCGACCTTCAGGAAGAGCAACCCGACGGCGATCTGAACGCCTCGGATCACCGACCGAGGAAATATCAGCGCCACCCGGTCGAGGAGGCCAGTCATCCCCAAGAAGACGAAGATGACTCCCATCATGACTGCGCCTGCCGCGATCTCGTCCACCCCAAGCCCGAGCGCGATTGCTATCGCGCCGAACGCCTTGAGCGGTTGCACCGGTACCGGCAATCGGTACCGCAGTGCACTGAGCAGGTACAGAAGGGCAGGTGGCAGAAGCACGGCGGTGGGCGCAAGGCCGTTCGAGACGATCAGCGCCACTGTGATCGGTACCAGGACGCCAAGGTCGGCCACGGCCCCAGACCACTCACGCCGGTCGAACGCGAACCCAGCCAGAGGACCAGACGCCCGTGTCGCCGGCCGAGGTGAGTCCACGTCCTCAGCCTAGGTGACACCAGCCCCCCGATACGATCGGTATCAGCCGACCTAAGGGGACCACCGTGACCGACCAGAGCACGACGCCCGAGACTCCCGACCGCAACCTGGGCCTAGAGCTCGGCCGAGTGACCGAGGCCGCTGCTGTGGCGGCGTCCCGCTGGGTGGGTCGAGGCGACAAGAACGGCGCTGACGGTGCCGCTGTGGAAGCCATGCGCGCACTGATCAACACCGTGAGCATGAACGGCACCGTCGTGATCGGCGAGGGTGAAAAGGACGACGCCCCCATGCTGTTCAACGGCGAGCGGGTAGGCGATGGAACCGGCCCCGACGTCGACGTTGCCGTCGACCCGGTCGACGGCACGACGTTGACAGCCAAGGGGATGAACAACGCGGTCTCAGTAATCGCGGTGGCCGAACGCGGCACAATGTTCGACCCGTCTGCGGTCTTCTACATGGAGAAGCTGGCCGCCGGGCCTGAGGCCGCCGACGTCGTCGACATCCGTCTCCCCACGAAAGAGAACATCCGGCGGGTCGCCAAGGCGAAGAAGATCGAGGTGCAGGACGTCACAGTCTGCGTCCTGGACCGACCCCGCCACGAGTCCCTCGTCCAGGAAATCCGGGAGTCAGGTGCCCGGATCAAGTTCATCTCCGACGGCGACGTCGCCGGGGCGATCATGGCCTGCCGTGAAGACACTGGCGTCGACCTGCTGCTGGGCATCGGTGGGACGCCAGAAGGCATCATCTCTGCTGTCGCGATCAAGTGCCTGGGTGGCGTCATCCAAGGACGGCTCTGGCCAACCGACGACGACGAGCGACAGAAGGCGATCGACGCCGGACACGACATGTCACGTGTCCTTGCCACCGACGACCTCGTCACGAGCGATAACGCGTTCTTTGCAGCGACTGGAATCACCGATGGCGAGTTGTTGAAGGGTGTCCGCTTCCACGCTGAAGGCGCCACCACCCAGACCCTCGTGATGCGGAGCAAGAGCGGAACCATCCGCTTCATGGAGAGCGACCACCGGCTCGGCAAGCTTCGCAAGTATGCGGCGGTGCAGTTCTGAGCGACGACATAGCGATCGTCCTCGATCGGGTCGTCAAGTCGTTCGGCCAGATCACCGCGGTCAACGGGCTTTCGCTCTCGGTGCCTCGGGGCATCGTGCTCGGGCTGCTGGGGCCGAACGGCGCCGGCAAGTCGACCACGATGCGGATGCTGACAGGGCAGACCAGACCAACCTCTGGATCAATCAAGGTGCTGGGCTTCGATGTCAGGACCGAGTCCAAGCAGGCGAGGGCGTTGATGGGCGTCGTCCCCCAGATCGACAACCTCGACACAGACCTCACGGTCGAACAGAACTTGATGATGTTCGCGGTTCTGTACCGCGTCCCTCGTCGCGAACGGCAGGCAGCGGTGGAGAGAGCTCTTGGGATCGCGCAGCTCATCGACCGACGCGACTCGAAGGTCACGGAGCTCTCCGGCGGCATGAAGCGTCGGCTGCTCATCGCTCGCGGTCTGGTCCACACACCTGAGCTGGTACTGCTCGACGAACCCACCGTGGGGCTGGACCCGCAAGTGCGGCAGGAATTGTGGTCACTCATCGACAACCTCCGCACCGAAGGGACCACGGTGCTGATGTCGACGCACTACATCGAAGAAGCCGAGCGACTGGCGGACGACGTCGCCGTCATGTCGCACGGCTCGATCGTTGCGCGGGGCACCCCTCATGACCTGCGCGCACAGCACGTCGGCGAACGTGCCACCGAGTTCTACGGTCCACCCCACCGCCTGGCTCAGATCGAGGAGTCAGCCAAGGTCGCTGGCCTTGCGACTCGACGAACCGGGCCATCGATCGCCGTACTGCGTTCTGAGGACGCGCCTGGCGACGTGCTCGCAGGCATGGGCGAGGGCGTCCACCGCGCCGCCACCCTTGAGGATGTCTTTGTCCTCCTCACCGGAGAGGTTCTCGAGTGAGCACGTCGACGCCGACGAGTCGTAAGGCTCGAAACTACGAGTGGGCCACCTTCGAGGGGGTGTGGAACCGCGAGTTCACTTTGTTCAAGCGCTTCTGGCTCTCGACGACGATCTCGTCGGTCGTGCAGCCGATCATCTACCTCTTCGCATTCGGTCTCGGCGTGGGCACGCTCGTCAGCCAGGTAGACGGCATCTCGTACGTGGAGTTCGTCGGTACCGGTTCAGTGGCCACGGCAGTGCTCTTCGCCTCCGCCTTCCCCGGCATGTTCAACACCTACGTCCGCCGGGTCTTTCAGCGCACGTACGACGCGCTGCTCGCCGCACCCGTCAGCGTGGACGAGCTCGCCCTCGCTGAGGGCACCTGGATCGCGGCGAAGGCTGGCTTCTACGGGTCCTTCCCGCTGGTGGTCACCTTCTTCTTCGGGCTCACGCCGACCTGGGGGATGCTGCTGGTTCCGATCGTTGGATTCGTCACCGGGCTCGGCTTCGCCTTCTTCGGCATGTGGGTTGGCGCCACCATCAAGACCATCGAGCAGACGACGTACATCACGTCCATCGTGCTCACGCCGCTCTTCCTCGTGGCCGGCACATTCTTTCCGATCAGCAACCTGCCCCCCGGCCTACAGGTGGCTGCCCAGTTCAATCCGCTCTACCACTGCGTCGAGCTCGTTCGCGCGGCCTGTTTCGGGTGGGACCTGCCAGCCGACCTCTACAACTTCGCCTTCTTGGTCGTCTTCGCTCTGATCATGTGGTTCGTGGCCGTGCGTGCGCTGCGCACCCGCCTCGTCGACTGAAGGGACGTTCGCGATCGGCAACCGGCGTCCGCCGTCCGGTTGCCAGCCTTCGAGAGGAGGGTTGTGACCATCTCACGTCCAGAATCGCCTCGCGATCTGGTCACAACCCTCATGTCGGCGAGTTTCAGCCCTCGCGCACCTTGACCTCGAGCCCCGCGGGCCACACCCAGGGATCAGCTATCTTGCGGTCAGCCAGCCGAAACCACCTGCTGGCGAGTTCAGCAGGGTTCTCACGCACCTCGGTGTACGTGAAGCGGAGAACTGACAGGCCGAGCGTGTTCTCCATCCACTCCTGCCGGCGCTTCTCCCGCCACAGGGCATCGTGGTCGTCGTACTTGCCCCGACCGTCAGCCTCCGCGGCGATCCCTAACGGAAGCCAGAGCATGTCTGGCCTGATCTCACGCCCTCCGAACCGGAGCTCAAGATTGCATTCAGGGCGCGGGACGCCATGAAGCAGCAGCTCTCCCCTGCCCCACGACTCCAGCGGAGACTCCGAGTACGGGTCGGCCCAACCAAGCGTCTGTTGGGCTCGACGCGAGTGCCTGACCGGACCTCGTGCGTGAAGTGAAGCGAGGAGCTGTGCCACATCCGCGCCGGCGCGCAGGACTGCGTCGATCGTCACGAGCGCCTCTGGCGCGCGCAGTTCGAGCGCCAGGTCTACGGCCAACCTGGACTTGGACGTGACGAATAGCCCTGCGCAATGATGAATCTCATCGACCCGAAGCCTGCGATGTCTGGTGACGGCCCCGGACGGACGACTGGAACCAGGGGGCCGAATCAGTTCTGGGCGCTCTGGGATGGAGGCGACAGGTAGC
>Ga0307378_10012072_pt1 | contig 11079 bp, 6 predicted proteins | sample UN1MG_FD_202238 | JGI IMG/M metagenome (GOLD analysis project Ga0307378, IMG submission 202238) | Soil microbial communities from Risofladan, Vaasa, Finland - UN-1 | ecosystem: Environmental > Terrestrial > Soil > Coastal area > Acid sulfate soil | place: Finland: Risofladan, Vaasa | collected...
GCGGCGCTTGAGTGACGAGGGCCGACACAAAGAGGACGACACCCAGCCCCACGATCACACCGGCCACCGCAAGGGCGTGCGTTGTACGAACGCCGAGGACCAGCGTGAGCCCCCAACCGAGACCTACGCCACCGATCACCTCCCTCCTTGGGCGGAATTTGGTTGCAAACCGGTTCCCTGTCCTTTAGGAACTTGGTGGGAATTGCCCCGCCTGCACACTTCGGGGGCGGAAGGCCCGTAACCTGAGGACGCCGTCAGCACGGGTCGCAGGTTCCCGGAAGACTGCCGTGTGGCATTGTTCGAATGGAATCCTGAGCCTGTCGGCAATCCGGCCTGCGTCCTCTGACCACAAAGTGGACCGGATTGCCTTACGGGTGAACCTTCCGCTTCAGGCTGAGCATTCTCCCTTCAAGAGCCGGGATACTGCGGTCGCCGGGAAACTTCCCCGGCCGCAGAGATTCGATCCGGGAGGCCGGAAGCAACGAACCCGGATGGCGCCCTGGTTCGGGTGCCGCGTCACAGTCCAAGAACGCAGGAGATTTCATGGCAAGGGAATTCATGGTCGCTTCGGCCCTGCTGGTCGCCGTGTGCGTGGGTTGCGCCGCGAAGGAAGCTCCCCCTGACGGCAAACCCATCCTCAACAACTCTTCTCCCGTGGGAAAACCCGTGCTCGAGGAGCCCACGCTCCACTGCCTTGGAGCGTACTGGATCATCCGTGGCGACGAGAACCGCAACGCCCGGGTTGAGGTCGCGTACCGGCAGACAGGCGAGACAACCTGGAAGGCCGGGCCGAATCTCTTCCGTGTCGCCAAGGGCGACACCACGCAGGCGCACCGTCAGCGTCCCGGTCAACGCGCCCGCGATGCGGAACTCGACCCGCCGAACGACTGCTGGATCTTCGCCGGAAGTCTCCTGCTGCTCCAGCCCGACACCGCTTACGAGATCCGTCTGCGACTCATCGACCCGGACGGCGGCGACAGCGAAGCGATGCTCAAGAGCCGGACCATCGGCGAGCCGGTGGCCCCCAAGCCCCTGCGGACGCTGCACGTCGTTCCGGGCACAGGGGGCGGCCTCGGCACGGAAGACGACCCCTACAGGGGATTTGCAACCGCAGAGACCGTGTCGAAACCGGGAGATCTTGTCCTCGTTCACAAAGGGATCTACAACGAGACGCTGCACGTGAGCGAGCGCGGCGAACCCGGCAAGCCCATCATCTGGCGCGCGGCATCCCGCGGCGACGTGATCATCGACGGACAGGACCGGCTGCGGTTCGGCATCCAGGCGTGGCTGGTTCACGACGTGTGGTTCGAGGGGTTCACCATCCGCAACGTCGTCGTCGGCATCTCGGCCAACGACTCGCACCACATGGTCATCCGACGCTGTCACATCCTGCCGAGCCTGTACGGCATCTGCTTCAACGGCAACGCGACGGGAAAGGTGAGCCACTTCTTCGTCTCCGACAACCTCATCGAGGGGCCGTGCAAGTGGCCCCGGACCCGGGGCATTGAAAACCCCGGCGGACTGTACATGACCGGACGGGGACACGTCGTGTGCTACAACCGCGTGCATCACTTCGCCGACGGGATCGACACCTACAACTCGAAAATCTGCGCGGCCATCGACGTCCACAACAACGACATCTCCGAGTGCACCGACGACGGGGCCGAGATGGATTTCTCCGAGCGCAACACCCGCAATTTCCTCAACCGATACACCAATGTCTTCCAGGGCATCAGCGAGCAGCCCATCATGGGCGGCCCGACCTATATCTTCCGCAACGTGCTCTACAACGTGGGCATGGAGCCGTTCAAGCTCCACCACAACGGCACGCCCAAGCACACGCTTGACTGGGCGCCCTCCGGGGCGATCCTCTTCCACAACACCGTCGTCCGCAAGGGCATGTCCTGGCTGGTGTGGACGCCCGCAACGATCTACAACTGCGTCTCGCGCAACAACCTCTTCGTCGGCACCGAGGGGGAATACGCCGCCGACCTCTCCTGCCCGGCGGTCGACTGCGATTTCGACTACGACGGTTTCGCGGGCATGACCGGGCGACACCCGAACTCACCCGCCTACGAGGCCCCGAAAAAACCCGAGGCCGACCCGACCCCGCCGGCGGCCGGACCGTTCCGCCGCTTCCTGCACTGGAACGGGGTCAAGTACGACACCCTCGCCGACGTGAAGAAGAATGCGCCGGCCGAACGACACGCGGTGCAGCTCGACAGCACCTCGGTCTTCGCCTCCGGGCTTCTGCCCCCGAAAGACCATCAAGCCCTGTTCGGCAACACCGACCAGGATTTCCGGCTGAGCCCGGCCTGCGCGGCCGTCGACGCCGGCGTCCACCTGCCCGGGATGAACGACGGTTTCCAGGGCAAGGCGCCCGACCTCGGTGCGTACGAACTGGGTCAGGAGCTGCCGCACTACGGCCCCCGGCCGGAGTAGCCGGGCGCAGTGGCGCCGGGACTGCCCCCTGTGACAACAGTCCCGACGTCGGCCGGACTTGAAGAAAGGAACTCGACATGAGAACGGCAAAGCACTTTGTTGTGACCGTGGCCGCAGTGATGCTCATCGCCGGCACCGCCCTGGCACAGGTCTGCAACCTCAAAGTCGTCACAGACGCCTCACCCGACTACACCGACATGGACAGCCTGATCCACTCCATCACCTCGAAATGGCCCACGCCTGCGGAGAAGGTCTGGGCGGTCTTCTACTGGCACCACATCAACCGCCGACAGATGAGCCCGATGTACGTGCACGGCATGGAGTTGGCCGATCCGATCCGCCAGTGGAACGACTACGGCTACACGATGTGCAGCACGGTCACGGGCATCAACTGCTCGGTCTTCGGCGCGATGGGCTACCCCGTGCGCCACTGGGAGATCCAGAGCCACACGGTCCCCGAGGTCTTCTATGACGGACGCTGGCACATGATTGACAGCTCGATGTCCGCGCTCTACACGCTCTGCGACGGGAAGACCATCGCGGGCACCGAGGACATCGGCAAGACGCAGGGGTGCACGGCGTCCGGGGGCAAGGAGGAGTTCGGACACATCGCGCAGTATCACTGCCTCAACGGCACCGGAGTGAAGGGACTCCTCACCGGGGCCGACTGCAACCGCGAGCTTTACCAGGAGGCGCTCTGCTTCAACCCCAACAAGATCCACAACTGCAACGACCTCTGGTGGGACCGCGGGCACCGGTACATCCTCAACCTCCGGGAGGGCGAGGTCTACACGCGCACCTATCACCGACTCGGGGATGACGTCGCGTACTACACCCCTAACCCGCACCGGAAGAATGCCGACCCGGACTACCGGCCGGACTACAAGATCCGCGGCAACGGTGTGCGCACCTTCACGCCGGAGCTGACGGCGGCGGGGCTGCTGAAGACAGTGCACACAACGACCGGCACGACAGCGGCGCCTGGCCTCGGCGTGTACCCGCTGGTGCCGGGCCAGCCCGGCGAGGTCGTCTTCAAGGTCGAAGGCGCCAACGTCATCACGTCGATGACGATCCTCGCGGACGTCTTCCGCAAGACCGCCGCGGATTCCGCGCGCATCCTCATCGCCCCCGCCGCGACGCCTCAGCCCGACCGCTTCACCGAGGTCTGGAAGAGCGACGCCACGGGCGACCAGCACACCGAGGTCACACTCACCGACAAAGTCAACGGCGGCTACGAGTTCCTCGTGAAGGTGGAACTGACGGGGAAACCCGCCCCGACCGACGCTCGGCTCAAGCACATCTCGTTCAAGACGATCACGCAGGTCAACGCGAAGGCGCTCCCGAGGCTGAACATCGGAAGAAACACGATCTATGTCGGCCCGGGCGACCCGACCGAGTCGGTCGTCCTCTGGCCCGAGCTGCAGGACGGACGCTACAAGTCCTGCCTCGTCGAGGAGCGGAACGTCGTCTCCGAGAAGGAGCATCCGCAGGTCTGCGCCGTGCTGCACCCGGCCAAGCCCAACGAGGACGCGTGGGTCACGTTCCGGCTCGACGCCCCGCGCGACATCGTGCGGCTCACCTACGGCGGGCGGCTGTGGAACAAAGCGTCGGGGTCGCAGATCGACTTCCTGCACTCGTTCGACGGCGGCAAGACGTGGACGAAGAGCTATACGCTCGGTCCCAGCGACTTCTCCGGGGTGCCGGACGCCCCGAACCGCGACCCGAAGCAGCGGCCGTTCGACGTCATCCACTACGAGACGGTGTCGCAGGTGCCGCCCGGGATGAAGTCGGTGCTCTTCCGCTACGCGATGCGCGGACGCGACGCGTCGGCGAAGGGCTGCGGGCTTGTCGCCGTGCGCATGGAGGCCAACTACCGTCCCGCGGACCCGACATTCAAGCCGATCGAGGCGACGTTCACGTGGCAGGAGCGGCAGGAGGACTACTCGCTGGTCGAGCGCAGCCACACGCAGCTTGTCCTGGCAGTGCCGTTCCGGTATGTCGTCAACGTCGGGGGCGTCGACCATCCGCAGATGGAGTCGCTGCGCGTGAACGTGAAGGGCGCCGCGGGCGAATTGAAGTACGGCTACTCGGACGGCAAAGACGTGGGCGGCAAAAAGTTCGTGTCGTTCAAGGCGATCTACGGCAGGAACTTCGCGGAGGGAAAGTCTTACACGTGCTCGATCCCGTCGGCGGATTCGTGGGATGCCGGAGACAAGAACGGTTCGCGCAAGCTGACCGACGGCATCGCGTGGTGCGCCTACGGAGGCGGGGCGGCCTACTCCCACGGTCTTCTCTGGAACGGGCCGAAGGACGTCACCATCACCGTGGACCTCGAGAAACCCGAGAAGCTCGGCGGTTTCCGCGTGCACGTCCACGGCTATCCTTACCCCGACGCGATGCGGGGCGGGATGCCCGACAAGATCGAGGTGCTGACGAGCGTCGACGACAAGGCGTATGCGTCGCGAGGGTTCTTTAACCTGAAGATGCGGTGGAAGGACCTGCCGGCGGACTTCATGTGGCCGGACAGCGAGCAGCTCCAGGGACACATGTTCGATCTCGTGCTCCCGGCCCGGGTCGAGGCCCGCTACGTGCGATTCAAGGTCGCCTCGACTCGAATGGTCGGCATCACGGAGGTCCAGGCACTGGATGCCATCAAGCGCGAGCCGTTCGACCTGCGCATCGCGTTGCCCAACGAGAAGCCCGTGCGGTGAACCGGGGTATCGGTCGGGTCACTCAGGCGGGTTGTAGCTCGTCCACGCGACCTTGCCGGTCCCGGCGTCGAGGCACAGGACGGCCTCCTGCACGGGGGCGAAATAACCGGGTCGCGCCCTTCATGTCGCTTTGCGCAACGTGATGAAGACCTGGTCAGCGCAGACCGACGGTGCAGACCATTCCCGGCCGTCGCCGGGCGACGGCCCGGCCTTTCCCCTGCTGAGTGGGACGCACCAGAGTACCGGAGGCCCCTCCTTGGGCCGGTCGCGCAGCAGGCCGGTTTCCGGCGACGTGTAGTCGAGGAGCACGACCCACGCGGCGGCGATTGGAAACGGCATGCGAGCGTCCATGTCTTTTTCACTTTGCCTTCGGGTCTTTGACATCGTAGCAGATCAACTCGGTAGGCGTCCGGACGTACAGCTTTCCGCGTGACAGCACCGGCATGACGCAGTCGGCCAATCCCCGCGGGTCCGTGATCGCGATCGTGTCGACGGAGTGGATCTTTTCCACCTTGCTCTTGAGCACAAATTTCTCCGGGTTCAGCTCGACAAGCGACAGGGTCTGAAACGTTCGCAGGAACATCAGGCCGTCGGCGATGATGTAGGAGTAACCGTGAACGATGCCGCCCTGACTCCAGACGCGTTTCCCGTTCTTCAGGTCAAAGCATTCGAGGGTCAGCACGCCGCCTTTCACGTTGTTGCCGTCGGTGTTATACCCGTTGACGCCATAGAGATACCCGTCGTAATGGACGAAGTTGTGATACCCGCCATTCCCGTAGAATTCCTGGCTTGACCACGCCAGCTTCGCGGGGAGCGCGGGATCCGTCAGGTCGATCTCCGCGCATGCCAGGAAGGTCCCGAAAGGAATGACCACGACGCGGTTGACCGCCACTAACAAGTCACAGCCTCCCGTCATAAGCGCACCATCGGGAAACAGGTTGAACTTGAGGACCTCTTTCCCATCGCTGACGCGATAGGCATGCAGGTAGCCGTTATAACTGGCCAGGTCGCAGAGTTCTTTGTTCAAGGTGATGAGCACCGCGCTGGCTCCGCCGTCGGGGTAGCGGATCTTCGCGTTCGGCCCCTCTTCCTCGTGCAGCCACAGCTGCTTTCCGGTCAGCGCGTCCCAGCCCGCCGCCCAGTTGTAATGATTCCCTTTCCCTTTCGCGCCGCTCGCCCCGTGGAGCACCAGGACCCCGTTGCCGATGATCGGGGAGTTGTTATACCCCTTGTGGTCCATGTGCTTCCCGTAATAGAACTCCGCCCCCAGCGACTTTCCCCAGACCTCCTTGCCGGTGGCGCGGTCGAGGCACTTGACGTTGCCCAGCGGGTCGATGCCGTAGACGTGCTTGTCGGTGACGGCGGGCGTCGCTCGCACGCCGCCCATGCCCCAGCCCAGCGAGCCGTAGCTGTAGCTGATGGGGTAGCTGGTTCGCCAGCGCTCGCGTCCGGTCGCGGCGTCGAGACAGACCATGATCTCTTCCTGCGCCTGTCGGTGCGACTCGGTGTCAAACCGGGTCATGGTCACGAACACGTCATCGCCGGAGACGCTGGGGCAGGACCACCCCTGCAGGATGGGGACGCGCCAGACGACCTTGGGACCTCCCGCGGGCCACTCGCGCAGGAGACCCGTCTCGGGCGACGTGTTGTCGTAATTGAGACCCCGCCAGTGCGGCCAGTCGGAGCCTTTCGACGGGTCGGCGGGCGCGGACGTCTCCTGCGCCTGAAGACACGCAGCGGACAGAAGCGCCACGCACGCGATGGCGACGATCCTCAACATCACTGTTCCCTCCTCGGTTCTTTCCCGGTTCACTCTTGCTCCTTGCATCCAACAGCCTTCTCTAGGATGTGAGACAGGTCCTCATTGTTGAAGAACCGTTTCCGCCGGAGGCCCGAGTATGTCCCGTTCCCCTCCGACCCCCGAGGTCAAACCGGCTTCAGACGCTCTCGTCCCGGTGCCGGGCGACCCACTGGCGGGTCAGTTCCACCGCCTCCAGCTCGATGTCGCAGATGTTGCTGGCGAGAAGGATCATCCCCTCGATCCGCTTTTCCTTGAGCCAGCGCAGACCGAGATCCAACTGCATCCGCATCCGGTCCGGCGGCATGATCGTCTTGTTGCCGTAGTCGTACATGTAGCAGCCCAGGAGCCTGCCCTTGCCCGGTGCGATCTCCTCCATGCGGGCGAATCTCTCCTCCAGTTGTGCGAGGTCTTCGGACTGCCAGGTCCAGAAGGTGATCTTGTCGCAGTAGTCCAGGGCCTCGGCCACCGGCCAGTCCACCTGGGTCGAGTAGAGCACCACGTAGAGGTCCATCTTCCGTCCGTCGATCACCAGGCGTTTGCGAAGCGCCTCGAGTTCGGAGGTCGGGAGCGACGGCGCTCCCCCCTTGCCGAAGAAGTCGTCCATGACGAACCCGACGATATTGGGGAACCGCCGGGGCAGCTCGAGGACGTGCTCGCGCACCTCGGGCACGGACAGACCCCCGGCATCCACCAGCGGCATGACCACGCGCTTCATCGGGCGGAAGGAGATGGCATAGGGGTCCAGCGGGGGCGGGGGCTCGTCGAAGAAGCGGATGAACATGAGGTTCCACACGCCCAGGTAGGCGGCCCCCTCCACCGGCGTCATCCGGGAGTGGCCGGGGATGCGGTAGCCGGCATGGCGGGTCGTGAAGTCGTTGTTGTGGGCGCCGGCGGAGTGGGTCCAGATCCACAGCTTGTCGCCGATGGTTCCAGCCCGGCAGTCGGAGGGAATCAATTGCGCCACGGTTCGCCGTCTTTTCCAGATGCATCGCTCATGTACGCGAACGTAAACGAGGGATTTCACGTCGTCTGCTGCGCAGAGTCACTTCTGTCGTCAGTGAGCATCCTCAAGAGATGCCTCCCGCGGTCATCGCGCGACTGCCTTGGGATTCTACCTCCCAGGTTCGTAGATCACCATGATCGCCGGACGCAGTTTCACCTCCCTGCACTCCCGGCTGTAGGTCACGAAATAGTCCTCGGCGTCGCCGTGAAACATGAAGCCGAAGTTCCGATGCCTGCCGGTCGTCCAGAACCTGACGGCCTCGGTGAAGTCCCACGCGTTGCACGGGCCCTGTCCGGGACCGAATGCGAGAAAGAGCGGCAGAAAGTCGGGGTCGTCTCCGTAGTATTGTCCGCTGATGGCTTTCCACAGTTTTCCGTCGGCGTACTGGTAGCAGTTGACCTGGTATTCGTCCCAGTCGCGGGCGCAGGCCTCGGCCACCCACATCGTGGGCATCTTAGTGGCGTCACGGCTCGAGCCGGGAACGCGGTTGAGGACCAGTTGCGCGGCGAGGATCCTGGAGCCCCTGCGGATGGACGTCAGGTCCGCCTGGGCCAGCAGCGAGCGGTGTCGCATGAACACTTCCAGCGTCTCGTTTCTGCCGCTGTTGCCCTCGCGACCGCCGCCCGGTCCCTCGGGACTGTGACAGCTGATGAACGTGTCTTTCCAGCCGGCGTAGACCTTCTCGGGGTCGCCCGGGTCGAAGCCCTTCTGTCCGTCGCGGAAGACCGCCAGCACCGCCTTGGGACGCGTCTTCTTGATCTCCTCGTACCGCGCCCGGAAATCGGCCTCCACCTCCTCCACCGTCCGCGCCGCGGGCTTCACCCACCCTCCCCTGAGCCGTCCTCCCAGCGATTCGTAACGGGAGGCCAATCCCATGGTGTGAAGCGGACAGACCCCGCCGACGGTCATTTTGGTGCCGGCGACTTTGAACTCCACCAGCTTGCCGCTCTCTGCGAACTCCCGGTAATTCGCCATCGAGTGCCCGAACCAGTAGATGGGCGCCCACACAGGATCGGCCGTCGTGTTCCCCCTGGGCTTGTCGGTGTCGAGCCGGACGTTGTCGACGTAGAGCGTCTGTCCTTCCGTCGGGCGGTACATGTAGATCACGACGGACGCCACGTCGCCGAACTTGTCGTCGATGGGCCACCAGCCGTTGCCGGGATGCAGGTACATCTCGACCTCGTTTCTTCCCGGCAAAAGGTAAATCGTGCGCTCCCAGACGGCGCCGAAGTCGTTGGGGTCCTTGCGCTGGGTGATCCGCAGGCCCGCGATGCAATGCGTCTCCGTAGTGATGTCGAGCTTGATTCGGTGGTAGTCGTGCCAGTTGCCGCTCCCCGGCGCGAGGGAGTTTACAAGACCCGGCCACGCCCCGCCGTGGAAGGTGATCTTCAGGCACGTCTTGCCGTGCGTGACGTTCCGGTCGGACAGCTCGGCTTTGGGGGCCGTTGCGCCGGTGTCGGGCTGCGTTCCCGGCGCGGGCGGAGGCGCGGGGACCTCGGCCGCGTCGTCGGCAGGCTTGGGAGGCGCCCCGGGCACCTCTCCCACCGACACCGGCGACCACGCGGACAGGTCCGCCGGGTTCTCAAAATCGAGAAGGATGGTGTCATCCGCCCGGCTCGACCCCCCGGCCAGAAGGGCCAGGCCCGCCGCTACCGCACAGCACCACACTCGAACGTGACGGAGCATTCCCGACTTCCTTTCTTCATTTCTCGGCGATGCAGTAGAGGTGCCGCTCGCCGCGGACGTACATCCGGTTTCCGTCGGCGACGGGCGGGGCATAGGTCGTGTACTCCTGCGTCGTGATGGCCCAGTCGCGCGGGATCTGCATCGCGATGCGGTTCCGCGCGACCTCCTTGCACTCGCCGCCCGGCTCGAGCACGACCGAATGTCCCTGGTTGTCCATCACGACGATGTGCCTGCCGATGAGCGTGCAGCTCGCCGCGACGGGCATGGCGACGTAGTTGGCGTCGCCCTTCAGCCCGATTTCCCTGTAGGCGAGCGTCTTTCGCGTCTCGAGGTCGTAGACGTAGTACCCGCCGCACCAGTCGACCTGGTAGGCCAGACCGTCGTGGATCAGGGGCGATCCGGCCGTCTGCGACCGCGAGATCCCGAGGGGCGCCTTGGGCAGGGGCGGAAATCCGGCGCCGAAGCCCTGAAAGGCCGTCTCCTTCGGTTTCCACTCGTCGCCCGTGCAGCCGGTGAAGTCTTCCGCCCACAGCATCGCGGTGCCGTACCAGGGGATGTACATCACGTCGCCGAGAACGGTGGGCGGCGCCCAGCCGGTGTCGTTCGTGATCTTGTGCGGATTCTTCCACAGCATCTTCCCGTCCGAGGCGCGGACCACCTCGCCCTGCTGGGAGATGAAGACGTCGACGCCCGCGATGCGCGCGGAGAGGAGCGAGGCGACGGTCTTGTTCACTTCGGGCTGCTTCCAGACGACCTCGCCGGTTGTCGTGTCGAGCCCGTACATCTGGATGAAGTAGACCGCGAGCCGGCCCCCGATGACCGCCGGGGCGGCGGAGTAGAAGAGCTTGTCCGCGTCGAGCCGGCGGATCCACCGGCGCCTGCCGTCGAGGTCATAGCACGCCGCCACGCCCGCACCGTTCCAGAAGTAGACGAACTTGCCGTCGCTGACGGGGGTGTTCGTGAACCCGACGATCTCGAAGTGCCCCTGCAGGTGGCCGTCGAACTTCAGCGTGTATTTCTCCTTGTCCACCTCCTTCAGCGCATCGTAGAGGGCTTTGCGCGCCGCCCAGCGCTTGACCGGGTCCTTCTCCCCGGCGAGCGCCCTGGCCGCCGGCTTCACCTTCTCCTTGAACGCGGGGTTCGCACGCTCCGCCTCGGGGGTCGCATCCCAGTAGGTGTTCGTGGCGCTCCACAGGATCTTCCCCGTGTTCCTGTCGATGCAGATCAGCTCGTCCGGCTCGCTCGTCACAAAGACGCGGCCGCCGACAACGACGGGCGCACCGTGGCTGTGGTCCGGCAGAGGCGTCTCCCACAGGATGTTCTTCCGCTCGTACGGCACGCCGGGCACGTCGCTCAGGCGCAGCATGAACATCAGGTCGTTCCATCCTGCGCGGTTGGAGCTCACGAGCTTGACGGTGATGCGGTTCCATCCCTGC
>Ga0307378_10012074_pt1 | contig 11077 bp, 6 predicted proteins | sample UN1MG_FD_202238 | JGI IMG/M metagenome (GOLD analysis project Ga0307378, IMG submission 202238) | Soil microbial communities from Risofladan, Vaasa, Finland - UN-1 | ecosystem: Environmental > Terrestrial > Soil > Coastal area > Acid sulfate soil | place: Finland: Risofladan, Vaasa | collected...
TGGCGCTTCTGGTTCTTCCCCCTCGGGCTTCGGCGCCGCGGGTTCTGGGCGCGATATGGATTTCTGATACTCATCATAAACGCGCTGGGCTTCTTCCCGGTGCTGCTGAAACCATTGATCCCAGATGAACTGATATTTTCGCACCTGTTGGGCGGCCTCACGCATTGCCGCCCAGTCCTTCTCCTTGAGATGATCGGCCCGTCGCCTGTCAGCCATGCGGCGATGCCGTATTTCGCTGCCTCGGTAGCTGTCGATAAGCCCAAGCAGTCTCTCGGGTTGGATCGGTTGATCATCGACAACTGGATCCGGCACGACCTCGGGCGCCGAGCCCGTTTCCCTTGTCACGTCCCCCTCTTTCGGCGAGTACACACGCTCCTCGGCACCTTGATCCGTCTTCACAACGACATTGTACATCCTGGAGACGATCCCGCCGAAAATCGCCTGCATCGTCACCGTCTCTACCTTGGTGACAACCCCATGCCGCCCGCTCTTGAGCACCACGCGATCCCCTTCGGCGAAGGGCGGCTTTGCCTCTGCCGGCGCGACTTCCGGTGCCGGGGCCTTGGGTTCCTCCGCTACCGGTTCCTTCTTCCCGTACTTCTCCGCAAGGTAAGCATCCGCCCACGCTGTTCCCTTGTATCCCTCAACCACCTCACGTGGCACAGTATCGCCTCTGTCAATTGCCGCGCGAATCTCCTTGATATGCTGTGCGGAAAACGATGCGACCTGCTTAGCGTCCGTGATCTGCGCCGCCGTTGCCGCCGGAAGCATGCTCTTGCCATACTCAAGCAATCCCATCTCCCACGGCTGCTTGGCAGGCGCCGCCTCTTCCGCCTTCGGCCCGGTTGGTGGTTCTACCGGTGCGGGTTCGCGCGCAGGTGCCGCTTTCTTTGGCGCCTTCACCTCTTCCTTCGGCGCCGCCTTTTCTTCCGCCTTGGGTTTCGGCTTTTCGACTTCCGCCTTCTTCTCCGGCGCCTCCCACTGCTTGCGCAACTCGGCGGCCTTCTTCATGTCGCCCTTCTTGAGCGCATCCATCATCTGGTCGCGCAGTTTCGCACGTTCCGGACCGAGCGTTGCCGGGCGCATCTCCGTGATCTTCTTCATCCCCGTCACCATCGCCTGGCCGATCTGCGCCTCATCGTAACCCGCCTTGATCAACTGATCGATGAGCGCGTCGCGCATGTCCGCCAGCGCATCCTTCTCCTCGCCGGCCGCCGTTTCCATGTCCTTGTGGGTCTTCATGAGAAGGTCGAAGAGCTCGTCGGGATCGGCAACTTTGCCGGGCGCGGCCTTGGGCGCCGGCGGAGTCTTCGGTTTCGCCCCGATGGTCTTCTGGAAGACATCCCACGCCTTGTCCCTTTTCAGGCGCGTCTCTTCCAGTCTTCGTTTCTGGTCTTCGGCGCCCACGTACTGCCGCGTCTCCGCATCGTACTCTGCCGCCGCTTCCTCGTACGCTTTCTGCGCCTCGGATGTTGCCTGTGCCCGCGCCTTTGCATCTTTCTCACGCTGGATAGTCGCCTGTGCCTCGCGCTCCCTGGCAGACTCCTCGTCTTGCCGTGCGGCCTTGGGCGCCACGAGTTCTTGGAGTTGCTGCAACGCGGAATCCATCTGGGCCTGCGCCGACTCCATGTCTTTCCGCTTCGTATCCAGACTCGCCTGGTCTTCGCCCGCGGCAACCGCCGTCTGATACTCCATGAGTCGTGTGCCGTAGGTGCTGGCAGCGACGGTGTACGCGTTGCCCGCATCGGCCCGCGCCTGCACTCGGGCCTGCTCCCTGGCCGCTGCCTGTTCCTCTGGCGCCTGTACCTGTGTGGCAGGCGTCGGAGCCGCCTCGGGAACCTCCATCCCGGTACGCGCGCGTGCATAGGCCGCGGCTTGCTCGGCACCTGAGATCGGCGGCGGAACGGGAATGTTTGCGGCGGGACCAGCCACTGTCGGCGTCGGGGCAACACGTGTGCCGCCCGGCGCTCCTCCGGGAATGGCAGGGGCCGGTTGGGTCGGTGGCATGGGCGCGCCCGGCACACCCTCGCCTGCCGGCTCGCCGGCAATCGTCCGCGTCTCTGCGACAAGGGGCCTCCCAAACGCATCCACCGCCGGTCCCTCTGCCACCGGATGCCAGTCGTGGAACGCGCTGCCCGCCCTGAAGGGTTGCCCTGATTCATTCTTGACAAGGACGGTGCGCAGCGGCTTTGCCAGCTTGGCCCACGCCCGCGCAATCTCCGCATCCGTCGCCCGTACCGCCTGCATGGCTTGCTGGAAGTGCCTTCGCGTCCAGATCCCGCTCGTCCGCAAGATCGACCCTTGGAGCCGCGCCTGCTCTGGCAGCCCCTCGAATTCGTTGCTGACCTTTGCGTATTGCTCTCCGCTCTTGAACAGGTTCTGCGTTTGCTGATTGTTCTTCAGCGCCTGCGGGCTGGCCTTCGAGTAGAGATAGAGGTTGCGTAGGTTCTCCTTCGTCTGCGGAAGAGAAAAGAGCGTTACCAGCACCGTCTTCATTATGGCACGGGATACCCCGGCATCGTGCATTCGCTTCGCCAGCCCGGGATCAAGCGGGGTATCGGTCACAAGCGCCGGCCCACCTTCCGCCGTCAGTTGGATGAGTGCGCCCTCCACGTAGCCGGTGCCCGCCTGCATCAGTATCGGGGGAGCCATCACCTTGAAGACTTCCAGCGGTATCCCCGACTTGGAGATGGTCATGCCGCTCTGTGTAAGAAACTGGAGGCCCCCACCACTCCTGATGAAGCGCACGCTTTGCGGCACCGAGCCGCTGAATACCACCGCTCCGACCGCGAAGTTCAGGCCGGCGACGCCCTTGGCCTGCTCGTCCGTAAGGCCCGCCTCCCGCGCATCCGTGTAGCCCTGCGCCGCCATCATCGTCCCGCCCTGCGCGGCCGACATTAGCGCCAACGTCCCCCCGGTTGCACCAAGTGCCTTGGCGCCGACACCCGGAATGAGATACTGTGCGATGTGGCCCGCGATGTTTCCGTACTTGTTGGCGCCCCTCTTGATCCAGTCGGGTTCGCTTTCGGCGGTGTGCGGGCCGAGTCCGTGCGCCTGTGCCCATTCACGGAAGATGGGAGTCGCTACCGGAACGTTTTCTTCCTTGACGGCGGCGATTCGCGCTTCCTTCTCCGTCGGCGGGGCATTGGGATCTTCGCCCCGCATTGCTCGCGCCACACGCGGATCAATCCCCATCTCGCCCGTCGTCGAAAACATGGATTCTCCCGGCTCTACGAACCCCGGCTCATGCAATAGGGCAAGGCCGAGATCGTAGATCTTCGCCATCGTTTCCGGCACCGACCGCGCGCCGCCGGCAGCCAACTGCACCGCGGCGCCGCCGAACCGCTTGGCCGCCCGAGCCGTTGGCGCGGCGACCTGTCCCGCCCGCCTCGGTGGGCTTGGCATCTGTGGGCGCCAACCCGCCATTGTCTCGCCAGTGGACGGCATTGTCTCGCCCCGTGGTTCTGGGGCCGGTGGCATGGGTCGCGGTGGTTGCGGCTGTGGTGATGGCGGAGCGGCAGACGGAGGAACGGCAGGCGAGGGTGCAACAGCGGGCCGCCCGCTGGGTTCCTGTTCAAACCTCGTGCGGGCGTTGATCATGTACTGGCGCAGCCACCCCTTCCTCTGCTCCATCGGTAGACTCTGGAATTGAGGGTCGGCCAGGGCCTCGTCGATCAGCCTCTGCTTCTCATCAGGTGATACCATCACGGCCATCGTTTACTCTCCGAAGGCTTCTGTGAAAGCTTCCTCAGCAACCTTGCGGGCCTCGCCATACTCTTTCACCTTCTTGCCAATGCCGGACGGGACCCCGGGTATGCGGTCGATCCACGATTCCGGTTTCTCGTCCTTATGCGCCTGCGCCCACTTCGGCCCGTGGTTCACGAATACCCAGTACGCATCTCCGTGCGGCCTCAGTGTCGTCAACCAGATTTCCTGCGCGGTCTCATCGGCACGGGTATTTGCCGCATCCGTGCTCAGTCCTTCCTTCCTGAATGCCGCAAACACATCCTTGTGCAATCGGGTATACGCCTTGTTCAGGCCGATGTAGCCCTTGGACCATTCGCCCTTGAGCATCGCATCGTCGTCGGCGAGATCCTTGAGCTCGAAGGACTCTATGGCGGGCTTGCTGATTTCTTGGCCCTCCGCTTGATACTTGGTGCCATAGAGCAGGGTCTTGGCGTTTCCGACCATTCGCCCGTATGCGCCCGCCGCCAACTGCGATTTGCCAACGTTGTAGCCTTCCGCAAGAAGATCGAGATATGTCGTAATCTTCGGAAGGTTCGGCAGAAGATCAGGATCGCGGTCGAGCACAGTCAGTGCGTATTTCGTCTTCGCTTCCGGCGGCCTCTCGTCGAACTCAGTGGAGAGGTAACTGATCCTCTCCGCCTTCGCTTTCGCTGCCTCCGCCGCCCGCGTCTTCTGTTCTGCCGCCACCCGCTCCAGCTCCTCCGGCGCACCCGGCACTTCCCACGGTTGCCGCGCCTCAGTCCTTTGCACACTTTCCAGAGTCTGCGCCGACCCCCTCAATGATTCCAGTCCGCTGCCGATGCTCGCCAGTGTCTCCTCCATCCGCATGATGTCGTTGGGATCTTGTGCGCCTTGCAACCGTTGCGCTATCTCGTTATAGGCCGCCACAAGCATCTGTTCCGCGTCCTGTGCTTGCCCCAAGCCGCCCGCCCCGGCCTGGCGCAACTCCATCGTCTGTTGCCGCTCGTCGTACATCGACCGAAATTCCGGCCTCAACTTGTCCGGATCGCCACCCGCCCTCTGCACCTCCAGTTGGTATGCCCGATCCATCGCCTGCGGATCCCGCCTCTCGTACCCGTGCTCGTAACCCGCCTGCGCCTCCTTCCCCTGTTCTTCCGCCCGCTTCTCGCCAAACTGTTGTTCCGTTGCAGCCTGCTTGCCCTGGCTCCAGTTTCTCAAGGCTCCCCGCGCTTTGGTGGATAGAATGCCGCGGTCTCCGTACTGGTCTAGAAAGTCTCGCATCATTCCCTTGGCGGTGTCGGCGTCCCCGGTAAGCGAGATCCTGTCGATCTCGTAGTCTATGTCATCCGCCGCCCTCTGCTGTTGCGCCTGCTCCTGCTTCTGCCGCTCTGCCCCCTGCTGCTGCCGCGCCTTCTCTTCTTCGGGATTCACGATACCCGCCGCCTGCCGCGCGTCTTGTAGCGTCTTCTCGAATCTCGCCTGCCGCTGCGCCTTCACGATGGCGCCCGAGGTCTGCACCTGCCCGATCCCCCCGGGTTCACCGGGCGAGAACGCGAATGCCGCTCGCCCCGCACGCGACGCCGCTTCCGTCGACAGCCTGAACTGCGGCGGTTGCCCTACTTGCGAAGCAGGTGTGCTCTTGTACCACTCCTCTTCGGTCATCGGCCGTCCGCCTGGTTTGCCCTGCGGAGCCTGCGTTCCGCCCCCCGCCCCGTACCACCCCGGCCCCGTCATCGGACCCTTCTGCCCCGGCTGGAACGCCATCTTCCCCGCAATCGCACCCTGCTGGCCTTTCACCCCCTGTGTGGCCTGTCCCGGTTTTGTCGTAGCCGTGCCGGGGATCGGCGCACCCTGAGCACCGGGACGCCCCGGGGCCTTGAACGGGATCCCGCCCGGATCATAAATGCCCGGCGACCGTTTCGGCGGCAACCCCATGTTGCGGCCGGTCCTCGGATCGTAAATGCCCGGTTGCCGGCCCGGCGCCGACACATCCGGCATCTGTATCGGCTCCTGTTGCCTTCTCGCCGGTTTCTCCAGCACGTCGATCGCACCGCGCAACTTGTCGGCCGACTCCCTGTCCCGCAGGTACTCCTCATACTGGGGCGACCTCTTCAACTGCTCCCGCACGTCGGCAGGCGTCTCGGGATTCATGATCGAGCCAATCACCCCCGAAGGATACTTCTCCTCCATGCGCGACAGCGTGTCGGCCTTCTCCAGCGTCCGCCGGCGCTCGTTCTGGGCGACCTGCTCTTCAGTCGCCGCCAGATACGCCCCCGGATCGCCCCGGTCGTACGCGTATTTCTTGCGTACGGGGCTTCCCACCGTCCTGCGTGAACCGATCACTGAATGGCGCCCTGCTTTTCTCATAGTTCATCACCTATATCTCGCCGATCTTCAATCTCAGCGTCACGGGCGCACCGGAAGAATTCTCGCCGATCGCCCGCGCCTTGATGTCCTTCTCCGGTATCAGGTTGTTCCACCATTGCGTCGGAAACGACGTTGGCCATTCCGTTGTATCCGTCTTGTGCGGGATCGCCGCTATCGCGAAATGCACCTGCGGCGATGGAGCCACGCCCCCACCCCACCTCCATACGCCTTCGTTCACCTGTTTAGCCGACAACCCGGAATCAAACACATGATTTTCCTCTCCGAAACTCTCGTTTACCGTCAAGTACCGCGCGTCAAACTCCCTGGGGGGCATTTCGGGCACCGTCATACACCACCCCCCGATCGTCACCACGTCGTACAACTCATCGCCCACCTCGTCTTCCGGCCTCTTCTCGGCCGCCACGGTGATCGTCCGTCCGTCTTCCCGTTCGTCGATGTCGATACCCGGCCCCCCCGTCCACCGTTGCCGCCGCCCGAGTTCCCGCGCCAATCCATCCGTCCTCTTCTGCAACCCCATCGCCGCGATGTGCATTGGCGACCCGCCCGCGTCTCCCGTTGCCAGCCGCATCATGTACGCATAGTCGGCAAGCTCCTGTACCCGCCGATCCATCATCGTCAAGTCCTGACCCGTCACTCGTCTCTGATCAAACATATCCCGTTCGGCCCCTGTATCACCCGAAGCCCCTTGGCCTCGATGTTCCCCTGTCTCTTCAACTCCCGCTCAAGCTGCCCCACTATCTCCTCAAGGTCCGGCACGTCCATGAACTTCTCCGGCAGCGGGATCTCTCGGAGTACTCGCAGTTGCTCGATCTTGCGGTTGTACTCCTCCGCCTTGGCCCGCACGTCGTCTTCAGAAATCCCTTCCCCAATCTCGATGGCTTCCGGCAAGTCCGGGTTCAACACCCGCGACACGTAGTCGATGATCCCGTTCATCGCGTTCGCCGCCGGCCGCAGGCTCGCCCTACTTTTTGTCATACAGCCACCCCATGAGCTCGTCGATCCACCGCATGTCCATCTTGCCCCGCTCGATCGTCTTGTCGCCGTAGTCCTCGAATGCCTTGTAACCGTTCTCGGGGATCGCCTCGATATCCCATCGTGCCAGAGGTTGGCGCACCGCACGCATCCCCGCGTTCGTCACCTCGCCCGCCGAGTCCATCCTCCGCAGGTTCACCAGCAGAAAGCTCCCCCTGAACTCCCACCCATCGGGATCCCACAGCAACGGGATGGTGATCTCGATCCACTGCACGTCGCGCGGACGTGGCCGGATCGTCGCCCCCTGATAGAGGAAGAGCCCGGCGTTCTTCGTCACGCCGCCCTTCTTGTCCCGCCCGATCCGCGTGAACTTGAACTTGTTGCTCATCCCTAGGCATTCGTCGTTGCGCCCGTCCCACAAGGAGTACTCGCTGATCGGGGCCACCGTCCGTATCGTCACCTGCTTGCGCGGAAAACTCTGGCTCGCCTGCCCCGGAATGAAGATCATTGCGCCACCCGCCATCTTCGTCTGCGTCGGCTCGCCCCCCCGCAGGTAATCCCACGGGCTGTTGTAGTAGTTCATATAGTACGTATTCCGCATCCCGATCCACACGCCCTTCGTCTCCGGGATGCTGTGCGTCTCCATCAGGCCGCGACCCGGCTGGAGGATCATCGCATCGTCAGGCCGCGTGTATCGGCAAATCACGATCGACCGATTCACCTTCGTAGGGTGCGCACGCAGGCTGTGCCCCGTGATGCTCGCCGCAAACAGCCCGCTCTCCCCCGGCCACACGTTCGTCGTCGACCTCGAGAAGGCTGGCCGTGCGGTTTCCACCTCCTCGTTGTCGAGCTCCAGCACCCGCGTGCCATACCACGTGTCCGACTCGTCAAACCCCGAATCCTCTGCCAGCACCTCGTACTTGCCCAGGGGATCCACCGTAGCCACGGCCCCGGTCGATGTCGCCGATACGAGCCTATCTTGTGTTGACACTGCCCGGCCCTTTCCACTGAATCCCGGCGTTCGTCGCGTGCCACACCGCGTAAACGATGATTCGCCCCTGCTGGCTCACCTCGTCGATCCGCACCCCCGTGCAATAGTACGCCCGGATAGTCCCCGTGCGAGTCAGCCGATCGCCCTGTCTGGGAAGGTTCCGGGCACCCGCATGTGCCGCAATCCCCGCAGTCTGAATGGTCTTCCCGAACTGCCCGTTCAACCCGTCCGGTGAATGCCTGCGCGTCTCGTTGTAGCCCGCTACGTAGCCCGCCAGTGTGTCCACCGACCTGTAGGTTGCCACCAGATAGTCGCCGTCCGCCCCCGCATCCTGCTGCCGCGTCAGATTCTGAAGCAGCGGCCCGTTGATCCATCGGCTCAAGTTGCTGTTATCGCTGAACTCGGAGGGCAACGGTGTACCGAGGGCAAGAACGCCCGCCCGCAATTCTTCCACGCCCCGCGTCGGATACTCGAAGAACCGCAGGTAATCCATGCCCGCACCCCACTCCGCCTCGTACGGCACTTCGCGCCGCATGTCCGAAATCTCGTGCAGCCAGTCCGGGCGCCTGATCGTGAACACCCCCGTGATCTCCGACACGTCCACCGTGGCCGACACGTCCCCGTTCGACCCGAACCGCATCGTGTAAAAACCGGCCGATGTCGTGTCGTAACCCACACCGCTCGCACTGCCCACGCCCATCGGGAACATCTGCTGCCATGCGATACGGCATCCGCTCGCACTGCCCGCCGTACAGACGTAGGGCTCCACGAACGCATACCCGATGCGCACACCGCTCCCGCTCGAAAACCGCATGAAGCCCTGCCATTGGGTGTTCATGCCCATCGCCTACTCCTCTTCCTCGCGGAAGAATATCTCGCCGCTCATTGTCAGCGTCTTGCCCGAGGGCACGGCAATCGCCTCGTCGAACGCCTTGCTCCCGATCAGGATGTCCCCCGAAGGCATCACCGCATCATCGTCCACCGCGAAAAACAGGTTCTTGGCTGCCGGCCATGCCACCGACCCGCTATTGGTGAACGATGCGGAGAGGCTCGCCGACACGTACCGCCCGTACGTCGAATCATACTGCACCGTCCAATAGGACATGAAGTTCGGGTCGATCCGTTGCCGCGCGTAGCCCGTTGAGGTTGCGGGCAACTCCGCGTTGAAAGCGTGAATCATCGTCTGCTTCTCGTCGATCGTCGTCCGCATGTCCAGCCCGAGTTTGATGTTCGGACGGTGCGCGTAGAACATCGGTGAACAGATTCCCCCCGTGATCGAGAGGATGCCTCCGGCCGGGTTGGTAGTGAGCAGGATAATGCTGTCGCTCGTCTTCGAGGCGAGGCGATACCACCCATTGATGACCGATTGGCCATCGGCATGATACCCGCCCTGCAAATAGATCCAGTCGCCAGCCACCAGATTGGCGAATGCACCCGTGTCTGCATCCGTCAGCGTGTACGTCACGGGCGGCCCTGCACCATACGCGAGAGAACCGTCCACCAATTGGTTACCGGTAGCATCCACCGCCGGCGGGCACAGGATTGGCCGCACCGGAAAGATTTCCGAAGACGATATCCCGCCCGTGATGTTGCCCGTGACTCCCGCGGGATCGGCCGTCAGCGTAATCTCGTTCGCGCTCACCTTCGTAGCCACTTCGTAGTAACCGCCGGTCGCCGATTCGCCGCCCGCATGATACCCGCCTTGCAGGTAAATCCACATCCCGACCGATACATACTGGAACGCGCTGCTCGAATCCCCGTCAACGAGTTTCTTGTCCGCCTGCGTGTACACTCCATCCTCCAGATGCACCACGGGCGTGTACGCGCCATCCCGCCCGAACGTCTGCCCAAGGAGGTAACGGTGCCCCTCGTCGTGCTGGATATTCGGCCCGCGCTCCCGGTGCAGCAACCGCCCCCGCTCGTCAAGCAGGCGCACCGTCCACATCGAAGTCAACCCGCGGTCCCGGCGCCGGGGCTTGAACAAGTCTCTCAGAATCTGAATCATCTTCGTATCCTTTCCCGTCAGTAGTTCAACCCCGTATTCTCTTCCGCGAAACTCAATGGCCCGCGGCTCCTCAACATCTTGTCGTGTTCGATCGAACCGATCATCATGCGCTCGTACTGCGCCCGCATCGGCCCCAGCTTATTGCCCCCCAAGAGCTCCCGATCGGCGACCCCCCCCATCTTGATCGTTTCCGCATGCACAAGCCCCCCCAGGAAATACATAGCAGTGTCCGTCAGGCTGCCCGGCACCCGGAAATACCGATACCGCCACACCCGCGTGTCCTGCGGCCTCGGAGCAACCATCAACTGCCACCGTTGCCCTGTCGACACCGAGAACTGTTGCGGCACGATCGCGTACCGCGTTGCGTTCCCGACCCCGCTCTGGTCTCGCCACATCCCCTGGATATCCTCCGGCGACGCCTGCTGCAACCCCGGCATCCCCGAACGCATGTACGTGAACGGGTTCACCAGATACCCGAAGTCCGTCGGCAGGTCGTAGATCCCCGCCAGCCGGACGTTCTTCGACGTTGCGAAGGTCGCCGCACTCTGCCCCGATTCCACCGTCAGCACCACTTCGTTCGCCCCGGTGTAACTGGCAATCCGGTACACCCCGTAATCCTCGATCTCCACGTACCGGCCAACCATCTCCGCATCGAATATCCCGCCGTCCGTCCTCAGTGTGATCTCGCCGTCGGCGTACACCCCCGTCCCCGCACTCGCCGCGCTCGCATGCACCGTGATCTCCGCCCACGCCTTCAGGAAACTCCAGTCGTGGCTCGGATAACCCGGCCGCGGATCCAGACCCTTCAGGAAGTCCTCATAACCCGCCTGCACATGGGCCAGGGCGATCCCCGCCGCCACCGTCCCGCCGATCTTCGCCTCCACCGCATCGCAGGCCCAGGCCGCTGTGCCCCGCGGTATCCCGCCCACTGTTGATACCTGCGTCGTATGGTCGAACGTCGTCCGTTTCGTCCGCCCCCCATAGACGGCCTCGATGGCGACGGAGTACTGCGT
>Ga0307378_10012077_pt1 | contig 11073 bp, 9 predicted proteins | sample UN1MG_FD_202238 | JGI IMG/M metagenome (GOLD analysis project Ga0307378, IMG submission 202238) | Soil microbial communities from Risofladan, Vaasa, Finland - UN-1 | ecosystem: Environmental > Terrestrial > Soil > Coastal area > Acid sulfate soil | place: Finland: Risofladan, Vaasa | collected...
CTTCCCGAATGGAATACGGTGTTAATCATGTCGATCCATCGTCACGTAATAGTATGGATGAGTATTTTGACCCCACGGGGTGCCACACCACCCCGCTGCGCGGCTGATCCAATTATCCTGGATCGGCGCAGGCCGATCGGCGCATTCGCCGTTTGCATGCACTTCCTCACCGCCCAGATCACTGTTCCAGAGACGTGTCAAAACGAAACTCCAACAAGATATTGAAACAGTAGACAGACGACTCCCGCAACTACCCGCTACTCAACTGTTCAACCGTCACTTCTCACAGTTATTCGAAAATGTTACGCTGTAGTGTTAAAGCCAATGAACCAACTGGATGGTATGCAGAGTTAGAAGAGGAAACAGAAGAGGGAGTCGATGAAGAGCCCACAAAATCAGATAACACAACATAAAAGGTTTTTGCATAACGGCACTCACACAACTTTTTGCAAGGAAAAATTTTTTTTATGCTGATAATATTATGCTAAATGATGCCGAAGAGTTCTTATTTGCACGTCTCGGGGCAGCAACCATGAAAGCTTTAGAAGTATTTACGCAATCGATGGCTTGGCTTAGGACATGTTTCTTCGACCACATGTTCTTCACCGAACGAGATATCGTCTGGACAATCCAGAAAAAGTCTAGTCAACTAATAGAACAACATCGGCTGCCGTTAACCATCAATAACGACTACGGAATTCTTCCTGGTAATCATAGAAGTTTATCTACTGATTTGGCATTCATCAATCGAGATACACAGCAGCTGCTTCTTGCAGTTGAGTTTAAATACGAACCATCTCATTCCAGAAATGACATATCCAAAAACAAGTTACCTGTTGTTGGTTGGGGCAGAGACAGTGTACAGAAGGATATTGATAGGATTCACGCGTTTGTTGAAGCTAAGAAATCGCAGTCCGCTTGCTCCTTGTTCATAGATGAGGGCGGTTATTTCCGTAAAAGGGACCCACACCACCACAGTGTCTGGATAGATTGGCCTGATAGGGTTTCTATCCTTTTTTCAATTGCACCGCCGGCACTTATGGCGTCGGTTGTAGAAAGTATGAATGGTTGAACCAGACGTCACTTCGTATAACGAGACTGTAAAATAAGTCAAAAGTGCGAATCGTTATGTAGAAATGGCTGTGTATCCATTCAGGACAGAGCGTTGACATAGTGTTTTTTAGTATAGATATTTATCGAGAAGGACTTTTTCTACAGCCTCAACTGCGCATTCGGGGATGCACTCGGCACCAGATAGGGGAGTAATTTTTTGCGGCTTATCTTACCTCACCCTTCCCACGCCGCCTTCGCCTCTACATACTTATGAAGGACCTCGTCGATCACGCGTCCGGCATCTCCTCCCATCCCTTCTGGCGTAATCTTGCCTGAGCTTTCTCCAGGCCTTCTCTGCTGTCGGTGCGAATATAAGCACGTCCCTCGTAATGTGGATGTTTGCTCCGCACATCATAAATACTTTCCTCCTATCGTTCTGTAATCAGTCCCCCCATGCCCGTCCCCTTCTTGATCCCCAAGGTGGATAGCTGCGCCCTGCGGATGCCGTTGGCGGCTGCAGCGTACCATGAATCACGGTCTGGAAAGCGTGCCGGTGGCACTCCGAGCCGCGATGAACCAGATTCCCTCACGATGAAACCGTCGGCGCCTCCGCACCGACCCCCGCCGAGGCGCCGACGACCCATCATGCGTCAGCGCTGACTCCCACCCATTTTAGTTGACAAAGAGACGATAGTAGTGTATAATCGGTTAAACGAGGACTGCGGGATCATAGTTTAAACGATAAGGAAATTTGAAGCCATCCACGTGTTATCTACAGGCGTGCAGCCTGAAAACAAGGAGGCGATCATGAGGAAATGGACCTTTGCGTGTATCATCCTGGCGCTCATCGCGCTCTCGGGCCCCGTGTTTGCGAACGGCACGGCCGAGACCAAGGGGACGATTACCGTCTGGGACTTCAAGTACGGCGACGTCCAGGGCGTTCAGCCCGCTATGAAGAAGATCGACGACCTGATCATGAAGCAGAACCCCGGGATGACGATCCAGCACGTCGGCCAGCCGAACGACAACTACTATCAGCTCGTCCGCGCGGCCGTTCAGGCAGGTGAGGGACCGGACGTCGTGATGTTCCACGGCGGGGTCCAGGCCTACGAGTTCGACGACTACACGGCCGAGCTCGACTCCTACATCAAGCCGTTCCGGAGCGAGATCCCCGAGTTTAGCTGGGCTTTCTGCTCGGCGGGCGGGGACGCCAAGAAGCCGGTCCATCTCGTCCCGATCACGATCCAGGGCATGGGCTTCTACTACAACAAGGCCTTGTTCAAAAAGGCCGGGCTAGACCCGAACACAGCGCCATCCGACCTTGCGTCCTTCATGGCGGCCTGCGAGAAGCTCAAGGCGGCCGGGATCGTCCCCATCACCGCCGGTCTCCAGGGTAACCCCTATACCCTGGACTTCATGTTCCGCTGTCTCGTAGCCAACATCTACGGCCCGCAAACCGTCGACCTCGTGACGGGAAAGCAGAGTTTCAAGGGTAACGCAGGGTTCAAGCGCGCCACGGAAATCGTCGCCGACCTGTTCAAGAAAGGCTACATTGACCCGAATGGAACCTCGACCCCCTACTTCATGGACGCCGCGAACAATTTCGCCGCGGGCAAGGGCGCGATCTTCGTCGGGCTCAACTCGGACGTCTGCCACTGGAAGGTCTTCAACGACGCCCTCGGCAAGGACAACGTCGGCTACTTCCCCACGATAAACTTCCCCGAGGCGAAGTTCAAGGACCAGCAGGTGGGGCAACCCTGCGGGATCGGCTATGCGATCATGAAGTGGTCCAAGAACAAGGACGCGGCGGCGAAGTTCATCGAGGGCTACGCCCAGGGTGAAGGGGCCTCCATCTGGATGAGCATGACCGGCGCCCTCTCTCCGAACACGAAGCTCGACGTCGGGAAGATGGGCTATCCCCTCGTCGGAGAAATTCTCAAGAGGACAGCGGATCGCGACTTCGTAACCCTGCTCACGAACGAGGACGCGAACAGCAACTTCGACCGGTACTGCACTCAGGCCTTCGTCTCCCAGGAGACAAGCCTGGACCAGTTCATCGATTCCTGCCAGACGATGCTGGACAACGCGCGGGCCGCGAAATAGCTCACGTTCGACCTGGGTTATCCGGAGCCATTCCGGATAACCCACGTATTACCCGAGGAGCGGAGATTGAAACGAACGCCCACAAGATTCGGGAGGGAGGCGTTCGATTCTTACCTCTTGATCGCGCCCCTCATGCTCCTCCTTTTTGTCTTCATCCTCTACCCAGTCCTTTCGAACCTGTACTACGGTCTGACGAAGTGGAAGGGAATGGGTACGGCCGTGTTCATCGGGCTAAAGAACTACGCGACGATGCTCGGCGACGAGAAATTCTGGATCTCGCTCAAGAACACCGGAATCCTGATCCTCTTCGTCCCCCTCGGCGTCCTCCTCCCCCTCATCCTTGCGGCGATCCTGCGGATGGGGCTACGGGGTTGGTCGGTATTCCGCGCCTTCATCTACCTTCCGAACATCCTGGGCTACGTGATCATCGGCCTCGTTTTCAGCATTCTACTCAGGAAGACGGGGCCCCTCAACGCCCTCCTCTCCGCGATGGGGGCTGGGGCCCCCGATTGGCTCAACAAATCGGACCTCGCCATCTTCTCGGTCGGCATGGTCTTCGTCGTTTGGCTCAAGCTCGGCTTCGGCTGCATCTACTTCCTCGCGGCGATGAGCGGGATCGACGAGAACCTCTACGACGCGGCTCACATCGACGGGGCCGGCTGGTGGCAGGTCTTCGGGAACGTCACGATCCCGTCGGTGCGCTTCCCGATCGAGTTCTTCGTCGTGCTCTCCTTCACGGAGCTTTTCGCCCGGGCCTTCCCCTTCATTTACAGCTTCACCCGCGGAGGGCCGGGCTTCGGTACCTTTACCCTCGAATACGGGATCTACAACGCTGGGTTCGTCGCCTTCAACATGGGCTACGCGAGCGCCTGGGCGACGGTGCTTTTCTTCTTCTGTTCGCTCATCGCGGTTGCCCAGGTACGGCTGATGACCGGAGGCGAACATGAGTAGCAGAGCGTCCTACCCTGCGACACTCCGGGCCCTGCTCTACCTTGTCCTCGTCGCTTTCGTCATCCTTGCCCTCTACCCGGTGCTCCACACCCTCGTGACGAGCCTCAAGACCACGCACGAGTACGTTGACAACAAGCTCCTCTGGCCGAATAGCCCCACGGTCGAGAACTACCTCCGCGTCATCGTCGCGGGGAACATGCTGCGGTATTTCGCCAACAACTGCATCATCATGCCGTTTGCGATGCTCGCCTATCTGCTGGTCTGTCTCACTGCGGGTTTCGCCTTCGGGAGGCTCCGCTTTCCCTTCCGGCTCCCGATCTTTCTCGCCGTCCTCTTTCTGATGATCTTTCCCCAGATGCTGCTTTCGCTCCAGATCTTTCAGGTCTGCCGCAGCCTGCACCTGGTCAACAGCTACCTCGGCGTGATCCTCGTCTGGGTCGCCTACTTCGCCCCCTTCGGAACCTACATCATGACCACCTACTACTCGACGGTACCCATCGAGATAGTCGAGTCGGCCCGGATCGACGGGGCGAACACCTGGCGGATCTTCGTCGGTCTCATGATCCCGATCGCGATGCCGATGGTCGGTATCATCGTCATCATCGGTTTCCAGTCGATGTGGAACGAGCTCCCCTTCTCGCTCCTGCTGCTTCAGAAGGACACGCTCAGGACGATCACCCTCGGGATCGCTATGATGCAGGGTCAGTACGGGCTGGATGACACGGTTCTGACCGCGGCGATCATGACCGCCTCGGCGGTGCCTTTCCTGCTCTGCCTCTTTTTCCAGAAATACATCGCGATGGGCTCCTACGCGGGAGCCGTCAAGGGTTAGCCCGAGCAGTCGAGCTCAGAAGGGGTCCTCCATGAAGCAACGCAACCGTTTCGTTTTCGACATGCTCGACCAGGATCTGCCCGAAGCTGCGGACGAGCTTGTCCGCAGGGCGGGGCGCCCGATCTCCGTCGGCGGCCGGGGGGGGGAGGCCGTCGTGCGGATCCCCTTTCGCGCGCGAAGGCTCGAAGGTCCTTTTCTCGTGCCCGACCCGACAGTCCCGGATCGGATCGTCGATTTCAGGGTCCGGGCCTACGGCGAGGAGATCCTGCGTCTGACCGCGGTTTTCGGGGATCGTGACCCCGCGGATGAGGCGAACCCCCTGCTCGAGTTCGACCCCGAGCTCGGACCAGTCGCGCTCCGGACCCGAGTTACCGACGACGGCTGGGAGCTCCGCGACGGCGCAGGGAGGCCGCGGCTGAGGATAACGACGCGGGACGGCGCCCGAAGCTTCTGGAGCGACCTTCAGCCCGAGCCGGAGCCTTCGTTCGACGCGGTCGTCTTCCCCGACGGGAGGACGGCCGTTGCCTTCGCCCCGGACGATGAGTTCTTTCCGAAGCAGCCCGAATCCTTCGCCCTCGGCCTCGTCGAACGCGGGGGAAGGACCGACCGCTGCCTCTATTCCCTACGGGCAGCCCACGATGAGAAGTTTGCTGGAACGGGCGAACGCTTCACAGGGATGAACCTCGCCGGCAAGACCCTCATCCTCGAGAACACCGACGCCCTCGGGGTCGACAACCGTCGGGCCTACAAGAACGTTCCCTTCTACGTCTCGAGCAGGGGCTACGGCCTGCTCGTCCTGACCTCGGCCCACGTGAGGCTCTCGCTCGCCGACATCTCGACCCGTGCGGCCCAGGGTCTCATCGAGGACGACCTCCTCGACCTGTTCTTCATCGGCGGGGGGAGTCCCGAAAAGATTGTCCGGAATTATCGCCGAATCACGGGCTTCCCGCGCCCTGTCCCGCTCTGGTCCTACGGGACTTGGATGAGCCGGATGAGCTACTTCAGCGCCGATGAAACCCGCGAGGTGGTCAAGAGGCTCCGCGAGGGAAGGTTCCCCTGCGACGTCGTCCACCTCGATACCGGGTGGTTCAGGAGGAGCTGGAAGTGCGAGTGGGAGTTCGGCCCCGAGAACTTCCCCGATCCCGAGGCCTTCATTGCCGAGCTCAGCGAGCGCGGGATCCGCGTGAGCCTCTGGCAGCTTCCCTGCGTCGTGGCGGGCACCGAGCACTACGAGACGGCGAGGGCGCTGGGCTACATCCCGGAGAAGCGCGAACGGGCAGAGCTTGGATCCAACTTCAGCGCGGTCGAGTTCGACGGGACGATCGACTTCACCAACCCTGAGGCGACGGCCTGGTACCAGGGACTGCTGGAGCGCCTCCTACGGATGGGCGCGGCCGTCATCAAGACCGATTTCGGCGAGGCGATCGAGGAAAACGCCGAGTACCGCGGCGCCCCCTACCGCCTCCTCCACAACCTCTACCCGCTGCTCTACCAGCGCGCAGCCTACGAGGTGACAAAGAGGGTCAAGGGGGAGAACGAGGCGATGATCTGGGCGAGGGCGGGCTGGATCGGCTGCCAACGCTACCCGATCCATTGGGGCGGAGACTGCGCCTCGTCTTGGGACGGGCTCGCCGGTTCGATCCGCGGGGGACTCCACCTCGGCATATCGGGCTTCGCCTTCTGGAGCCACGACGTTTCGGGCTTCCACGGGGTGCCAAGCTTCATGAACTCGAGGCCGGCGGATGACCTCTACGTCAGGTGGACCCAGGCGGGAGTTTTCGCCTCGCACCTCCGCTACCACGGGTCCAACGCACGCGAGCCCTACGAGTATCCCCGGATCGCCGACCTCGTGAGGAACTGGCTCAACCTGAGGTACGCCCTCATACCCTACCTCGTCGAGGCTGGGACCGAGGCGATCCGGACCGGCTACCCCGTGCTCCGCGCCCTTGTATTCCACCACTCCGACGATCCGACCTGCTGGGGGATCGACGATGAGTTCTACTGCGGGCCCTCCCTTCTCGTCGCCCCGATCATGAACTCGGAAGGAACCCGCGACCTCTACCTTCCCGATGGCGAATGGATCGACTTCTGGTCGGGCAAGAAGCTCACCGGACCGCGTTGGATCAAGGAGGTGACCTACCCCCTCGAGCGCATTCCGGTCTTCGCCGTCGCCGGAGCCGAGATCCCGGTCTACCCGGAGCAGGTCCAGCACACAGGGGAAATGGATCTCGCAAGGGTTACGAGGATCCGCTTCGACTCGGGCTACAGCGGGATTTCCTCCTCGATCCTCGGGAGGGTCACCGGATTGTAGATGGCCCCGGGCTGAGGTCGATCGGGTCGGGGAACCCCTACATTCGGGAAGTGTTCCTGCAGAACCAGAAGGTCGGCGAGATTGCACGCTCGCCGTGGCAACCGCTTGTTTGGATCTCCAGCTCTGACCGCAACATGCCCTTTTACAGCCTGGTGGACGCCGCGGTTTATACGGTGGCCGAGCATCTGGAGGGGGCTGCAAGATGAAAGACATAACGTGCGCAGTGTGCAGCGGAACCGGCAAGGTCAAGTACTGGGTGTGTGGCGTCGATGTGATAGACGCCTGCCCCATCTGCGCCGGCCGAGGAGTAATCCCTCCGGATCTCCATGACCTGGTGGAGGTCCGGCTTGTCCGGGAGGTCTACCATGATCGAGTTTGACCCAATCCGTCACAAGTACAGGGAGGGCGGCGTCCGGTTGCCCTCAGTAACAGAGATCCTCAAACGAGTGGGGCTCCTGGACACCAAAGGTTTCAGCCGCGAGTCGGCGGACTTCGGGACGGCAGTACACGAAGCCACAGCCCTGATCGACCTGGGCCGGCAGACAATCAAAGATTTTGAAGATGATCGGATGTATCACTACATCAAGGCCTGGGAGCTGTTTAAAGAGATGCACCATCCGGAAATGCTCGAGGTAGAGCAGATTGTAGGCGGCGTCGACGTGGGTTGTGCCGGTACGCTAGACCGGTTGGCTCTGTTCCCTTGGGATCCGCGGCCTTGCGTGATCGACCTGAAAACAGGAAAGGCGAAGCTCTGGCACCCGCTGCAGCTGGCCGGATACTGCTACGCGGCACAGAAGGAGTACCGGCGGATGGCCGTCTATATAGATGGGCACGGTGTGTTCCGGGCCGAGGAATATCGAGAAGAGCGGGACCTCCGTATTTTCAAGGGCGCCCTGGACTTTATCAATTCAGAGCTCCAGGCCGGTCGTCGGATCTGAGAGGGTTTCGTATGAAGACCGACATTGAGATCAGGGAAAAGACAAACTACACGGTTTTTGTCCTGGGGTGGCCTATCGGCAGCTTTCCTACACGCCTGCAGGCCGACCGTTGGATACAACAGGAGGCGGAGAAGGTAGTAAGTGAAATGCTGGCGGAGGTGCCTATTGAGCTTAAATATGCTCGGCCGGGCTGAGAAATACTCCAGGATCTGCTCGCGGCGGCGGCCTTCCTTTGAGTTGAATTTTTCCCGATAGTCTTAACTCGCTCGCATAGAACTACTATTCGACACCTGGCTTGTAACCCACCTTTGTGCCAATCGTATCGATAATCCACTGGGCATCTATGTCGTCGGGATCAGTGGTGAGCCTAATGATAATTGATCTGTAGTAGGGGGGGACTCTCCCCGTGGCAGCGCGTACTTGAGAGAACTCCCAGGAGTCTAGGATTCTGAAGTAATCATATCCTGAAGACAATGTTATCTCAGCTGCACGAACAATGCCTATATCCCTGACGCGCTCCATATGGGTGCCAGAGCTACCACTGACATTGATTCGAAATGTTTTTTCCCCCAAAGCCGTGTCGGTGTATCCGCCGACAGACTGCCCAATCCCCTGCTTTTTTCTTTGCTGATATGGTGTCATACACCCAAGTAGGGCAAAAATGCAAAGTGTACACACGATAACTTTGACTCTCATACAACTCCTCCTCATTCAAGCATAGTGTGGGGGGTACCTAAATACCACCCCACCCAAGAAAATCGCACCACGGCTATCCTCGTGAAGGTTTTTCTTGAGGAAGACGTATTTATCGGCGAAATAAGGAATTGGTAGCGTCACAAATAGTGGACCTACCTACAAAAATAGTACCATCACCATGAACCCAAGACTCATCGTACTCGGTTCGGGGGTGAAAAAGCCCATGAATCGATTGGTGGGTTACACACACCTGTTTTTTTCTTCCACGTTGTCCATTTCCACCAATTTCCAGCCTTACGGATCGCTTTGAAAACCCCTTCGCCTGGGCCAGTATGGTTGCCTCTTGCCTTTTTGCCTTCTTCCTCCACCTTTTTCATCCTTTTCTCAAGCCCTCTGTTCTAAACACGGATCAAAACCGTTGTAGTAATAGGCAAGCCGGATCTTGACGGCGTTCAGGGCACCTTCCACACTCCACTTGCCCACGTTGATACGCATATTGACGGTGCGCATGACCCGTTCCACCAGACTGACCGTTTTCCCGTGCATTCGGTTCAGCAGGCCGGTAAACATGTCAGAAGCAGCATTTTCCAAGTATGTGGCGCAGTGCTTCCATCCCTGCTGCAGACAGTAGCCGATCAGCTCCGAATGCCTCTGTTCTTTGCGGCGTACCATCTGGCGGATCACCTTCTCATCATCCACGTAGGAACGAATGGCACAAATGTCCAGCAGCTCAGCCAAGGCATAAATCCATGGCTGGCTTTTTCGTTTCACCCCATCCTTCCACAGATACCATTTGAACTGATGGGGGATGTGCCACAGACAACGCTGAAAGACCACCTTCACCCGCTCCCCGAGGGCGTTCAGGATGTTGGTATCCCCGTCGGTGACCAGAAAGAACTGCTTGAACTTCCTCAGACCCTCCAGAAGCGGCTCGAACAGCTTCTCCCACTCACCTTCGTAGTTTCCGATGGCCAGCCCGGCGATCCGGATACCACCTGTGCGTTTCAGCTGGACAAACACCTTCAGCTCCTTCCCACGTTTGCGGATCCCACGGATCGGAATCCCGGTGCCGTCGGCCTGCCCCATGGCAAGCTCCTTCTCATCCACCTCAAAGCGGATCTCCTTCCCCACTCGCTGCACACTTCTCCAGATCGTCATCCGGTCCAATACCCAGCCAAACATCCCCACAATCTTCTGCGCCACCCGGAAACTTGCCAGAGCCCCCAATAGCGCCAGCTTCCCTACCGTCTCCCGGGGAACCTTCACCTTCGGTTCCACCCCCAGAAGCTTCCGGGTAATGTACATCTTATGCCCACAGCGCTTGCACTTCACCTGCAGCTGAGCCAGGTGCACCAATCCGAAGATAGTCAGAAGCCCAGTGGGTTTTCCCTCTCGGGTTTTCCAGATAAACTCCTCGTCGTTTCCACAGCGCTCGCAGCAAAAGGGCTTTTTGACGAGCCTCAGGAAGTGTTCGGCAAAGGTATGGATCACGGCCTTGAAAAAATCACTGAGCAGCAGCGGCAACAACTGCACATAGGCCTGGCTGATGGCCTTAAGAGTTGGCTCGGGAATGTCGATACGAAGATTAATCTGGTAATCCATCTCCATGATGGGGCTCCTTCTACCCACCTATCGGCGGAAGGAGCTTTTTTTCTTCAGGACAAAATCCGCTTGCAGCCCCCAGAGCCAACCCACGTGCATGAACCCATCGCCCACCCGGCAATCACGGCTTGGCGCCACGAGTTATACACAATCGCTCGGCGGCGGGTTTCCCATGACCCGCCGACGGCTCATGTGCATAACTCTCGCTCTCCCATCATTCTCGCGACTTCTACGTTCAGGTCCACTATTTGTGACGCTACTAATAGTTTGCGCCTTCGCCGCGCCTGTGGTACAATTACCCAGCCCTGTATTTTCATCGGTACAGGGGTGCCGCAGCCGGGGTGTTAAAAGCAAGACTCCCCGGCTTTTTTCTGTTATAGGCATGAGCTATGGCGGTCTTCGGAAACCGAAATCTGTCGTGAACTTTATTAGATTTTAAGTTAGAATGGAGAGGCCGGTTATTATGAGGCTCTGGGCAATGATCAAAATCCTCGGTTTTTCTACTGTCCTGCTGCTCTTCTCCCTGTTTCTCTGCTTTCCGCAGGGCGGTGAAGAAGATAAACAACCGTTGACAGGAAGAAGCGACA
>Ga0307378_10012078_pt1 | contig 11072 bp, 7 predicted proteins | sample UN1MG_FD_202238 | JGI IMG/M metagenome (GOLD analysis project Ga0307378, IMG submission 202238) | Soil microbial communities from Risofladan, Vaasa, Finland - UN-1 | ecosystem: Environmental > Terrestrial > Soil > Coastal area > Acid sulfate soil | place: Finland: Risofladan, Vaasa | collected...
TTTTACTCTTATGAAAAAATCGAAAGCAAAACTAAGCCTAAATAGCGAAATGATCTGCAAATCTGATAAAAAGAATGAGTAAAACCTTTTTTATGCAAAAAAATCCAGATGATTTTGGGACAGCCTCCAAGCCCCGCCCCTACAAAAAACCGTTTATTTCAGGCTGGTCTTGATCTTGGCGAAATAGGTGTACAGGATCGGGATGAAGAACTGGGTGAGAAATATCGTGGCGGATAGGCCGCCGATCACGGCCACGGCCATGGGAGCGCTCATCTCGCCGCCCTGCTTGGTGGTCATGGCCATGGGGACCATGCCGGCCATGGTGGTGATCGAGGTGATCAGGACCGGCCGCAGGCGGGTCGCCGCCCCCTTGACCACGGCTTCCAGGCGGTCCATGCCGCTGTTTATGAGCTGGTTGATGTAGTCGACCATGACGATGCCGTTGTTGACGGCGATGCCGGTGAAAATGATGAAGCCCATGATGGCGCCCATGTTGATGGTCGTGTGGGTGAGGGCCAGCATCACGACCACGCCGATGAAGCCCAGGGGGATGGTGAACATGTTGATGAAGGGGAATTTCAGGTTCTCATAGAGCGAGGCCATGACGGCGAAGACCAGCACCAGGGCGATCAGCAGGGCGAAGCCCAGGGTGGTGAAGGTCTCGGTCATGTTCTCGTACTGGCCGGCCTGCTCGATGAAATAGCCCTCGGGCAACTGTGAACTGATGCCGGCGGTCTTTTCCTTGATCTCCTTGACGATCGAGCCCAGGTCGCGGCCGATGAAGTTGGCCCCGACCGTGACCTTGCGCACCATGTTCTCGCGGTCGATGCGCACCGGGCCGAAGAGGCTCTTGAAATCGGCCACCTGGGAGAGGTAGACCTTGGCCCCGGTCGGCGTCTGGATGGGAAGTTTTTTCAGGTCCTCGATGGAAGTGCGGTCGCTCTCATCGAGCTGCACGCGGATGTCGCGGTCCTCCCCTTCCAGGATCATGCGCGACACGACGGTGCCGATGGTATAGGTACGGACCTGGCTGGATATGGCGTAGGGGGTCAGCCCCAGCTTGGAAGCCTCCTCCTTTTTTATGTGCAGCTGCAGCTCGGGCTTGCTCTTCTCCAGGGAGACCTTAACGTCGCGCAACCCCTTGATGTCGACGATCCCGGCGCGGACGCTCTCGGCGATGCGCTCCAGCTGGGCCATGTCGCGGCCGAAGCAGTTGATCTCGATGGGATTGGTCGAGGAGCCCATCATCGAGGCGCCGGCAATGTCGATGGCCGTGATCCGGCTGTTCTCCAGCGTGGGGAACGACCTTCGCCAGCGCTCCAGGATCTGCTTGTCCGACTCCTTCCTCTCGCCGCTGGGCTTGAGATAAGCATAGATGATCGCCTCGTAGGAGCCGGCGGCGCCGGTGCCGCTGGCCGTGTCCTGGGCGCTCATCTCACTGGTGCCCACCTGTACGAAAGTGGTGATGACGTTGGGGTCCTTGAGCGACTGCTCCTCGACGTACTTGACGATGCGGTCGGTCTCGTCGACATTGGTCCCCACCGGCATGGAGAGCTTCAGGAAGAGCATGGCGCTGTCGGTGGCGGGCATGAACTCGGTGCCCAGGAAGGTGGCGCCGACCATGGCGAGGACAAAGACGGCGATAATGCCGATCAGCACTTTTTTTCTTTGGACCAGGGCCTTGCGCAGCCAGCCCTCATAGAGGTTGCGCGCCGGAGTGAACTTGTCCTCGCCCAGGTCGACAACCCCCTCGGCCGTCTGCGCCCCTTTTTTCTTATGGGCGCGGAACATCCAGGCGGCCAGCATGGGTACGATGGTCAGGGCCACGAACAGCGAAGCCATCAGGGCGATGATCACCGAGACGGCCAGGCTCTGCGCCATGCGGCCGGCGATGCCGGTGGCGAACACCATGGGGAAGAAAACGGCCACGGTGGTCAGGGTGGAGCCGGTGATGGCCAGCCCGACCTCGGACGTACCCGTGCGCGCCGCCTCGGTGGGGCTCATGCCCTCCTGCAGGTGGCGGAAGATGTTCTCGATGACCACCACGGCATTGTCGACAAGCATGCCCACCCCCAAGGCCAGCCCTCCCAGGGTGATCAAATTCAGCGTATACCCCATGATGTAGAAAGCGATGAAGGCCACCACGATGGACAGCGGAATGGTGATGCCGATGGTAATGGTGGGCTTGAGATTGCGCAGGAAGAGGAAAATGATCAGCATGGCCAGGAGGCCGCCAATGATGATGTTCTTGGTCGCTTTTCCTGACATCATTTCGATAATGCGCGACATGTCGAGCCAGACGTGGAACTTGACCCCTCCCTTGAGAGTAGGCGCAACTTCGGCCAGCACTTTCTTCACTTGGCGGGCGACCAGCACCGAATTGGCGCCGGAGCTCTTGGTAACCATCATCATGATGCCCTTGGTGCCGTTAAGGCGCAGCTTGAGGCGGGCCTCCTTGGGGGCTTCCTTCACCGTGCCCAGGTCCTTGAGGAAGATCGGCGCGCCGCTGCGGCTCATGCCGACTAGGATATCGCCAATCTCGGAAAAGGTCTTGAACTCGCCCATGGAGCGCAGCAGGAATTCCTTGTGGTTCTCGGTCATGTAGCCGGCGGGGAGATTGATATTGGAGGCCTGGATGGCCCCTTCCACCTGGCCGATGTTCAGGCCGCGCGACTCGAGCCTGCCCTTGTCGATGCTGACCAGCACCTCGTTCATCTCGGGCGAAAAGACCGCGGTTGAGGCCACACCCTCGATGCGCTCAAGGCGCGTGGCCACCTCGTTGTCGATGTAGTCGCGCAGCTTGCTCAGGCTCATGTCGCCGCCGGTGATACCGTAGGCGATGATCGGCATTTGCGAGAAATTGAACTTCATGACGAAGGGTTCGTCGGCCCCGGAGGGAAGGAATTGCGAATACATGCCGATGGTGTCGCGTATGTCCTGGGCGGCGAAGTCGAGGTTGGTCCCCCATTCGAACTCTACCATGACCACCGATTGCCCTTCTAAAGATATCGACTTGAGGTCCTTGATGCCCGAGACCGTGGAGATCCACTGCTCGACCGGACGGGTGATGTTCTGCTCGATATCTTCGGAGGAGACGCCGCTATAGGTCGTTATTACGGTGATGTAGGGGTAATCCATGTCGGGCAGCATGTCCAGGCCCAGCTTGGTGAAGGAGATCATGCCCAGGATGACGATGACCAGGACCACCATGGACATGGTCACCCTTTTTTTAAGCGAAAAATCGACGATCTTCATTTTTTGTCTCCAGACATGACGATGGCAGTGCCTTCTTTCAGGTCATAATTGCCTTCGACGAGGACCTGCTCGTCCGGGCGCACGCCGGCGATCATTTCAAAGCGGATGCCGTTCTTCTCGCCGATGGTGACGGCGCGCTTGCGGGCCGTGCCGTTCTCGTTGATCATCACTTCCTTGTCGCCTGCCAGCAATGCGGAAAGCGGAAGCAGATAGACGTTCTCCTTGCGGATGTACTCGATGGAGATATCGGCGTAGACGCCGGCCTTGATCTTCATCTCCGGGTTTTCTATCTTGATCTCCACCTTGAAGGTCTTGGAGATGGGGTCGGCGGCCAGGTTCTTGGAGTAGACCTCGCCGATGAACGTCTCGTCGGGGCGCGACGAGATCTTGACGAGACATTTCTGTCCGATCTGGATCTTTTCGATCTCCTCGGCCGGAGCGTCGACAATGACCTTGACCTTGGAAAGGTCCATCAGGGTCAGTATGCTCTGGCCCATGCCCATCATGGGATTGATCATGTCGCCCTCTTCCATGTTCTTGGCAGCAATGATGCCTGCAAAAGGCGCCTTCATGAAGGCGTTTTTCGCAGTATAGTCCACCAGGTCCAGGTTGGCCCTGGCGCTCTTCATCTGGGTGTCGGCGGCATCGAGGGCCAGCTGGGTGTTCTCGTACTGCATTTGTGAGATCGCCTTGTTTTCCAGCATTTTTTTCATGCGGTCCGCGTTCAGTTTGGCGTTCTGATATGCGGTCTGGGCCACGGCCATGGCGGCCCGGGCCTGCTTCTGCATGAGTTCAAGCGATGTCATGTCCAGCGTCGCCAGCAGTTCGCCTTGGCCGACCTTGTCGCCCTGCTTTTTCAGGATGCGGCCCACGCGGCCCGAGGCGTCGGGGGCGATATTGGCGGTCTTCCAGGCGCTGACCGTTCCATTGTAATTGAAGTATTTTGACAGCGTTCCCTTGGTCATGAGTTCGGCTTTTACCAGCAGCGGTTGTTTCTGAGCCTCTGCTTCCTGCCCGCCTTTTTTCGAGCAGAACGACAGGGTGAAAACCAGGGCCAGCAGAACGATTAAAATTCTTTTCATTCGACACCTCCGTTGATATCGATGCCAGTGATCTTTTCCAGCTCAGCGATGGCGATATTATAATTGTAAAAGGCCTGCAGGTAATTGACCTTGGCCCGCGTCAGCTCGTTGTACGAAGAATTCAGCTCCAGGATGGTGATCATCCCTTCCCGGTAGTTGAGTTCGGCGATGCGCACTCCTTCCTTGGCGCTTTCCACGTTTTTCAGCCCCAATTGTATATTTTCATATTCCTGGTTGATGGTCCGGTAGCCGCTCTCTACTTCCAGGCGGGTGGCATCGTTAAACTGTTTGACATTGAGGTCCATGATCCTTTTCAGCACTTTCATTTCGCCGACCTGGGCGCTTCTTTTCAAGCCCGTGAAGATGGGGAAGCTGACGCCCAGGGAGATATTGAAATAGTTGTCCCAATTGCCCGAGTTGAACTTGAAATAATCGGATTGGTAGCTGTAATTGGCCACAATGGAAAAATTGGGAATGTATTGGGCCCAGGTTATTTTGAGCATGTTGGCGATCTTTTGACTTTGCATCTGCAACTGCAGCAGTTCGGAACGGTTTTTCAGGGAGCCCTGCAGCAATTTGAGCAATTCCAGCTGCAACGGCCGGTAGCCCAACTCTCCCTGCAGGCGAATTCCCTGTTCCGCCGGCAGCCCGAGCATCAGTTTCAAGCCCAGTACGGAAGTTTCCAGCAGGTTTGCCACGCGCAACACATCGGGCCGGGTGGCGCTCAAGGCGAGTTCGGCGCGCAGCAGGTCGTACTGGGAAACCATGCCCAGTTCAAAGCTCTTCCTGACGTTCCCATAGTTGCTCTCGGCCAGAGAAAAAGCCTCCTGGTGCGCTTTCTGCAATTCCTGCAGGATCTGGATGTTGTAAAACAGCTTGCGTACGCCCAGAATCGTATCGGCCCGGGAATTGTTTTGTCGTTCCTTGGCCAGCTTCAGGTCCAGTTCGGCATTTTTGTAGTTGAAATAGATTTTTCCGCCGGTGAAAACGGGCTGGACGACCTGGAAAGTGAAGGCGTAATTCTTGGTGAAGCGCAGGGTTGCCTGGGTAGGCTCGGCGCCCGGATAGAAGGGCGGGATCTCTATGGTCATCAGTTTTTCATCAAGGATCTTGCTTCCCTGCAGTGTCGCCTCCGGCAGGAACCCGAAATTCTGCAGCAGGCGGTAGCGGTACTGTTTCACTTCCTGCTGGCTGATCCGGTATGCGCTGTTGTTGGTCAATGCCAGCTGGATCGCCTGGTCCACGGTCAGATCCATGGGGGGATTCTGGCTGAATCCCTGAACGGCCAGCAGCAGGAATGCCCATAATGCTTTTTTCATCGATGCCTCCTAGGCCAAAATGCCGTGTTTCAATAATTTCATGATCAATTTTTTTTGCTTGTCATGATCGATGCCTTCACCCATGATCGATTCCATAAAAGCGCTTTCCAGGACGTTGCTCACGATCGTGCCGACCATTTCATCGTTGAAATCGGCCAGGATGTCCTTGCGCACGATGTCCTTGATGAAACGGCCCAGGGTAAGGACCATCTCGCGCCTGATACGCAATTGCAGGCTCAAATGTTCATCGAAATTTTCGTGGAGGATCATGTGGTGCTCGCGGATGATCATTCTCAAAAAGTCGCGCTTCTGCTGCACCAGGGAGAGCGAAAGGTCGATGATGTCTTCGATGGTCTGGTACTTGTCTGTGCTGTTGGCCATGAGATTATTGGTCATGGTCGCGATCTCTTTTTGAAAGCGCTGCCAGAGTCCCGTGAACAAGGCATATTTGTTTTTGAAATAGTTGTACAAAGTCGGTTTGGATATGCCGCATTTTTTGGCGATCATGTCCATTGAAGTGCTTTTATAGCCGTGTATGGAAAATATCTCCTCGAAATTCTGCAGGATGAAATCACGCATTGCGTCTTCTTTGCTTGCAGCCAACTTTACCTCCGGTAAACAATATTAACTCAAGGATAATTAATTTACCTTGGGTAATATATTTTAACCCGGAGTAAGGTCATTGTCAATATTTTTCTTTACTTTTTTTAATTTTTAATTCTTTGTAACGGAAACAATCGAGCAAATGGTCGTTGACCATGCCCGTGGCCTGCATGAGGGCGTACATTATGGTAGAACCTACGAACTTGAAGCCGCGCCGCACCAGGTCTTTGCTCAAGGCGTCGGACAATTCCGTGCTGACCGGCAGCTGTGCCAGTGTTTTCCAGTGGTTCTGGATAGGGCGATTGCAGACGAACGGCCAGACATAGTTGTCAAAACTGCCGAATTCCTGGCGGATTTTGATGAAGGCCCTGGCGTTGCTCACCGATGCCGCAATTTTCAGACGGTTGCGGATCAGTCCAGGGTCGACCAAAAGTCCGGCGATTTTTTTTGGTCCGTAGGCTGCGACCTTCGCAAAATCAAAACCGTCGTAAGCCCGGCGGTAGTTTCCCCTTTTTTTCAATACCAGGGACCAGCTCAACCCGGCTTGCACCCCTTCCAGGATCAGTAACTCGAACCAGGTGCAGTCGTCATGCACCGGCACTCCCCATTCGCGGTCGTGGTAGGCTATATAAAGAGGGTCTGATAAGCACCAGGGACAGCGTTTCTTCATGACCGTACTCCTTCGGGTCAGGCAGGTCAGGGACCGGCCCGGAATAGAATAATGGACAGCGGTCGATAAAGTCAAGCTTGGCTAGCATCTTGACAATTCGCCGGGGATGGATTACATTTTAAAAATGGCCCTTACAGCAAATGATTTGGAGCAGATCAAGAACATCCTGAATGGAAAAAAGCTGCACATTTCCCGTCAAAAAATTGCCGATAGCCTGGCCATGCTGGACGAATCACAGGAAATTTTCCCCCAACCGCAGCAAAAAGCGTTGTTGGTCCAGTTGTTGCAATTATATGAAAATTCAAAAAAAAAAGTGGTCATTCAGCTGGAAGAGCTTGGGGAAAAAGAACTGCCGCTGACCGTGGTTATGGGAGTTCTGGCCGAAGACTGGACCGGAATGGCCAATTCAATCCTGGGCATCATCCATCAAAAACACGGCAACGTGCTTTTTATAAAGGGATTTACCCTAACCTGCCAGGAGCGCAAGCTGGGGGTCGTCCTGCTCTCTTTCCTGATCCAGACAGCGGAGGATTACGGCCGTTTCCTGAAAGACAAGAGCAATCTCCTGGCCGCCCTTAAGGAAGCCTCGCAGGGCACTTTGGGCAAAACCCTGCTGCTGGAAGACGAAACCATCAAATTCGAAATTTACAACCAGACCATCAACACTATCAAAAGAATGTATCGCGGGCCGGATATAGAAGAAATCATCGGTGAGAACGGCGAAACCCTGAAATTTTTCTCTTCGCGTTCCCGGGAATACCTGCAGGAAAGAAAGCTCTCCGATCTGGCCGGACTGGTTATCGACAATTACAAGTTCCAGAAGCAGATCCGCGACGGCCAGGCCGACAAGAAGATCAGGATTAAAAATTTCGAGACTCTGGACGAGCACCTTACCGGCATCACTTTCGGCTGCTGGGAAGAAAATTTTTCAGTGGAAAATTTCCTGAAAACCCTGGACTTTATTGTGCCGGGACACATCATCAAGCACCACAAGAGTTTTGTTTCCTCGGAAAAGATCCTGGTCTACCGCATCGAGATCGTCGACAGCCATGACCAGCCGCTGAATCCCGATGCCATCAAATCAATTGAAAGTTCTCTTGAGAAACTGATCAGCACCTCGGTCGACGAAAAATTCTCGCAGATCGAGTCAGTGGGAGGCTATGAGCATTACGCCCGGGCCATCATCCCTTTCCTGATGGAGGAATTAAAGGTCACCGGCATCAGCCAGGTATTCATGAGCGTGGAAAAGAAAACCGAGTTCATGATGCAGCTGAAGCTCATCCTGGTTTCCAGGCAAAGCAAGAAAAACAACCTTAACAAACTGATCCGCCTGCTGGAAAGCCGCAACGGCATCGAGATCCTGTCGGTCATCCCTCCCCGCCTGTACCAGAATCGCATCGAGATCAACATCATGAACCTGAAAATCGTTCTGACCGAATTCATTTCCATTGCCGCCATCTTTCAGTCCATCAAGAACATTTTGAAAAGCCTGTACGGCCAGGTCCGTGATTTTGACGAGGGTTTGCGCGACAGCGACATGCGTTCCCTGATGGACCTGACCGCCGAAGTGCATGCCCTCAACCCCCTGCTGATCAAGGAAATCTACTACAATTTCGATGAGATCTACCGCCTGGAGACCCCGCCCAAGATCATGGCCGAGATCATGAAGCTGGTTTGCGAGACCATCAAGGCGGCCAAAAAGCAGGAAATGGACCGGGTGATTGTCAAGTACAAGCACATCCGCCATGAACTGAAAAATGAATTTATTAAAACCATTTTTGTCATTTCCTACGTCAAGGAAAAGAAAATTATCAGCAAATTCATCAACAACCTGCGCAACATCGAAGTGTATTTCACCCGCATCGAATGGGAGCAGCGTTTTTACCTGATTCTGATATTCAAGAAAGACAACCTGGCGCTGCCCGACCAAGAGATAAATAAAATTAAAACCGAAGTGCTGGATAAATTCCTTAAAAACGCATTGATCATCGACGCCACCCAGCAGAGCGCCGATGAAGAGTGCTGAAACTGACCGCCACATGTTCGGCCTGAATTCCCCTTACCAGATCACCGCCGCCCAACAGGCGGCCGTGGATGAAATCGTTCTGAATTTCCGCCAGGGCTGCCGCAAGCAGGTACTGCTCGGGGTAACCGGCTCGGGAAAAACGTTCACCATGGCCCGGATCATCGCGGAATTGAACGTCCCTACCCTGGTCCTTTCACCCAACAAGACGCTGGCCGCCCAGCTTTTTGGAGAATTCAAAGGTTTTTTCCCCAATGATCGCGTCGGCTATTTCATCAGTTATTACGATTATTACCAGCCGGAAGCGTTCATACCGCAGAGAAATCTTTACATATCCAAAGAGGTTTCGATCAATCCCGAGCTGGAAAGGCTGCGCCTGGACGCCACGCGCAACCTGCTGGAAGCCAGGGAAACGATCGTGGTGGCATCGGTTTCCGCCATATACAGCATTGGCGCCCCCGAAGATTTTCTCGAACAGAAGGTCACGCTGGCCGTGGGCGACCGCGTCGAGCGCAAGGCGCTTCTCAACCAATTCGTGCTGCTGGGCTACAGCCGCAGCCATGACCTCATCGAAAGCGGCAAATTCAGGGTGCGCGGCCAGATTATCGAGATCTTTCCCACCAGCGAGGAGAATCCGCTGCGCCTGGTTTTCAGCGGCGATACCATCGGCCGCGTCGGCCCTTTCGACGCCATTACCGCTGCCTGGCTGGGCGAGAAAAATCAGGTCAACATTTTCCCGATCAACTTCTTTTTTTACCGCGAGGCCCGCTTCCGGGAAGCGGTGGCCAAGATCGGCGCGGAACTGGAAGAGCGGCTCGCCTATTTCAACGCCCAGGGCCAGCCCGAACTGGCCGAACGCCTGCGCCAGCGCACTCTTTTCGACATGGAAATGCTCGACCAGTTCGGCCATTGCCCTGGCATCGAGAATTACTCGCTGTATTTGACCGGGCGCCGGCCCGGCGAAGCCCCCTACACCCTGCTCAACTTTTTTCCGCAAGGCTATCTAACTATCATCGACGAGTCGCACGTGACCGTGCCGCAGCTCAACGGCATGTACGCCGGCGACCGCTCGCGCAAGACCAAATTGGTCGATTTCGGTTTCCGCCTGCCGTCGGCCCTGGACAACCGCCCCTTGAATTTCCCCGAGATCGCCGAGCGGCTGCAGAATGTCCTCTATGTTTCCGCCACGCCCGCCCCTTTTGAGATCGGCGACTCCGGCAACCGCGTGACCAATCTCCTGGTACGTCCCACCGGCCTGATCGATCCCCAGGTGGTGGTCAAAACAGCCGACGACCCGGTGCAGGACATGCTGGCCGAGATTCGCAAGGTTATCCCCTCAAGCCGGGTCCTGGTCACCACCCTGACCAAGAAAATGGCCGAAAAACTGGCCGATTTCCTCACCCTGCAAGGCATCCGTTGCGCCTACCTGCACTCGGAGATCAAGGCCCTGGACCGGGTAAAGATCATCAAGAAATTGCGCCAGGGAGAATTCGACGTGCTGATCGGCATCAACCTGCTGCGCGAGGGGCTGGACCTGCCCGAGGTTTCCCTGGTCATCGTCCTGGACGCCGACAAGGAGGGCTTCCTGCGCTCCGCGACCTCGCTGATCCAGACCTTCGGCCGCGCCTCCCGCCATATCGACGGCAAGGTCATCCTCTACGGCGACGCCACCGTGCGTTCGGTAAAGAACGCCATTGCCGAATCCCTGCGCCGGCGCAACTACCAGATCGAATACAACGAAAAACACCATATCACGCCGGCCTCGGTGCAGAGCCCGATCAAGGATTTCCACGACGACGATTACTGGCTGAAAAAAAGCGAAGAGACCTTGCCCTCCGACTTCAAGAACCGGGAAGCGCTGGAAAAGGAAATTGATAAATTGACGGCCGCCATGAAAAAAATGGCCGCCAGCCTGGATTTCAAGAACGCCGCCCAGCTGCGCGATCGCATCAAGGCCCTGAAAAACCTGCTGATCGAGATGTTCTGACGCCGGCGCCGCCGTGATTTTTTCTACGGTAGAGAGATCAAATCACCGGTTCGGTTATGGCGACGGTCTTTTCGCTGACATCGCTGCCGCCGTCGTTGTCGGTAACTTTCAGGGTAACCGAATAGGTTCCCGC
>Ga0307378_10012080_pt1 | contig 11070 bp, 10 predicted proteins | sample UN1MG_FD_202238 | JGI IMG/M metagenome (GOLD analysis project Ga0307378, IMG submission 202238) | Soil microbial communities from Risofladan, Vaasa, Finland - UN-1 | ecosystem: Environmental > Terrestrial > Soil > Coastal area > Acid sulfate soil | place: Finland: Risofladan, Vaasa | collected...
AAGTTATTTGACTATCCTCATCTTTCAGATTATTCTATAGTTACAGAATGTTTTTTTAATTATAGACCCCAATTCCTTCTCACAAACTCTACAAAATTTTTAAAAATCCTTCTTTTTTTATGGCAGTTTTTTTAAATAAACTTTTTTTGTATGCTTCATTTTGGGTTGCAATCAATAAATATATTAAATGATCATCTCCCAAAAACTAACTTTACTTAAGCAGCAATTTTAATTCCTTATACTCATTTGATCATTAAACTAAATGTTAAAATAAAAATTTAGTTTAATGATTTCTTAATATATAATTGATCTATATCTTTTATCTTCCCGGAAGAAAGTTTAGGTGGTAAGGCAAATGCTTTTTTAGAGTGCATCAATCCACTGCCAAGCAAGCTTTCAGTCATTTTTAAAGCAATTTTTGAAGGATTGATTACAGGTATTTTTAAAACATTTGATATCTCATCTGCAACATTTAAAAAGCCCATTGTCATACATCCTAACACCAAACAATCAGCCCCATCCTTTTTAATTGCTTTTTGACTTACTCTGATTATTTTTTCTAAGGTAGCTTTCCTGTTTACTGCTAAATCTAATACGGCAATATTTAAAGAACGCACAGAAGCTAATTTATTCAATACACCAGCCTTATATGCGAGTTCTTCGGTGCTAGAAATCATAGATTCATCAATTGTAATCACTGTAAATTTATGACCTAACATGGCTGCGGTTAACATACTAGATTCGGCTGGACCTACAACCAACATTTTTGAAGTAATCTCTCGCATAGCATCTAAACCAGGGTCACCTGCACAACCTAAAATAGCTGCATCATACCCTTCTTTTTCTAATTTAAATATTTCTTTTGCGGTAGCGGGAATACTTAAATACTCTTCGTACATAGATTCAATTGATGCCGGTCCTTCGGTAACACTTACAATATCCACCTCTGTATTTGGGAAAGCCCATTCTTTTAATAATCCCCCTCGACGAGTTACCTCTTGAATATCCATGGGGCCTGGAACTACATATACTATTTTCATTTTTTCACCTCCATTAAAATATTTTTTGATATAATCAATTTACACGAATATTTTTTAATATTTATTTTTAGTTTATATGGCGTGCAAGCCAATGGTTCTTATTTATTTTTTTCATTTTTGGTTCCACTTTAAAACATATTTCAGTAGCAATTGGACAACGATTTTGAAAAATACAGCCGGGAGGTAAATTAATTGGACTGGGTACATAATTTTTAATTTTTATCTCCTCATTTTTAACCTCAGGATCCAGAATAGGAATCGCCAAAATCAATGCCTGTGTATATGGATGGCGGGGATTTTCAATTAGCTTATCTGTTTGACCTATTTCTACAATTTTGCCTAAATACATAATAGCTATTTCGTGACACATATAGCGGATCAAAGAAGGATCATGAGATATATAGAGTGTTGTTAATTTCATCTTCTCGGATATTTTTTTCATTTAATTTAAAACACCTGCCCTAATTGAGACATCCAGCATGGTTACCGGTTCATCGGTAATGATTAATTTTGGTTTTAACGTAAGTGCTAAGACAACAATTGCTCTTTGTTTCATTCCTCCTGAAAATTCATGAGGGTAATGATGTAACCTTTTGGGATCAAGACCCACCATTAAAAAAAACTTTTTGGCTCTTTTTTCGGCTGAATTTAAATTCATTCCACCTTTAATTAACAATATTTCATTAAAGGCATCAATCACCGGATAGACAGGATTTAATGAATCCATCACGACTTGTAGAATTAAAGAAAGATCTTTCCAGCGGATAGTTCGCATGCGGTCTTCAGAAAAACCAATCAGATCTCCTCCGTTAAAAAAACTTTTCCACCGGTAAAAGGTACTCCTATTTATCTCAAAGATCTCACAGATCTGTTTGAGAGAATAATCTCCGGAGCTGTACAGGTTAATGGCTTTATATCTTACCTTTGCTTCAGGGGATAATTTATCTATATAGTTTAACTTAGCTATGCTCTTCCCCCAATAAGGCCGAATGTAAGACAGGTAAGTTGCCGTTCCAATGCTCCCCTTCATGATCTCTATGCACCTCTTTTTGCTTCTATTTTAGTTGACTTCTTTCATCCTGGCAATGGTGCATATGTTCTGAACTTATTCAGCATAGATAATTTTCTGTGAATTAATATTAAAACTAAGGCTAAGGCACTAAAAAAATGTAGCACCTTAGCCTTAACGGTGTCAAGGGAAATATTTTTTCTAGTTTCCCAAGATATTTTTTATTTCTTATACACTTGGCTCATTGATTGAGGATCAATAACTCCCCTAAGATCACTAGGGAACACTGTAATTCCACCAAATTTATTGTTGTAGGCAAAGTAGTACTGCTGTACATACAGCGGGACAACCGGACACTCATCAACAAATTCTTTCTGGAACTTAGCTACCCACTCATTTCTTTCATCCACATCAACTGTACTTCCGCAATTTTCGATGTATTCATCTAAGGTATCATTCTCGTAACCCATAAAATTCAAGAAAGCATCTGAGTGATAAAGGGTATTAATGGAATCAAATGGATCATCAATAATTCCCCATCCGCCTAAATTAACTTCAAATTTTCCTTGATTGAAAAGTAAATCAGTATATGTAGTTTTTTCCAATGGTTTTAAAACCAATTCAATACCAACTTCTTTTAAGTTAGCGACCAGAATTTTAGATGCTTTATCCAGATATATATCATTGCCATCGAAAATCAATTCCAAAGAGACATTGTCTCCACTTTCCGGAGAATTTAAAATTTCATCATTATCTGTATCTTTATATCCGGAATCAGCTAATTTTGCTTTGGCTGCTTCGGTGTCATAAGCAGGGAACTCGGCATCAGGATTTTTATATTCCTGGTATACTGGTGAAATTGGATTTGGCATGGGTATTCCTGCTCCCTGTAAAGCAATCGCAATAATCCGTTCTCTGTCAATAGCATTTGAAATTGCTTGTCGGACTGCTTTGTCCTTAAGAAATTGGTTATCATAATTAAACCCAATATAGACATAACCAAGGCTAGCGGCTGAAACAACCGTAAAATCATCATTGTCTTTTAGTTCTTGGGCAGCTTCTACTGGAATACCGGCAACAGTAAGATCAATGTCTCCGGTTTTCAGTGCTAAAACCATAGTATTCAGATCAGGATATACTCTATAAATAATCCTATCTAAATATGGTTTGCCTTCAGGAGAACCAAACCATTCGTCAACACTTTCTAAAAGATAATATTGTCCTCGCTTTGCTTCCACTAATTTAAATGGGCCCATTCCAACTACGTTTTCGTTATTCTGAAATTCCTTAATATTATCAATATTTTCCCATATATGCTTTGGAATAATCTTTTGCCAGAAGCCAATTCCAGTAATAAATCCCGGAGAAGGTTCGTTCATATGGTATACAATAGTTAGATCGTCGATGATTTCAACAGATTTAACTCTATCAAAATAATCAGCTTGCCATTGATATTTTCCCTCATACATAATATCTCCAGTAAATTTAACATCAGCAGTGGTAAAGGGAACTCCATCTTGCCATTTTAGACCTTCTATCAGTTTTACTGTAATTTCCAGGCCATTTTCAGACATCTCATATCCTTCGATTACATAAGGAATTTTTTCCCCCTCTTCATTAAAGACCAATAATGTAGGATATATGTTGTTTAATATCCAAGAAGAAGCCCGGTTGTTAGCTATTAACGGATTTAATATTTCCGGGTCTACGGTAATACCAACTGTAATAGTTCCTCCGAATTTTGCTTCATCCGCTGCAATGGCGGATAAAGAAAATACAGAAATCAGTAAAGTAAAAATCATAACAAAAATAAGCTGTTTTTTCATTTTTATTTTTTCTCCTTTTTTTTATTTAATATTTTTGAAGTTGTTTTTCCATATAGAATTTCACCAGAAAAAACCGGCATTACCTTCTCAACTTCAAGAGCTAATTTTCCATTAACAAGGACATATTGAACTCCATTGGCCATTGTTAACGGTTTTTTATAGTCTACCTGTTCAGGAGAAGGATAAGAATATTGTTCAAGGTTAATTACGCTAATATCGGCAATCATGCCTTCTAATAAAAGACCTCGCTTGTCTAATCGGAATTGCTGTGCAGGTAAACTAGTTATTCTACGAATAATTTCTTCCAAACGAACTCCGGCATTATGGTACATCTCGTAAAAAATAGGAAAAGCCCCTCGCCTTTGAAGTTCGTACCAGCAAAACGGATCATTATATTCACCCATGATAGTATCTGAGCCAACCATAACTAAAGGATTATTTCGAATGTTTTCTGGATGTACTTCATCAGGAAAATCTTTCCTTGTGCGTCCGCCTAACCAGAAGCTAATTTGATCGTTATCGTTACTCAGCAATTCAAATATAATATCGTCAACAGAGCAATTTTTTTGCTGGGCTAATTCCCTAATAGTTTTATTTTCTAATTCAGGATTACCGGTATTAATTAAGATTGTTTCACCTTTATCTTCATTAAACAACATTTTATCCTTCATAATTTCTTGGCGACCATTTTCAGTTTTTAAAGCTATTTTCACCCCCTTTTCTCCAGAATCGAAGAGTTTAGAAGACAGAGCACTTATGAAAAAAATTAAACGGTCTTTGCGAGTACAATGGGCTGTGCTTTTTGGTATGGTATCCACTGCAATTTCCACCCCTTTTTTGCGGGCTTCTAAAATTTCATCAAATGCCTGAGGAACCGTAGGAGTTAGATGAGAAACCTGAACTCTTACTTTAGATCTGGAACCAATTTTAATGGCTTCTTTTACTGCTTCCAAATAACCGATATAATTTCTTAGATGAGAAGCATATATACCATCATAAGCTGCTACAATTTTAGCCACCTTGATTAATTCCTCGGTCTTCGCATAACGACTCGGAATGTAAGCTAACCCGGTAGAAATTCCTAAAGCCCCTTGCTGCATTCCTTCTTCGACGATCTGGTTAATTTTTTCTTCTTCTTCCAATGTAGGAGGGCGATCCCTGGTTTCGCCCATAACCTGCCATCTGATAGTCCCATGGCCTAATAAAAAACCCATGTTAACGTTAGTTCCTTTTCCTAAAACAACTTGAGTATAGCTAGAAAAATCATGCCACTTTGGTACATTTTCCGTATAACGATCTCGAGCTTTTTGGGAAATCAATCCATTTTTATGCATATATTCAAAAATTTCTGCTGATGTTCCCGGTGTAACTGAATGGCCACAATTTCCACTAATTATGCTAGTAACACCCTGGCGAAGAAATACTTCGAAAAGTCCATCATCTAAAACAACTAGTTCTTCGTGGACATGGGGATCAATAAAACCAGGGCATACTAACATGCCTTCAGCATTAATAACCCGATCTGCTTTTTCCTGAATGTATGAGCTTACTTTAATTATTTCATTGTTTACAATACCTACATCCCCTATAAATCCAGGATTACCAGTACCATTTACAATAAAACCTTGTTTAATAATAAAATCATATTTCATCTCTACCACCTTTATATTTTCTTATTTTGAATTACTAGCTAAACTTCAATAACTAAATCTTCTAATTCTTTACTATATTTTGTTAGCACTTCAGGTTCTTTTTCTGTTACTAATACTGTATCAGAATGTCTAAAGCCGGAAAGCCCTTCTATATAAATTCCTGGCTCACTGGAAAGAATCATTCCCTTTTGGAGAACAGTGTGATCCCCGATCTCCACCCATGGAATTTCGTGTTCCTGCAAACCTTTTCCATGACCTGTACGATGGCGAATATAATCCCCATAGCCCCTTTTTCGAATAAAATCCAACACTTGTTTATCGATATCAGAACACAAATTTCCGGGTTTCATTAGCGAAATACCTAAAGATTGAGCATCTTTCATAATTTTAAATGCTTTTTTTCGCAGTTTATCCGGTTCACTGACAAAACAAGTTCTTTCACATTCCGTCCGGTAGCCTTTAATATTTGCTCCACAGCTAAATAAAATAGTATCCCCTTTTTGAATAATCCGAGATGAAGGCAAGGCGTGAGGCAATATCGTTCGTTCACCACTCGGAATTAAGCCTCCGGCAGGTCCACCGGGTACATAAATAATTTCATTTAGTTCCTGAACCATCTTTTTTATTGTGGCAATTTCCATTTCTGCAAGCAATTCTAATTCCGACTTTCCAGGAAGACAATGTTTAATGCCATAATCAACAATAAAATCAGAATAATTGGCTGCCATCTTTAAATACTCAACTTCTTCTTCCGATTTTATTAACCGCATCTGGTAAATAAAATCATCTACTTTTAAATTATCAAATTCTGTGCTCCACTTCTGGAAAAGGCGTTCTTTAGCATTATCTATAACAATATTTTTTAAATGAGGGTAGATTGATTTTAATTCTTGAATTATCCATTGAAAAACATCTTTTTCTCCAGGAAATTCAAAATAGACTTTTAGAATATCAACATGTTTCATCTTCATCGCTTCTACTTCTTCCATTGACGGTACAAATAAAGTAGTTTCTCCTGAAGAGTGGAAAAAATAGATAATTGGGCGTTCAGTCGAAATATGATAAAAATCTAAATAAAAAATATTATAAGGTTCGGTAACAATAAAACCGTCGAGTCCGTTTTTATTTAAATAGTCTATAATCTGACTATTTCTGTGATTAATTTCTTTTTCTGAAATCACCATACAATTGGCCTCCTTAAAATAATTATTTTAATTACTCTCTCAAACGGGGATTTAATGCCTCCCGCATTCCCATGCCAAGAAAGTTAAAAGAAACAACAAAAAATGTAATAGCTAGGCTAGGAAACAAAGAAAACCACCATGAGGAAATGAATGCACCACTTCTATGAGCATTATGAAGAATTTTCCCCCAGCTCCAGGTTAATGGATCGCCTAAACCTAAAAAACTTAAAGCTGACTCGGAAATAATTGCAGTAGCTACAACAATTGTTAAATTTACCAAAATAGGAGCACTTGCGTTAACTAAAACATGGTGAAATATAATTCGATTTGCCCTAATGCCCAGGCTTTTTGCAGCCTCGATATACTGCATGCCAGTTACCTCGGCTGCGGCTGACCTGGTAATTCGAGCTATCTGGGGCCAGCTAAAAAGTCCAATTATTAAAGCAATATTATTGATATTCGAGCCTAAAACTGCTGCTGCAATAATCATTAAAGGCAGTAAGGGAAGGGTAAGAAAAACATTAGTTAATCCCATACCTAATGTAGAAACCCATCCACCGTAATAACCTGAGAAAAGACCAATTGGAATTCCTATCAAAGCAGCAATTAAAACAACCAGGAAACCAACTTGGAGAGAAATTCTCGTACCCCAAATAACTTGTGAAAATAGATCCAAGCCTAAAGCATCGGTACCAAAAATATGTTCCAAAGAAGGTGAATTCAGTATATCTTTAACTTCACCATAACCAGAAACAGATTCAGCAATATATGGAGCGAATATGGCCACCAAAAAAACGACAATCACGCCAATTAAGCCAATTACACCCAAACGGTGCTCAAAAAAAGATTTTCCTATTCGTAGCCATTTTCCCTGTTGATATGATCGAAATTTATTCATAGTTAAATATGTATCACCTCATTCCATCTTCATACGGGGATTTAAATATGCACAAATTAAATCAGCTACAATATTCATTACAATTACGCTTAGCGCTAAAACAATAAACGAACCTTGCAGTAAAGGAAAATCTTGTTGCCCAACCGCATCGTAAATCATTCTGCCTACTCCAGGATATGCGTATACTGTTTCAGTTAAAACTGCCCCTCCAACCATTCTTCCAAAAAGCATGCCAGCCATGGTAACTGTAGATATCATTGCATTTCGTGCTCCATGATTCCATATGACTCTTTTTTCTTCCATCCCTTTAGAACGGGCGGTGCGAATATAATCTTCATTAAGAACGTCCACCATACTGGCTCGAGTAAAAAGAATATAATTAGCTAAATAGATAATGGTTAGGGTCAGTACCGGAAGAATAAAATGCATTCCAACGTCCAGGAAATATTCCCAACCACTTAAACCTGGTGTATAGCCTCCGCCAATTGGAAAAATCGGCAAAATATACCCAAAAAGGAATAAAAGCATAATTCCTAACCAGGGGATAAAAATGGACATTCCCAGAATAGATAGGGCATTGATAATTTGGTCAACTAATTTCCCTCTTTTGTAAGCAGCCATGACTCCAAGAGGAATACCTATACTCATAGTAATTATTTGAGTTATCCCCATAAGAGCTAATGTCCAGGGAAGCCTTTCCCTGAGTATTTCGCTAACTGGTGTTCGGAATACAAAGGATACTCCTAAATTTCCACAAAATAATTGTTTAAGATATAAAAAATATTGAGCAATTAATGATTTATCTAATCCAAAATCGACTAACAAACGTTGACGTGCTGCTTCGGTCATTCTTGGGTCAATTAACATTGTGGTTGGATCCCCGGGCATTAAACGTAAAATTAAAAATGTAATGCTAACTGCAATAAAAAATGTAATAAAACCCTTAATCAGTTGTTTTTGTAAAACCTTGAACATTTTTTAGTTTATTCTTCCTTTTTCTGATATAGATGGCATCGAACTTGATGATTGTCAAAATTCACCAAGTCGGGATGAATTTCATGGCAAACATCCATTACTTTAAAACAGCGGGTACTAAATTTGCATCCGGTAGGAGGATGTGCAGGACTTGGTATTTCGCCTTTTAAAATAATTCGTCTTCCCCGCTTATTTGGGTCAGGAACTGGAATTGCAGAAATTAAAGCCTGCGTATAGGGGTGTAAGGGTTGATTGAACAAATCTTCTTTATTTGCAATTTCCATAATTTCTCCCAGATAGATAACTATAATACTATTACTAACAAATTTAACTACGCTTAAATCATGGGCAATGAAGATATAAGTCAGGCCTAATTCTTGCTGTAAATCACTGAATAAATTTATGATTTGAGCTTGCACAGAAACATCTAATGAAGAGACAGCTTCATCAGCTATGATTATTTCCGGATCCAAAGCCAAAGCACGAGCAATTCCTACCCGTTGACGCTGTCCTCCACTAAATTCATGAGGATAGCGAATATAGTAATCTTTATCTAATCCTACCTTCTCTAAAAGCATTAAAGCCTGATTAAAACAATCGTCCTTCTTGTAAATTGCATGCTCTCTCATTGGTTCTACAATACATTCACCAATTGATATTCTTGGATTTAAGGAAGCAAAAGGATCCTGAAAAATCATCTGTATATTTTTTCGAATTTTCCTTAATTTCTCTCCCTTCATTTCAGTGATATTTTCGCCCCGATAAAAAATCGATCCTCCTGTTGGTTCCACCAACCTTAACAAAGAACGACCAATGGTAGATTTACCAGAACCCGTTTCCCCAACAATACCCAAAACTTCGCCCTTATAAAGATCGAACGAAACATCATCAACAGCTTTTGTATAATTAGTTACCTGCCCAAAAAAATTTCTTTTTAAAGGAAAATAAGTTTTTAAGTTTTTAACTTCTAATATTTTTTGTTTTTTCATAATATTATATTTTCTTTTAATTTATCCTGTTGCCAACAACTAACTAAATGTTTTGAATTAGTCTGTAATAATGGAGGAACTTCTTCGAAACATTGTTTTTTTGCAAATTTGCAGCGAGGTGCAAAACGGCAGCCACAAGGAAAATCTTTAGGCGCTGGCACATTACCTGGAATCATATTAAGACGTTTTTTCTGTTCATTCAAAATAGGCAAGGATTGCAATAAGCCTATAGTATAAGGATGTTTGGGGTGAGAAAATAATTCATTTACACTTGCTTTTTCCACAATACATCCGGCATACATAACTGCTACTGAGTCACACATTTCTGCTATGACCCCTAAATCATGGGTTATTAACAAAATTGAAGAGTTCGATTCATCTTTTAAGTTTCTCATCAGATCTAAAATTTGAGCTTGAATAGTTACATCTAACGCTGTTGTTGGCTCATCAGCTATTAATAAACGAGGGCTACAAGCCATCGCCATGGCTATCATTACTCGCTGTCGCATTCCTCCTGATAATTCATGAGGATATTGATTACGTACTTCTTCTGGGCAAGGCATAGCTACTAATTTCAACTTTTCTATTACCATATTGTAAATTTTTTTTTGATCTAAAGGTTGATGCAGCATGATCATTTCTGCAATTTGATCTCCTACGCGGTAAACCGGGTTAAGAGAAGTCATCGGTTCCTGAAAAATCATGCCAATTTCTTTTCCCCTTATATCAATCATGCGTTTTTGAGAGTAATCCAAAAGATTGTTTCCGGAGAACCAAATTTCTCCAGAGGTAATAACCGCTAATGGGGGCAATAACTGCATAATTGATAGGGAAGTAATGGTCTTTCCACAGCCAGATTCACCTACTAAGCCTAAAACTTCCCATTGATTTATGGTAAAACTAACATTATTTAAAACGTTAATGATTTCCCCTTTTTTTGTTTTAAAAGCAATATTTAATTTCTTAATTTCTAATAAATGATCCATTTTCTATATTCCCAATTTCAATAGTATAAATTTTTAATTTAATATTTCAAAAACAATATTCAATTATCTTGTCCTTAGAATTTTTTATCTTCTACTTCCACACTTCCTTTAATACTCGTAGGATATTTCCACTTAAAACCTTCTCAATTTCTTCATCGGAATAGTTCTGTTTGACCAGCCAGCGAAGAACATTCTTGGAAACTTCGGTAGGATTCTCCATTCCTTTGACATATTCTACTTCTTTAAAAGACTGAGATCCCTGGGTCCCTTTGGTAGAAAGATGGGCTGCATAGGCATGGTGTAAACCAACATGGTCTCCGTAGAGAGTATCCGGACCAAAGGCAATATGATCAATCCCAACCAGGTTCTTGACATATTCAAAATGTTCCATATAAGAATAGATAGAATGTTCTTTATGTTTTTCGGTTAAAGTAGTATGGGGAGCAGCTTCGATACCGATAACTCCTCCTTTTTTAGCACAGGCAATAAGGACTTCATCCGGTGCCAGGCG
>Ga0307378_10012083_pt1 | contig 11067 bp, 7 predicted proteins | sample UN1MG_FD_202238 | JGI IMG/M metagenome (GOLD analysis project Ga0307378, IMG submission 202238) | Soil microbial communities from Risofladan, Vaasa, Finland - UN-1 | ecosystem: Environmental > Terrestrial > Soil > Coastal area > Acid sulfate soil | place: Finland: Risofladan, Vaasa | collected...
TTCCCTCGCGCCGCAGCCCGGACTAAGGTACGGGTCGGCGCTGTGGTTGCCATCGACGATGATCGGGTCGTCCCGTCCGCACGCTTGGCAGGAGATCAACAACGATGTCGCCACTCACTCGCACCAGTTGGTCTGTCCTGGTGGCAACCGGCCTCCTCCTTTCGACCTTGATCGGATCAGCCGCAGCGGCGCCGCTCGAATCGGAGGACCTCGATGGCAACGGTGTCGCCGACACCTGCCAGTCGACCGCGGTGGTCGCCGACCCCGTCGCCGTCGATGCCGCAGTGTCGCTCGCCGACCTCGATGGCGATGGCCTGATCTCGGTCCGGGAGGCGGCGCACACCGACTGGATCGGCGGCCCGAATTGCAACCACGGCGGTTACGTCAGCTCGGTCGCGGCCGGCACCGATGATGCATGCGACGAGACCGAGACGCCAGTCGTCGAAACTGACGAGGCCGAGGTCGAGGCGAACGCGACAGAGTGCTCAGACGAAGAAGCCACGCAAGCGGCCGACGACCCACTTCCGGTCGAGTGCAATGCCGAGGAGACGACGCCGCAGGAGACCGAGCCGGCCGAAACCGTCGAGCCGAACGCCCACGGCAAGAAGGTTTCCGAGGTCGCCCAATCGGATGCGGTCGGGGGCAAGAACTGCAATCACGGTGGAGCCGTCAGCGACGCCGCGAAGCAGGCCCATGGCAACAAGCTCGGTCATGAGGCGGCCAAGGCTGCAAAAGCGGCCAAACATCAGGCCAAGAGTCACGGCAAGGGGCACGGACCGCTCTAAGGTCTCGGCACCAGCGACCCGCTGGGCCTCGGGCCTGCTGGTCGGATGCGCCTCCCTGCTGGGCGGGCGCGCCTCAGTGCTGAGGGCGGCCGCCGTTTCGGGCAATTCGTTCGCCGGGCATCTGGGCTCCGTGGCCGGACGAGGCAGGACGAGGTCCGGCGCCATTGCCGATCCCCTGCCCTGGCCGTCGGGGTCCGGCAAAGCCGGCGCCGCGTGTCCCCTTGGTGCGATGGCCGGCGGCGGGCCGTGACGCTCCGGCGCCGGCGGCGGGCCGTGGCGCTCCGGCGCCGGCGGGATGTCGCGGGACACCTGGTTGGGGCGCTGCGCCGCTAGGACGCGGTGCGCCGCTCGGCCTTGGGGCGCCGTTCGGCCGTGGGGCACCGTTCGGGCGTGGGGCGTTGCTGTGGCGCGGGGCTCCGCCGTGACGTGGTGAACCGGCGCCGGACATCGCCCTGGACGGCCGCGAACCGCCAAGACCGCCGCGGAGGATCGGCTCGGGTCGGATGCGGGGATCGGGATCGAAACCGGCGATCGTCTCGCGCGGGATACCGCGACCGAGAACGCGCTCGATATCGTTGAGCAGCTTGAGCTCATCGACGCAGACCAGCGAGACGGCATCGCCGTCGACGCCCGCTCGCCCCGTTCGACCGATGCGATGAACGTAGTCTTCCGGGACCATCGGGAGTTCGAAGTTGACGACATGCGGCAGCGCCTCGATGTCGAGACCTCGGGCGGCGACTTCGGTCGCCACCAGGATCTGGAACCGACCGGCCTTGAAATCGGCCAGGGCCCGGACGCGCTGCGGCTGGCTCTTGTTGCCGTGGATCGCTGTGGCGCTGATCCCGTCTCGATCGAGCTGCTGGGCGAGTCGGTTGGCGCCGTGCTTGGTTCGCGTGAACACGAGCGCCTGATCGATCCGACCGGTCGAGACCAGGTGGCTGAGCAACTCGCGCTTGCGCTCGCGATCGACCATGTGGACGACGTGGGTGACGAGTTCGGTCGGCGTATTGCGGGGCGTGACCTGGACCGACGCCGGGTTGTGCAGCAGGCCGTCCGCGAGGCTCCGGATCTCGTTCGAGAAGGTCGCCGAGAAGAGCAGGTTCTGCCGGCGCGCCGGTAGAAGCGCGAGCACCTTGCGGATGTCGCGGATGAAGCCCATGTCGAGCATCCGGTCGGCCTCGTCGAGGACGAGGATCTCGACCCGTGAGAGATCGATGGTCCGCTGGCTGACATGATCGAGCAGGCGCCCCGGGGTGGCGACGACGATCTCCGGCCCCGCCCGCAGTGCTCGGACCTGCGGGTCGAAGCCGACACCGCCATAGATCGTCGTCGAACGGATCGGGTTCCTCGACCCGTAGGTACGGACGCTCTCCTCGACCTGGAGGGCGAGCTCGCGTGTCGGGGTCAGGATCAGCGCCCGGATGATCCGCGGGCCGCTGGGCCGAGAGCCGTGCAGGAGCTGGATCATGGGGAGGACGAAGGCGGCCGTCTTGCCGGTCCCGGTCTGAGCACCAGCCAGGACGTCGCGACCCTCCAGAACGAGTGGGATGGCCTGTGTCTGGACAGGGGTTGGCTCCGTGTAGCCCTGGAGGGCGACGGCGCTGAGGAGCTCGGGCGACAGCCCGAGACGATCGAAGGACATGGGGAGAAAGGCTCCTGACGTGGCCCGCCCGCCTGTGCGGGGTCCGGTCAGGGCGCTGTGTTGGTTCGGGGTCGAAACGGTGTTGGACCGGGGCGCTGACCGGAGCGCCTCATCGAGCACGAAGGAGCGGAGTCTAGCCGAAGTCGAGCCGGCGCGCCAGTGCGGTGTCCCATTGAGCCCGCTTCACCGTGCTGGTGTTGGACTCGAGGGACGTGAGGCTCTTGTCAGTAGTCCGATCGGCGCTTGGCGCCTCTACTGACCGGCGGTCTCTCGTTTTGCTGAGTCCAGTGGCGATCCTGCGCGTCAGACGCTCAGATCGGACGAGATTTGACTTGATTGCTTGTTCTAACGCATACACGGCACGTCTCAGCGGTCCGTTCAGGCGCCTGGCGCCGAATCGGCCCGGGCTTCTGGCGCCGAATCGGCCCGGGCTTCCGTCCCCGATGCGCTGTTCGGCTAGGTCTTGCGTTCGGCTAGGTCTTGCGTTCGAGGATCGGCCGGGCCTTCTCCGGATCGTCGACCACGAAGGCGAACATCGCCCGGTCCCCCCAACGACCCAGAAAGAGGTGGCCGTAGATGTTGACGTTGGCATCGGCCAGCGAACGAGCGAGCTTGGCCATCCCGCCCGGCCGGTCGGGCACCTCGGCCAGGATCGACTCACCCTCGATGTACGTATAGCCACCGGCATCGAGCACGGCCGCCGCCGCATCATCGTCAGCGGTCGTCATGATCACGTGCCCGCTATCGCCCATGCTCCCGCCACCGATCGCCCGCAGGTCAACGCCGTGGGCTGCGAGTTCCTCGGCCAGGGTCGCCATGGCTCCGGGTTCATTCTTCAGTTGGACGACGAATTGCTTGGCCATGGCTGCCTCCGCGAACGGGCCGGCCGGCGCCGGCAGACGTTCCGCCATCCTAACGGCGGAGGCCCCAACCGTGTACCGTCGCGAGGTGAGCCACGTTGCCGACCTGCCGCCGCGGGTCGCCGCCGTCATCTCGGCACCGATCAGTGCCGTCGACCGCGGCCAGCGCACCACGACGGAGGCGGCCGGCATCCCGTTCTCGTCGATCGGGTGGGGCGACCCAGCGGGCCGGCCACTGATCCTCATCCACGGTGTCACCGCCTCGGCACGGATCTGGTGGCGAGTGGGCCCAGCGCTGGCAGAGACCGGCAGACGAGTCGTTGCGCTGGACCTTCCCGGCCACGGCCAGACCGGTCATTGGGTCGGCCACCATCGGTTCGGCGACAACGCCCGAGACGTCGCCGCCTGGATCCGGGCATCGGACCTCGCTGTCGAGGATCTCCAGATCGTCGGGCACAGCTGGGGTGCCATGACCACGGCCGCGTTGCCACGAAACGGGATCCAGCCCGCCACCCTGGTGCTGCTCGAGCCGCCGGTCGTCGTGCACGAGGTGATCGCGCGGATGGCGAACGATCCCTCCGAACGGAGCTACCCGGATTTCCAGACCGCAGCGTCGGCGCTCGCGGAGGCGAACCCCGACTGGTCCAGTGAGGACGTCGCGGCCAAGGCAGAAGCCCTGCTCGAAATGGACGAGGCCGCGGCTCGCTCGATCGTGCTCGACAACGGCGACTGGGATGGCGGGCTGGCCGATCTGATGGATCCGACGGCGGACGGCATCCCGATCTGGGTCATCCGAGCCGAGACGATGTCGACCGGCCTGACACCGGGCGGCAGCCTGGCCGGCCTGTTGCCCGATGCGGCCCTGCCAGCGATCGCAGCTCGGGTCGGGGCCGACCACATCCTGACCTTGCCCAGCGCAGCCCACGCTCCACAGCGAACCGATCCAGGAGCCACCACGGCGGCGATCCTGCGCGCGCTAGCCTGACCCACCAGCCAGCGCTCGCCCGCGGATTTCGATCGCCCGCCGGTAGGCGTCGAGATAGCGCGGTGCCGAACCCCGGACCCAGTCAAAGTCGACGGCCATCCCGCGGTCGAGCAAAGCCTCCCAGGTAGCACCGCCCGCCGCCCGGACGGCGACTGCCGTCGTGCAGGCCGCCAGTAGGTCCTCGGCCGTCGGCTGATCGAAGACGAACCCGGTGCCAGCGACCGGCCGGCGGCCCTGATCGATGACCGTGTCGGCCAGGCCACCGGTCCGATGCACGATCGGCGGCGTCCCGTAGCGGAGCGCGATCATCTGACCCTGGCCGCACGGCTCGAACCGAGAGGGCATCGCGAAGAAGTCGGCGCCCGCGTAGATCCGGCGGGCCATGGCCCGATCGAAACGTTCGATGAAGCCGACCTGTCTCGGGTGAGCCGAAGCGATCGCCCGGAACGGATCGGCCAGATCCGGGTGGCCACTGCCCTGGACGACGAGGCGAACGCCTTGGTCGAGGAGTTTCGGCGACGCAGCCGCCAGCAGGTCGAAGCCCTTCTGCGGGTCGAGACGACCGATCATCCCGATCACCGGGCCATCGTCTTGCGCATCGAAACCCAGCCGGGTGAGCAGATCGACCCGGCAGGCCGCCTTGCCTGCCCGCACCTCGCGCGAATATGGGGCCGCGAGGTCCGCGTCGGTGGCCGGGTCCCAGACCGTGGTGTCGAGTCCGTTGAGGATCCCCGTGAACCGATCGCCCTTCGTGCGCAGCAGACTGGACAGACCCATCCCGAACACCGGCGTCAGCGCCTCGGCGGCGAAGCCGGGCGAGACCGTGTTGACGAGTTCCGCGCGCTCGATGTTCACCCGCAGCAGGTCGATCCCGCGAGCCCTGGGTCCGACGACCCCGTCGCCCGGCGTCAGGCCGAGCTGGCCGAGTCGATCCCTTGGCGTCCAGCCGTGATAGGCGAGGTTGTGGAGCGTGGTCAGGATCGCCGCCTTGCCGATGATCGGGTCATCGGCGTACCACTCGTCGCGGGCGATCGCGGCCGGGCCGGTATGCCAATCGTGGAGATGCAGGACATCGAGGGGTCGGTCATCGTTGCGCAGCGCCTCCAGGGCCGCGCGGCAGAACAGTCCGAACCGCCAGGCGTTGTCCGCGTAATCCCCGACCGAATCCCCGTAGTACCCATCACGATCAAAGGCCGCCGGGTGATCGATCAGGCGCAACCGGTATCCGTCCGCCGCCACGTCGGTGACCGTCACGTTGGTCGAACCGGCCGGTGCGAGTGGATCCGGCACGCGCAGGGTCGTGGTCCGTTCCACTGCAGCCGGTTCCGGGACGCCTCGATACCTGGGCAGGAAGACATCGACCGGCAGCACAAGTTCATCCGTGGCGGCCTGACCAAGGGCGCGCGCCAGCGCGTCGACGACGTCGGCCAGCCCGCCGGTCTTGGCCCAGGGTTCACACTCGGACGCGATCATCGCCACGCGGATCGGCATAGGTGGAATGCTAGCCGCCCGCCGGCCAGCCGTTCGCCCGATCGGGATCAGGCCGCCTCCGAAGCATCGGCGACCGGGTATCATGCGCGCTCATGGATCCAGTCCACGTCCCATCCCTGCCGGCTGCGAGCTTCATCCTGCCGCCCTCACTCGAGGGTTTGCGGCGCCTCGCCTATAACCTGCACTGGGCCTGGCATCCGCAGACGCGGAGCCTCTTTGCCCGGATCGACAGCACCGCCTGGGCTCGCTATCGCAACCCGATCTCGGTCCTCACCGGGGCGACCGGTTGGTCACGTCTGCTCGATGACCCCGGCTTCCTCTCCGAGTACCACGACGTGCTGGATGCGTTCGATGCGTACATGGCGAACGGTTCCGGCCATTGGTTCCAGCGCCGCTATGCCGACCGTCTGAGCGGGCCGATCGCGTACTTCTGCGCTGAATACGGGTTCCATGAATCGCTGGGCATCTACTCGGGCGGGCTGGGCGTCCTCGCGGGCGATCACATGAAGGCCGCCAGCGACATGGCCCTGCCCGCCGTCGGCGTCGGACTGCTGTACCGCAAGGGCTACTTCCGCCAGTCGATCGATGCCGACGGTCACCAGGAACACGACTACACGGACTATGACCTCAGCCACCTGCCGATCGGTCGCGTCCAGGACGCGTCGGGTCTGCCGCTGACCGTGACGGTCGAACTTCCCGGACGCGTGCTGTCGGTCGCCGTCTGGGTCGCCCAGGTCGGGCGCGTCCCCGTCCTTCTCCTCGATACCGACGTCCTCGAAAACGCTGCCGCCGACCGCCCGATCACCAACATCCTGTACGTCCGTGGCCGGGAGATGCGCCTCCATCAGGAACTCGTTCTCGGGATCGGCGGCGTCCGAGCGATCCGCGCGCTCGATCTGGATCCATCGGCCTGGCACCTCAACGAAGGCCATTCCGCCTTCCTCCTGGCGGAACGTGCCCGGGAGTATGTGCTCGCTGGGTCTTCGCTCGCGGATGCGTGGGCCCGCGTACGACGGGCCAGCGTCTTCACCATCCATACACCGGTCTCGGCGGGCAATGAGCGCTTCGATGCCGATCTGGTCCGTCGCGTCGCAGGTCCAGCCTTGACCGCCGGTGGTGTACCCGTCGAGGACGTCCTCGAACTCGGGCTCGGTGTCGACGAGGATCGGGAACAGTTCGATATGACCGCCTTCTCGTTGCGGCTCACCCAGGGGGCGAATGCGGTGAGCCAACTCCACGCCGTGACCGCCAACGCGACCTGGCGGGACGTCGTCGGCCACGAGATCCTGGGTATCACGAACGGCATCCACGGCCCGACCTGGATCGGCGAGCCCATCGCGGGGCCGCTCAAGGGACTTGGCGCGGATCTTGACGACCTCGATGCCAGCACGGAGCGCGGCCGCTTCTGGGAGCGCGTCGACCGGATCGCGGATCGTGACCTTTGGGACGCACACATCAGACAGAAGCGCGAGCTCGCTCATTTTGCTCGCGGTCGGCTGCGCAGCCAGTTCGCCCGTCACGGCGAATCGCCATCAGTCCTGGCGGAGGTCGAGAAGGCCCTGAACCCGGACATCCTGACGATCGGTTTTGCCCGCCGCTTCGCGACCTACAAGCGTTCCGGGCTGCTGTTCAGCGATCTCGATCGACTCGCCAGGCTCCTGTGGAGCGAGGATCGCCCGGTCCAGATCGTCTTCGCGGGCAAGGCCCACCCGGCAGATCGACCCGGTCAGCGGGTCATCCAGGAGATCTTCCAGCGCTCACGCTCGGACGAGCTCCGCGGTCGGATCTTCATCGTCGAGGACTACAACATGCGCGTGGCGCGCTTCCTGGTCCAGGGCGTCGATGTCTGGCTCAACAACCCGCGCCGACCGCTCGAAGCGTCGGGGACGTCGGGGATGAAGGCGGCCCAGAACGGCGTGCCCAACGTGAGCGTCCTCGATGGCTGGTGGGATGAGGGCTTCGACGACGACAACGGTTGGGCGATCGGCAGCCGGGAGATCGACCCCGACGAGGCCGCGCAGGACTGGCGCGATGCCCAGGATCTCTATCGGATCCTGGAAGAGGAGATCGTCCCGAGATACTACGAGCGTGACGCCGACGGTGTCCCGCCACGATGGCTGGCGGTCATGCGTCGGGCGATGTCGACAGCCCTGTGGCGGTTCTCGACGACGCGGATGCTCCACGAGTACACGGAACGCCTCTACCTGCCGGCGGCCGGTGTCGCGGCGGATGCGGCTTCGGTCACACCGGTCGTGACCGAAGCCGACTGACGCGAGGCCCGATGCCTCGACGCATCTCCCTCGCGCTGGCGATCCACAACCACCAGCCGGTCGGCAACTTCGACTGGGTGCTCGCCAAGGTTTTCGAGCGCGCCTACATGCCGATGGTCGAAGCGCTGGAGCGCCACCCGAGCATCCGCCTGGCGCTCCATTACTCGGGTCCGCTGCTCGATTGGCTGCGCGCGGAGCGCCCGGAGTTCATCGAACGAGTCATCACCCTCGTGGAGCGCGACCAGATCGAGATCATGGGCGGGGGCTACTACGAGCCGGTCCTCGCCTCGCTGCCCGAGCGCGATCGAGTCGGCCAGCTGCTCAGGATGACGACCGAACTGGAGGGGCTGTTCGGGCGACGCCCGCGCGGCGCCTGGCTGGCCGAACGTGTGTGGGAGCCGGATCTGCCCACCTCGCTCGAGGCCGGGGGCTACGAATGGACGATCCTCGACGATGCCCACTTTCGGGCGGCCGCCATCCGAGAAGAGGACCTGTGGGGACCCTATTCGACCGATGACCAGGGCAAGCTCGTACGGGTCTTCGGAACGGAGCGGGGCCTGCGATATCGGATCCCGTTCCGCCCCGTCAAAGAGGTCATCGCCTATCTCCGCCACCATGCCACCGAGGGCGGCGAACGGGTCGGCATGATGGGCGACGATGGGGAGAAGTTCGGAGCGTGGCCGACGACCTGGGAACATTGCTGGGGCCAGCTTCAATGGGTGGATCGGTTCTTTACGGCCCTGGAAGACAACGCCGACTGGCTGACCACGACGACGCCGTCGGTCTGGCTGGCCGAACACGGACCCATCGGACGGGTCTACATCCCGACTGGATCCTACGAGGAGATGGGCGGCTGGGCCCTGCCGCCCGATGAGAGTCTCGCCTTCACGACCGTGTTGCACCGGGATCAGACGCGCCGTCGTCCCGAGGTGCGCTGGATGCGGGGGGCCTTCTGGCGCAACTTCCAGGTCCGATACCGCGAGATCAACGATCTGCACAAGCAGATGCTCCGGGCGTCCGACGCCGTGGATTCCATGGCTGACGGACCGGATCGGGCGCTGGCCCTCGACCACCTGTACCAGGCCCAATCGAACGATTGCTACTGGCATGGCCTGTTTGGTGGGATCTACATCAATCACATGCGGCTTGCGACCTGCGAGCACCTCATCGCCGCTGAGGATCTGGCCGATACGGACGCCGGCCGCTCGCATGTCGCCGAACTCCGCGACCTCGATCTCGATGGGCTCGATGACGTGCGCCTGGCAGGCCCTGGTCAGACCGTCGTGATCGACCTCGATGAAGGCGCCGGCATCGGCGCGTGGGATATCCGCCCGGTGCGTCACGCGCTGGGTTCGGTCATGCGCCGCCGTCCCGAGGCCTATCACCAGACGCTCCGCGACTTCGACGCGACCGTGGGCACTGACGGCCCCACGCTGGAACCGGACGCCGATGCGACCTCCATCCACGCCATCGTGCGGTCAAAGGAGGAGGGTCTGGCGGCACGCATCCACTTCGATGCCTTCGAGCGTCGGTCCGGGCTCGTGCGATTCCTGGCTCCAGAGACAGATCACGCGACCTGGGCGGCTGGTCGCGCGGCCGAGCTTGGTGATGCCGTCGCCGGTCGATACGAGCTGGTGACCCTTGAGCTCGATCGGATCGTCACTTCCCGACTCGCCACGGTGGACCGTCGTGGGGTGTCCGCGTCGGTCAACGTCACCAAGGAGCTGACGATCGGTGGTGACCGCCGCACACCGACGCTGGATCTGTCCGTGACGATCGACAACGAATCCATGCTCCGCATCGATGCCTTGCTGGGGATCGAGTGGACGTTGATGATGCTCGGCGGTGGCGGGAACCCGACGGCCTGGCTGGAGGTCGACGGCGTCCGGACGACCCATGACGCGAACGGGATGGCCGACGCGATCACCAGCCTGCGCCAGGGCAACGATGCGGTAGGGATCGAGCTCGCGACGACGATCGGCGAGTCGATCAACGTCTGGTGGGCGCCGGTCGAGACGATCTCCGCGTCCGAGGAGGGCTTCGAACGCGTCTACCAGGGCGCCGGGATCCTGTTCTGGACTCCCTTGGCGCTTGCGCCTGGAGCATCGCGCACGATCAGGTTCTCGAATGTCGTGACCACCGCGCATGACCGCGTCCTCGACGAGGTCCCATCAGGGCGCTGACCACGGAGGCGAGGTCGCGCGATCGGGGCATCGGTGGCCTGCCTTCGCTTGGTATCGTGGTCGAGGCCAGAACGGCCTGTCACATGGACGATCCAACGATGTCAATGGACGAACCCGAGTTTGCGGCCCAAACGCTGGCCACCGGTGGGACACTCGATGTCGAGCGCGACTCGGACGTTCCGATCTCGACCCAGATCTACTGGCAGCTCGCCTATCAGATCGACTCCGGCCGGTTGCTGCCCGGTGCTCGCCTGCTGCCGGTTCGCGAACTCGGGGCAGCCCTTCGAGTGAACCCCAATACGATCCGGGCGGTCTATCGACGGTTGTCCGATGCCGGCTACGTTACGAGTCGACATGGCGCAGGAACCCACGTCGCAGAGCGACCGCCGCAGCGACGCGGCACGGAGGCGCTGTCCGGGATCATCGCCGAGACATTGCGACGGGCCGCCCATGCCGGGTTCACGGCCGATGAGGTGGCGGCCGCAACGTTCGCCGCGGCCAGCGAGCGCAAGCGACCCGGACCGCTCGTTCGAGTCCTGTTTGCCGAATGCACCAACGCGGATGCGGGCTACGATGCCGAGCGGCTCGGCGACGAATTCCCGGGGATGATCGAGGCGGAAGGCGCCCTGCTCGACGACTTGCCCGAGCGCCTGGACCGGTTCCACTATGACCTCGTGGCGACCACGACCTTCCACGCCGACGAGGCGCAAGCGCTCGTGGCCGGTCGCGTGCCCGTCGTCGCCATGTTGGTCGGTCCGGGTTACGTGGAGCTTGTCCACGAGATCGCCGACCTCCCGAAGGGATCGCGGGTCGGGCTCATCTGCGCCTCCGGGCGTGGTTTGGACAACATC
>Ga0307378_10012086_pt1 | contig 11065 bp, 9 predicted proteins | sample UN1MG_FD_202238 | JGI IMG/M metagenome (GOLD analysis project Ga0307378, IMG submission 202238) | Soil microbial communities from Risofladan, Vaasa, Finland - UN-1 | ecosystem: Environmental > Terrestrial > Soil > Coastal area > Acid sulfate soil | place: Finland: Risofladan, Vaasa | collected...
GATCAAGATAGCGAGGTAAATGCGCTATTCTCGAATTGCCCAAGCTCTGCAAGAGATCTCTCAGGCCCCACGAAGCCAAAAGGTCGATCTGGCGGCGGACCTTCTAGCTGAGATTAAGCCTGAGCCACATATGCTCTGTCCAGCCGTGCGGCTGCTCTTGGGCGAGCTGTGGCCACCCTGGGAAGATAGAGAGATGGGCATAGGCCCAGAGGCTCTCACGGCAGCTTTGGCGGAGGTATCTGATCTAGACGTCTCATTACAGCGAGAGAGGATGGAGGAGATGGGAATAGTGGCCGAGGCGGCACTGGGGCAAAAGGGGCAGCATTCCCTTTTTTGCGAGCCTCTCGAGGCCTTATCGGTTTATGAAAGTCTCAGGCGAATCTCCAGCATAAGCGGCAAGGAATCAGAGCAAAGAAAGATTGCTCTTTTAAGAGGCCTGTTTCTGGAGGCAACTCCCCTGGAGGGCAAGTACATCGCTCGCACAGCTCTGCGAAACATGCAGGTCGGCATCGGGCATATGACAATGATTGCCGCACTCTCTCTTGCCTTGCACTGCGACCAGGAGAAAATTCGCAGCGCTTACAGCCTCATGCCGGATCTGGGCAGCATTGCAACTATGGCAAGAAGCCGGAAGCTGGAGAGTGTTGCCATCCGGCCTAAAGTTCCCACCAGGAACATGTTATTTCGCAGCAGCGAGCCGACGGTACCGGGAGCTTTTCTACCCAAATATCCCGGCTTGCGAGTACAAGTTCATAAAATAAAAAATGAAGTTCGTATATTCACCTCGCAATTGCGAAATATCACCTTTGCCCTGAACGGCATATCCCAGTTGCTTGGGGAGATAGGATCGGATTTTGTCGCAGATGCCGACCTTATAGGCTTTTATGATACAGATATTAATAATAACAATCTCCATAATACTTATTTTAATAATGTTGATTCTAATAATACTAGCTCTAATGACGCAAGCTGCAATCATCCCGGCTCTAAGGAGGGCGGCACTAAGAGGAAAGGGATTTGCAGCCAGGCGGAAATGTTGAGATACATCAATCGCCGCCGACTCTCTCGCAAGAGCAGCATTCACCCGGCTCTCCTGGCTTATGACCTCATCGCCCTGGAGGGAAAAGACATTTGCAGTATGCCCTATCAGGATCGGCGAAAGATGCTCTTGTCAATACTTGGTGAGCCCAAAAACATGCCATTTTCAGGGATATCTCTTGCCCAAGAGGCGATATTGAAGGATAGAGATGCAGTAGATGAATTCCTCAGCCGGGCTGGTAAGGCCGGAGCCAGGGCGTTGTTAGAGCGAGATCTTCAGGCCACCTACCGTCCCGGCGAAGTTTCCGAGCGTGATTTCATCATCAGAGCCGAGCATGGTCTTGACGCCCTGATCGTCCGGGTGTTGTGGGGCAGCAGCAAAAAAGAGAAGCTTCCGGCAAGATACCAGGTAGCGTTAAGGAGCGGCGAGCAGCTTGTGCCCGTGGGCTGGGCATGGCGCGGCCTTCCCAAGAGAGATCAAATGGCTCTATCCCATCGCTTGAAATCCCTGGTAAGAGATGAGGATGAGATTGGTGCCGATGTAACAGCTCAGGTTGTCCTGAACCTCAAGATCAAAGGAGCACATAAACGCGGAAAGAAATACAGCATTCTTGAGCCGGTGATTGAAGGCGTTCGGCTCAATGCCTCCCCAGAGGATGCGGATGAGCTGGAGAGGCTAGAGAAGATCTACCACTGATGATCCTCAGACCCTTTGACCCCTGGAAAAGCCAGCTGTGCACCTGTCCGCCCAAGTTAAGCCTCAATCCCTACACAGGATGCCCGCATGGCTGCCTTTACTGCTACGCTTCCTCCTACATCCCTCGCTTTTGGCAGTGCCGCCCTAAAGTCGATCTCTTAAAGCGCCTGGCCAGGGAGGCTGCAAAGGTCGAGCCCGGCTGCCTGGTGGCCATATCAAATAGCTCCGATCCATATCCTCCGATGGAAAAGGAGCTGAGACTTACCAGGGGCTGTTTGCAGATTTTAAAAGGCAGGAATCTGCCCGTCCAGGTAGTGACGAAGTCGCATCTGGTGGCCCAAGATGCGGAGCTGTTGGCTGGCATGGTGGCCTGTGTGGCCATAACCATTACAACGCTCAATGACTCAATTAGCCGCAGGCTGGAGCCGGGAGCACCACTGCCGGCAAAGCGTCTTGATGCCATGGCAGAACTGGCAAAAAGAGGTATTGCCGTTTCGGCCAGAATCGATCCCATCATTCCCGGCATTAATGATGCGGAGATTGAGGAATTGGCGGCAGCCGTCTCACGAGCTGGAGCCAGGCACGTAACCTCGTCCACTTATAAGGCCCGGCCAGGAAGCATGAAAAAAATAATCGCTGCCTTTCCGCAAGAGACAGTAGCTTTAGAGAGCCTGTTTGCAAGAGGTGGCAAAGTTGCAGGAAGCAGCTACCTTCCGGCAGATATCAGAAGGGATCTGATGCTAAGAGTCAAAGAGAATGCAGAGCGAGAAGGCGTGACGTTCTCCTCTTGCCGAGAAGGATTGGCATTCGTATCTGGAATAAATTGCGACGGGTCGCATTTATTGTCCTATGCAAACAGCGGTTCAATGCAATAGCAATTCTATATTAAAATGGATTTAATCTCAATTCCATGTAGCAGCAATCCTAATAGTAATTATATATATTTGCGTCTTACTGCTATTAGCAATCCTGAGCATAATTCCGGACATTAAAATGAAGTGACGAAAACACAAGAATAATATTTAGGACCAACAGGTCACATAAGGTTTTGCCGCCTGCCCGCCAGATCGTCCCTCCGAATAAAGCAAAGGATAAATGCGATACCGCCCCTCAATTGTGGTCTTTGTCCATGAAAGTCTATTTATATGAAGAATAACTAGACTTGACGACAATTCTTCTCAAAAGGGAGGATGTTCAAGCTACAGTCATAAATGCTATGTGCGAGAGGAATAGGAGGTATTCAATATGAGGAAAGTTCTGGCTATCACTGTGGCCCTCATGATAGCAGCCATTTTTATAATGCCTGCTCTGGGGTACACCAATCAAGCTACAGGAAATCCGTCTTACAGTGTAAAATCAGGAGAAAAAATCGACTACAGTTTCACAACAAACGTTCCCGCTCATAACCTGACACCGGATATGGTGGCAAACAAGTATTCTCTCAAGGCCCCCGCCGTTCAGAGTACCAGGATGCCCTACTCGTTCCAGCAGGGAACTGCCACGCCTTACTCCGTTAAGCTGGTAGGCGTCGAGAATGCTGCTACACAGGGCATGCAGACCCAAAAGGCACCTGCTAAGCTGGGCAGCATGAATAAGGGAGAAATCGCTGAGCCCATGGTTGAGCCTGTTGCTGAACCTGCAGTTGAGCCTATGGTTGAGCCCGTAGCTGAACCTGAAGCTGAGCCCACATTCTCTATTGAAGGGATGGTTGTAGATGATAATCAAACCGGCTTGGCTGACTGGTCCATGAACCTGACACAGGATGGGGAAGTCATCGATAGCGTAGCCACTGACGCCGATGGTAAGTTTGCCTTCGCAGACCTGGTTGCTGGTGAGTACAATGTTTCCGAAGTCCTCATGGAGGGCTGGAATATAGTCTCCCCCGCGGAGGGCATGTCTATGGTGACAATCACTAATGCCAGCGTGACTGACCTGGTATTCATCAATCAGCTTGTCCCTGTCATTCTACCACCTGAGGAAGTCATGCCCGCTGTTGCGGAGAACATTACCGCCCCAGCCAATGACACCGCAGCAATTGCGTAGGACCGGCAAAATAGTAAACCAAAATCATGACCCTGGATCTCCAGGGCCTCATTTTCGTTTTTTCTTCTCCTTCACCCACCAATAATCTTTCATAGATTGAAGTGTAATAGATAATAATAGGTTGGGGGATATTTATGAAAACTAGAGCAGTATGTATGCTAGCAGGCCTTTTTGTGTTGATACTGGCAGCGCCGGTTTATGCCTCAGGATTTTATGGGTCCGGTCCATGCGAGGCGAGAAACGCAATAGAAGCTTATTGCGTGAATCACGGCGGATGCCCCAAAGACGGATACTGCTACTTCCCGGACGGCAGCTTCTGTGAGCTTCGCTCATTTTACAACGGCACCTGCCCGGGACGAGAATACTACGAGCAGGCCATGTGGATGGCAGAGGCCTACAGCTTCCTTTACAGCGACGGGGGATACAGCGCTCCTTACACGCCCTATATGTACCCGTATAATAATTATAACCCCTATTACTATTGGCCAACCTATGCACCAGGATATGGCATGTAGTGGTAATAGGGACGATAACATCGGGTACGATAGCCAGTAAATGGGGGCTTGCAAAGAGAGCTGCGCTTCTCCCTTAGATTTTTAGCATCTTCGGCCGATATCAGGGTTCGTATCGGGAAAAATTTCACAGGTCTGCCTGGGCAATTCTGCTTAAGTTACGAATTCAGCCGGAAAAGGCATGATGCCTCTCCGGCCATTATGATTAAGCGAGGATATCCTGCTTGAATTTCTCGAAGCTGATCTCGTCTATGAACTCGCCCAGACGCTGCTTTTTTGCGTGGTCCTTGTAGTATTTGATTATCCTATCGATGAGCGCAAAGACCTCTTCATCTGAGAGATTTTCTGCCAGCATCTGGCCCAGCCTTGGCTTGACTCCGCTGCTTCCCCCTACCAGAAGCTTCCATCCTTTGGACATTCCGATCAAGCCGATGTCTTTTACAGCCGGCTCGGCGCAGGAGTTTGCGCATCCGGAAACGCCGATCTTGAACTTCCAGGGAAGCTGCATGCCATGATAGAGCTCATCCAGCTTCAAGCCCACTCCCACGGAATCCTGCAGACCACGTTTGCAGAAGGTAGTCCCAGGGCAGATCTTGATGCTTCGAACGCATAAACCAATGGCAGCTCCAGCCTTCATTCCCAGATCCTTCCAGGCATCATCGATGTCCTTGGGATCAATTCCAACGATGGCAATTCTCTGTGCCGAGGTGATCTTGAGAGTTTTGGCGTTGTACTTCTCAGCCACATCGGCGATCCTGCGCAGACCAGCAGGATCTATTATGCCTCCTGCGATATGTGGTGCTATGGCATAGGTCTCTTTGTCCCTCTGCACAATTGCGCCTTTTTCCAGAATATCTTTGGACATGTATCTCGCCTCACGTAAAATGCCAGATATATAGTGCCGCCGGAGAATATAAAATTATGTAGACAGGGTCTTCTTTTAAAGAAATAGAGACAAAGTCGTGACCCGATAGTCGAAAACTGTCTTTTTTGTCTCACTCAGCGTTTCCCTAAGTTTCCATTCTGCGAATGAACGTATGAGAAGGCTGAGAGCCATAATCATACAAAGCGCTTTTATTCGCTCCTAGCAAATGAGGAAGATTTAGACGGATTCGCAAAGTATCAGGCCCCCATCCGGGCCCGAGACTACCACCATCGAGCAGGACTGAGCAGGACTGAGGGTCGGCCCGGCAAGAGCTTCCCACTCGCACCTAGCTAGCAAAAGTTCATGCGATCCGCCCAAAGAAAGCACCACCCTGTTAATCAAGAGCATATTCGCAGTAGGAGCGAGTAAGCTATTTGTATCTAAAAATAGACTTACAATTGGAGCGGATTTAATATGCTAAAAGCTGTTTTTATCGCTGTGGCAGCCATGCTCGTTCTGGCATGCCCCGGTCTGGCGGAAGATGTAGCACTTCCCACTGGCACGCAAAACAAAATTACGCCCATAGATGACGGGACAATTCTATTGAAAAACATGGGCAATGACATGATTATGTTCTCAAATATTGATACCCAGGGATCTCGCCTTAGGGAATCTGATTATGATGATCCTGAGGAAAATTTGTCCGTTGGGTATCTGCTCTTCGATCTGAGCGATCTTATGCCGGTTGCCGATCAAAATCTGGTCATGCTGAAGATATATGCGGAAAACTCCACCCAGCTTGATGGGGAATTGATGATCGCCAGCGATAGGATGCTCTCCATCAAGGATGGCACGTCTCTATCCGGATTTATAACGTCCTCCGGACACGACATGGAAGTTGCCACAGGGCCCGGCTTTGCTCTGTTCAACTTGACTTCGGAGATCAAGACTTTGCAGCAGAACGAACAGAAGACCATAGGGATATTCTTTGCCGGCGAGGATCAGTTCATCGGCACCACGGAGAGCGGCAAACCTGCCGAGATGGTAGTGCTGTAAGGCTGCCTTCCTCTTTTTTAGCCCGAACTTTCAAAAGATCCTCTTTTCGATGCCGCTGTCATCGCGTTATGGAATCCACGAAGGGGTTCTTATCTTGCTTCATGCCATGGGTCGGCTTCGGCGGCGGTCACCAGCGCGCGGGCAGCCACGCTCGCCCAGGCGGGCCCGGACCCGCAGTCACGCGCACGCGCGAGCCCACGGGCTGGGATCGGACTTCATCGAGTGGATAGGGCGAAGTTTTGGCAGGCAGTCGTCTTGTAATGACTATATCACCATCGATCGGCTCTATAGCATGCTTTTGGTCACGAATGCCAGATGCGTGCAAGATAAAACGTATGTGTTTAGCTCGTCATGATCGGCATCTATGAGCCAATTTCGCAACTTCCCATGTCGCCAATTCCTATGGGCCATTTTGAGGGCCCTGAAGTCATTAATATCGATTTCTTATTAAATGCAGGTTAATATATATTATGTGTTTCGGGACCTAAACCAGCATCTTTCGACCGAGTCTAGGGCAGCTAAACACATACAAAATTTTAAATATTAAAGCTAGTTAATAATATAGCCAAGGGAATGTTTATGTGATTCAAGGCCACCGAGTGTGTAGTTCCGAAAGCTTTGACTTTAAATACCCATCAAAGGGACATGGGAAAGAAGAATAAAGTTGTAAAGCTAACAGATAGGAAGATCAGATATATCATTCGAGCCAAAATCAGAGCAATAGCACCAAAAGAATCGCGCAGGATATGAAATTAAGTCCGTCCACTGTGAAACGTGTCTGGATGTACTGGACAAAAACCAAGATGCTCCTAAGCATTAAGAAATTTGGACGAAAGAAGAAGACCTTGGATGAAGAGTCCATTAAGCTGATACTTGACGTCAACAAAGAACAAAATTTGGGCGCAAGACGGCTGGAGAAGATCATCGAGTTCAAGCACGAAATTCATATCCCGCATAATGCTATTCATAAGGTCCTGCTATCTCATGGTTTGGCCAATATAAACCGAAACAAATCGAAGCGCAGAAGACCTTGGATCAGGTACGAACGAGATCACAGCTTATCCCTGGTACATCTGGATTGGCATACCTGTAAGCATAATGGCAAAAAGATGTATGTCTGCGTGGTTCTTGATGATAGTTCGCGGTGCATTCTCGCGGGCGGAGAGTTTGATGCTGAAACAACAGAAAACGCCTTACAGCTACTCGAAGAGGCTATGAATAAATTTGGCTGGCAAGCATTGAGCAGATTTTGACCGATCGAGGGACTCAATTCTATGCCAATAAGCGAGACAAGAACGGCAATGCAGAAAGCAGACTTGAAAACTTCCTTGAAAAAAAAAAAATGAAATCACACATATTAAATCGCGCGTAAATCATCCTCAGACCAATGGAAAAGTTGAAAAATGGAACGATACCTATGAACTTAACAGGTTTAAGTTCGAAAATTTTGACAATTTCGTGAATTGGTATAATACAGTTAGATTCCATGAGTCACTTGATACAAAATGGTATCTTCAGACGCCAGATATCGCATTTTGGGCAAGGCTGCCAGAAGGATGCAAGGCAGAAATGTTCCTAAATCGAATGGAGACTGAATTAAATGATAGATAAAGAATATATTAAGCCCGCTGGAGGATATAAAGTCCAAACATTCGGGACTACACATTCAAGGCCATCGAGCAAAAGTATTAAGTAGTGGGGCCTAGTTTGACACATGTTCTTTTCCAAAAAGGTGTCTGCTTGGTAGGATTGAGAAATCCATAGTGAAGGGCGGAAATATGTCACCGGGGGAAAATTATGTAATTTTTATGATAAATGCTTTAGCAGATGTCTTAATATGGATTAGGCAGTTTTTAAATCTGAAAAATATCGAACGCTTCTTGAGCGTCATATTCAATATTATTAAGATTATTATTGTTCTAATATTATTAGTCTATTTTTTACAATATATACATGGATTAAACCAGTGGCTGTTTGACGAGAGCGAAAACGGCATAGTAATTCAGTCTTTTGAAACATCAGGCTTCGAAAAAAACGTTAGTGGAATAGCTATTTCGAATCTCCTTAGCTATAAACTACTGGATATCACCGATGTTGATAATAATGCGAATATAATCGATGTCAATTTTAATAGAATTAATTTGAAAAGTAAAAGGCCTTATGAATTAAACGTACCTTATCTTCAGGAAAGAAACTTGTCTACTTCGAGCGGTGGTGATGATCTTGAGGAGGGTGTTGCTTCTTTTTCTTTGGGTGAGGATGATAGCGATTTTGACTTCCTATCTTTAGAAAGTGGATCGTTGAAGTATTCACTTTCGGGAATCGGTACGATAGGTTTGGGTGGCGGCTCCTTATCAGTAGGCAATTTGCTTAATTCTATGAAAGAACTCTATGGAACCCAACCCAGAACTATTACTGGATGCCTCCAAAGATATGGTTCAATGATAACTCTGATTGCTACTTTGGAAGACCATCAGAATAACACTATTGCTATCTGGAAGGCGAGTGAAGCATCTTATGAAAAAAATCAAACACTTGAAGATCGAATCGCTCCTCTTATTGAGGATCTCTCTTTTCAGATAGCTCTCGACATTAGTAAAAAAAATTCTTCCGAAAAAAATCTGCCAGAGACTTGGCAAGCACTAAAATATATAAATCATGCTCAAGAGGAGTACATTCGTTTCATGAATACGGGAAATGTAAGCAGCCTTAATCAAGCAAGATTGAAGGCCCTGCAAGCTTTGAGTTCCGAGCCAAGTTGTAATAAATCACTTAATTTGCTTGCAAAAATATCCTTAGCCTACCTGGGAAAAAATATGCCCAAAGAAGCTGAAATAATATTCAGGAATATTACAGAGTTTCGGCCAGTAGAAGGCCATATTGGCCTGGGTGCGGTATTTAGTAAGCAAGGTAAGTATAATGAGTCAATTGTTGAATATAATGAAGCAATAAGGCATGATCCAAATTCTGCATTGGCTTGGAACAATATAGGTGTAGTTTTTGCTAGAAATGAAAAATACAATAACTCAATCGATGCATATGATGAGTCCCTTCGTTCTGATTCAAACTATGTCCCTGCCTACAATAATAAAGGCTATGCTCTCCATCAACTGCAGAATTACGATTCCGCTATTAAAGCTTTTGATGATGCTATCGCTAAAGATCCTTCCAATGCTCTTGCCATGAAAAGAAAAGGAGATGCTTTGGCTGCACAGCGCAAGTACAACGAGGCAATTCACGCATTCAATGGTGCCATTAAATTTAATCCGAATTATGCAGCTGCTTGGAATGCGTTGGGGAAGGTCTATGCTAAAATGGGCAAACCCGACGCGGCCATTAAAGCATTCAATGATGCTATCAGATTAGACTCAGATTATGTGGATGCATGGAATAGTAAGGGTGATCTATTATCCAAACAAGAAAAATATGGTGAGGCTCTCAAGGTATATGGCATAAGTATTATCGTAGATCCAAGTAATTCGATAGCCTGGAATGGAAAAGGTATTGCTCTAGCAAAGTTGAATAGGTTTGAAGAGGCGATTCAGGCATACGATAAAGTTATCGAACTGGACAAAGGATATGCAGGAGCATGGAACAATAAAGGTATTGCTCTAAATGAGTTGAAAAAATACGAAGAGGCTATCGGAGCATTTGATATGGCCATCACGCTGAATCCAAATTTCCCGGAAGCCTGGTATAATCGGGGAAATACACTTGCAAAATTACGCAAGTACGAGGAAGCACTTAAATCATACGATAAAGCCATCATTCTGGATCCTAGATATTCAAACGCTTGGTATAGCAAAGGGAAGTTACTGGCAGAAAAAAGCCGAAAAATCGAAGCAAATGAAGCCTTTAATAAATCAGAGCAGCTAATAAATCTATCAAATTCGACCATCATACTCCCACAGGATTCTGGAAATATGACTGCAGGCATCATTGGCAAATAGGACTCCGACCAAATCACGAAATGAGATATTTATAAAATCGAAAACCATCAGATCGCATCAATCACTCCTTCTTCCTCTTCCTCGCCGCCTTGTACTTGGGCCAGCTCTCTCTGACCTGCCCCTTCTTGGCGTAGCTGGCCGCCACGCTTGCCGCCACGGCTCGCTCCACTCGATCGTCGCGTGACCTTCGCTCCATTGCCGCCTTCTTGACGATGATGTAGTTGGCTATCAGAAAGAGGGGGAACATGAGAATGCAGATCACGACTATGTGCCAGATTTCCATAAAAATAGTCTGCCTCTAGAATATAAAAGGAGCACCTTGAGCCCGAGTACCGGCATTCTCAAGCCCAATTCTATGCCACTCATTTGAACTTCTCCAGCAGCCTGGCATAAAACTCCCGCTCCGGCCCTTTGGCGGATCGCACCAGCCGGTCCAGTATCAGTTCGGGAGTGCTCTTGGCCAGATAGTTGTAGCGCGGGCTTCTGTTCACCCGTAGGTTGTTGTTCTCGTCCAGCCCCTCCGCCTCGATCCCGTCCACCCGCACCGGTGTCTCGGCAAAGCGACGCACATCCTCGGCCAGGTGACTGACGAAGACCGCCACGCATCCGCGCCGGTTCAGCTCATCGAGCATGCAGGCGATGATCCGAGCGGATGCGCCCGGCTCAGTGATGGCCTCCAGCTCGTCTGCTAACACCAGCTTTCTTTTCTCGTTCTCCACCACGGCGAACTTCTTCATGGCCGTCTCGAAGGCCCCGGCGGAGAGAGTGCCTCTACTTTTGCTGAAGTAGTAAAACTCCTCAAAGAGGGAGAGCTGGCAGGCGCGCGCCGGCACGGGCAGGCCCATGTGCGCCAGGATAACGATCTGGGCCACCAGGTCCAGGAGCGAGGTCTTGCCGCCCGAGT
>Ga0307378_10012089_pt1 | contig 11063 bp, 9 predicted proteins | sample UN1MG_FD_202238 | JGI IMG/M metagenome (GOLD analysis project Ga0307378, IMG submission 202238) | Soil microbial communities from Risofladan, Vaasa, Finland - UN-1 | ecosystem: Environmental > Terrestrial > Soil > Coastal area > Acid sulfate soil | place: Finland: Risofladan, Vaasa | collected...
TGAAAAACTTGCGTGCCATGTCAGATAAGGCGAGCTAGCCCAGTAGTTGCTGGGTTCAGTGTAACAACGGTTTGATTAACTGTCGGGTGCGCGATAGCACCATCGATCTCTTGGCTGCCGGAATCGAGCAGCTCCACTGATGGGCGAAAACCAAGGTTGTGGTTGATGGTCCAAGTAGTGGCAGGTGATGCCTGCGTGTGAACGTAGGCTGCGCCAGCGCCGCCGCCGGGGCCTTGGGGGCCGGCAGTAGTGACGGTGACAACAGTGGTATCGCCCTCGGTGACGGTGACTGTGTTAGTTACGGCGGTGACGTTTACAGAGGTCATGCCGTGTAACCCTCTGAGACGTAGATGATGCCTTCAAGGTAATACTCTTTCAAACCGCTAGGGTTGGTCAGCAGCACGTCGTAGTACACCTCGTTGGGTAGCGTGGCGGTTTGCTCGTCGGTTAGCGCAATGGCGATGGTGCCAGTGACGCGATCGGTGTAGGTGACGGTGAAGTCGGCGTATTTTGTGCTGCGATCCTGGTTCCACACTTGGGCGGCAACTGTCCAGCCGGTTAGGTTGATGGATGCGCCAGTGCTGTCATCAAATTCCAGCGTGATGCTGTGATCTGCCCGGCGCTGCAGCGAGAAGTTGTATTGGCCGGGGGGGATCGCCATGATGCCAGTCTAGGTCAGCGTGTAGATGTCAGTCAGCAACCCAACTGCTAGCGCCTCGGTGAACTCCGCAGCGTCGCCGGCAGTGAAGGTGCCAGTGGCGAACACCGCTGACATGCTGGCCTGGATGGCGACTTCATTAGGGCGGCCGGCTTTGGCATCACCGAGGAGCGCAATGAACTCCGTGGCGAGCGTGTTCATTGGCAACGAGGCCATTGACTGCGTGCGGATGGAGGCGTAGACGGTGCTAGCCAGTAGCGCATCCCAGAATGCGGCGTAGCTGGGCGGCGGCGGCGGTGGAGCAGGAGCAGGCTCTGGGGTGTTGCCGGCGTCGAGCCATGCTTGGTAGTCAGCAAAGTCGCGGTTGCCGGGGTCATTGGGAATGAAGGCTCCGTCAGTGGTGCGGAGGATGCTGGTGCTGGTGGTTAGCTGATACATGATGGTTACAGTTCGGCGGAGGCCTGCAAAATAGAACCTACGTCAAGGTAGAAACCTCCAGGAGCGCTAAATCTTACAGACTGGCGATTGGGCGCTACGGCGCTGATTCCAGTACCGGCAAAGTTGTTGTAAGCAATTGTTGGCGTGGCTCGCATTGTTAATCCAAAGGGGATATTGATGTATTCGACTCCAGTCCCTGCATAATCATGAGATGTATGGCTAATTGCAGAGGGCGTATGATTCCAAAAATACCTCTGACACAACGCCAGCTCAGTCCCAATCGGCCGTTGCTCAAATGGTGTGGCGACAGGGCCGGGCTCTATTTGCACCTGGGCGATGTCAATGGTAAAGGTAGCGTTTAATGGCATATTAAACAAGACAACTAAAGAATCTATACCGTCTGTTCCTAGTGTTTTACCACTAATTGATGGCAGGCTTACTGAATAACAAAACTTTTGCCAAGAAGTTGTCAACGCAAGGCTGCTGCCGGCTGTTGTCGGAACGCCAGCAGACGGGCTTCCTCCCGTTCCAAAATACTGCTGAAGTACAACACTTGGCATTGTTGTACTTGCCGCAGCCTTTGCCCAAAACGAAATTGTAATTTGTTGCCCGGCAAACGTGCGGACATCTTCAATACGCTGGTCAATGCGATTGCTAGTTGAACCACTGCCCGCAACTGATTGGTCAAAACGTACAAAATACTCTGGCTCATTTGGTACAGCAGTCTGGCCTAACGCAAAGCCCTGCCGCGAAATTGTTCTCGTGGCTCCAGTACCGTCAAAAAGTATGGCCCACCTATCAGCCGTGTAGGTGTTAGAGGTTGTTACACTAAAACTCGTCCCCCGCTGCCAGATGTCGAAGTTGCCGTTGATGATGCGGTTGCGGAAGCCAGCCAGCGGGCCGCCGTTGATGGAAGCAAGTTTTACGTCGCCATTTACATCAAGAGTTGTGGTGGGGCTCGTAGTGCCAATCCCCACGTTGCCGCTGGAGTCGATGCGGGCGGCTTCTAATGCGCCAACTAAAAACTTGAGTTGATTGTAAGTTGCTCCTGAGTCGAAACCTTGTATAAATGGAATGTTGCTATCAACGCCAAGATAGACTCCAGCAGTTGAAGGACTGCCAAATTTGACATTTCCTCTGCAATCAAGCAGATAACCTGCAGTTGGCGAACTAGTCCCAATCCCCACGTTGCCGCTGGAGTCGATGCGGACTGCTTCTAGTGCGCCGCCATTTACCTCAAAGGAAAGCTGACTGTTGAGCGTAGAGCTAAGGTTTACGTGGGACTTAATAAAACAACCACTGTTTGAGCTAGTTACTAGTCCCCCAAGTTGCAATGAAATTGCCGTTGAAGTCGTGGTTGCCGTATTAGCTTTGAATACGGTTCCAGTACCCGATAGCTCTAGCGTTGCACTAGGCCCAGTAGTCCCAATCCCCACGTTGCCTGAGGTGCTATTCAGAATAGTGTTATTGCCCTGTCTATTGATATAAAGGGGAGCGTTGTAAGCCTGGATCTCCGCATAAGACGCGGAACTGTCAATGTCTACTACGAAATTATTGGAAGAATTGCCGATAGATAGCTTTCCTATAGGCGAACTAGTCCCAATCCCCACGTTGCCGCTGGAGTCGATGCGGAGGCGTTCGCTTATAGCTGTACTGCCATTGCTGGTAGTGTTAAACCTTAACTCTGATCCTCTGGCGGCTGCTCCCCATGTTTCGGATGCAAAAGAAGTGATGCTTGAATATGAGTCAAAGCGAGCGCTGGCTTCATTTGATCCCCCGAATGCCAGAGTTCCTAGGTTATCGCCAGAATTTGGGTAAGCGTGCGTACCCAAGGTATTGCTTCTAGACTTAGCAAGAACAAGAAAAGGGCCATTCGCGTCAGCTTGGAAGTAAGAAATAAGCTGACCCCTGGCGGGAGTGCCGGTCCCCGTAGTGACCTGCAAGGCAAATTGAACTCCTCCAAAATTTAAGCTTGAGGATGATCCGGCTAACACCCGCCCACTGCTGTCAACAAACAACCTCCCAGACCCATTAGTTGCTACCGCTAGTTGGTCTGCACCAGGGCTGTAGATGCCGGTGTTGGGGTCACTAGCTATGGCTAAGCCGGGCAATGCAGCCGTACCAGCAGCTACTGACAACACGCCTGTTAATGTGCCGCCAGCATTGGGTAGTGCAGCAGCGGCTAGGTCATAGGCGCTTTTGACAGCGGTGGGCGTGGCTGCCAAGACGCTGCTGGTCGTACCTGTGCTGTCGCTAAGTTGAACGATGCCATCAACGCTGGTAGTGGCAGCTCGCACCGTTAGCGCCGGCGTGGTGGTGGCGGTGGCAACCGTTAGCGCCGCCGTGGAGCTGGAAACTGTGGTGACGGTGCCAACGAAATCAGCGCCCCATTCCAAGCCTGTAGCCGTAGAGCTATTAGCCCGCAGTACGTGAGTATTGGTGCCAACTGGTAGCTTTGCAAGTGTGGTAGATGCGCTAGCCGCAATGATGTCGCCTTTGGTGTATGAGGCAAGGTTGGTGCCGCCACGTGCTACGGCAAGAGTGCCGCTGGTTATGTTGGTTGCATTGCGGCATTCAGTGCTAACTTCTTCAATGGCGGTTTGCACATTGCTGCTGCCTATATCACCTGCGGCGGCAAAGCTAACTTGTGATGCAGCAATGGCGCCAGCGCCCGACGACACGTCAACTTCCACCCATCCAGGGCTACTCGTGTTATAAACTGAAAGGATAAGGTCAGGCGGCGCCAGTATTACGTTTGGTGCATTGCCGCTTGTGATTGTGCCGCCTTCACTTACAACAAAGTAGTGCTTAGTATTACCCGGTGCTGATGCTGGTAGTGCGCTATTAAGAGTGAAGCCTGCCGCAACCCCTTCAGGCGTAAGACTTGCAATTTTACCTGTGCCCGATGGTGTACTCGCGTCAAACGTGCCTGCAAATATGATCTGCCCCGCTGAAATGCCAATTGGCACAAAAACGTTGCCGTCCCACATGAAGAACGATTTATCCAGTGGGTTTAGGTGGATTTGCCCAATAAAGCTAGGCGTTGGAAATGTCTCCCCTAGTGATGCGGTGCTGTAATCCGATAGCTTATCAATTGTGACGGCGTTATCAGCTAAGCGAGCAGTTGGCAGTTCGCCAGTTGTAATCTTGGCGGCATCAAGGTTAGGCACATCTGCCGCTACAATTAAAGCGCCTCCGCTAACGTGCCCTTGTGAGTCAACCGTCAGCTTGGTGTAAGTGCCTGCTGTAACGCTGTTGCTGTGGTTTAGTGTGCCGCCATTAACGACTAGCCCTGTGCCAGGCTGGATGATGCCCTTGGTTGATGCTGTTGCATCGGGCAAGTCAGCCGGGACAATGGCGCGAAATGTGGGAGCAGCATCAGCGCCAGTTGCAGGGCCAATAAATGCTCGATTGGCTGGCTGCGTGTCGAGAGTGGTGGTGACGGTTGCAGTGTGGGTGTCGGGATAGGCAACTGAAAATGCAACCGGCGTTGAATCCGTAAAATTGATTACATTGATGGCTGCCTGCCTAACCCATGTAGTGCTATCCCAGACATATTGAACGCTGGTATTGGTATCAAACCATTGCTGCCCTTCAAAATCACCACTACCTACTGGCGTGCCTGCTTGGACGATGGTGGCACTGTCGTCCGCCATCTTGGCGCCAGTAATGGCACCATCAAGCACCTTGGCAGTTGTAATGGCATCAGTAGCAATGGCAGCAGCGGCAAGGCCAGCAGCATCAATCTTGGCAGTGGTGATGGCACCATCAGCCACCTTGCCATTAGTTATTGCGCTAGCTGCAATCTTGGCCTCAGTGACGCTACTGTCGGCGTAAGCAGCAGTGCCCAGGGCGGTTACCTTGGCGGTGGTGACTGCACCATCAGCTAATTTGCCAGTGGTAACAGCTAGGTCTGCGATGCCCGCAGTGGGTGCCACCACTTGCTGGTATGCACTGCCGTCAAATACTTGTAGAGCTTTGCTGGTGCTATTGACGTAGCCGCGACCATCAAAATTATCAATGGTTGGCGCAACAGAGTCATAGGCAATGGCGCTGTCACTTGCCAGCTTTGCCGCTGTAACTGCATCATCCGCTAGTGCAGTGGCACCCAGCTTGGTGGTGCTGGCTTGGTTCAGCTTGATTAGGTCAATACTGGCGCTATCGGCTAGGTTTGCGCCCGCCTGGAATAGCTCCTTGGCTTCTACCTTTTTTGTAACGCTTGACCCAACATCAACGATGGCCAGCACGTCATTGGCTGCCACATCAGCTTGATTCAGCTTTGTTAGCTGCGTAATGCGTTGGTCACTCACGGGTTACAAGCTCCTTTGGTACATTCTAGTCTTCAACCTCGGCCAGCAGGAACTCCAAGCTGTTTTGGTTGAGGGCAAGGCGGTCGTCATCTTCTTTCAGTATATAGCCAGAAGGCCGGCCTACCAGCAGTTTGATTTCGCCAGTGGTTATAAAGTCTATACTACACGAGATTACGTCAGCACCGGACAACTCTAGCCCTGAGCGCGTCACCATTGCATTGAATTCATAGTATATGTCAGTCAGGCTTGCGTTGTTTTCCGAATCTGTAATTGATAGCAAGCAGTCAAATGCGCTGCCAATGTCTACGCGATGGATAAGCTGCAGCATCAGCAATGGAGTTTCTTTTATGCCCGATGTTGCATTGTTAAACAGGCAATCAATCTTGCCGGAGCCGCTAATTAGGCCAGCGGAATACATGCGCTTAAATTTATCATTTAAAGTTGTAGAGTCTAAGCCTTCGCGGTCAGTGTTAAATGTGTAGCCAGTGACATCTCCCAATACATTGGCCGAGATATCGCGGACCACCAATTGGATTAAAAGCGGGTCGCCAACAAACGACTGCACTTGATATTCAACGGCGCGGTTATTATTTACAGCATCAGCAAACGTAGGGAAAAACCGTAAACCACCAGCAGTATTTACATTGATAAAAGCTGAAAAGCTGCGTTGCTCAACGCTCTCGCCATCCACCCAACTACCTACGGTGAAAAACAATAACCCGCGTGGATCGGCAGTGCTAATGGTCACCTTGTCGCCAGTTAGTAAATTGTCAGCAGCAGCCTCAAAACCAATACGATTCAGTGCAACAGTTACATCCGCATCTTTTACCAATGCCGACAGGGTTGCTTCGGTGTTGCGGCGCAGTCTTACATTCCCGACATTGCCAATGAAATAGGTCATGCGTCAACAAGTTCTATAAATGGCCCGTCAACTGTAAATTGCAAAGATACGCTACTGAGTTCGCCAGTGCCTACAGTGATGCCAGCATTGGTGATATAGGCATTAAATGCAATGTCATCTTTTATATCAACGCCTAGCCCTGGTTGTGATCCAGCTCGCAGCACCATTCCCACGCGATCCGCCTCAGTGACGCCAACGTTGGTAGTTTTCATTACTTTGTTGAGCAATTGCTCAAACTGCACACCTACATCCCCAGATTCCACTCTGTAATACATGACAGTGGCAGAGCCCGTGGAGCTAACCATGCCAGGCGTGTACTTCTTGACTGCCGTGTCAATGGTGGTAGTTTCCAGCAATTCAAGGCTGGTTTCAATGGACCAGTCGCGAATTTTCAGCACCGACTGAGTTTCGGCTGGCGTAGGACCGGTAGTGAGAATAGGAGTAATGTACAGCTTACCGCTGCGCCCGGTGTAAAAACCCATCTCTAACGCCTAACCATTTGTTTGCATTCTACTCTCCACCGCCATCAATGGTAAAGAGGCCGCCCACGTAGCTGGCTATGCCCTGCGCAATGAACGATTGGCCGTTGGTGTCACATGGGTGCTCTACTGCGCGGACTGTGGTTTCGCCTTCTTCTTCCATGGTCACCTCCGTCACGCGAAACACTCGTTTGGAGCGCACGGTTTGACCGAGCACGAACAGATCGCCCCTGCGGGAAGCAAGTGCAGGCGCTGCGCCATTGGCAACTGCCACGCCATTGAAGGATCGCGTGCCGTCAGTGCTGCCGTAGGTGAGCACGTTGTAGGTGCCATTGGGGATGCCTTGTAGTGGCACATTGAAAATGCCGCCGTCCTCAATGCGGCCCGTGTAGATGCCGTCCCATTGGTTATTGCTAGTTTCAACGTAAATGTAACTGCCGGGCATCACGAAGATGTCTGTAGGAAATGTCATAAATTCAATGGCGCGACGGTTGTAACGCCGCACATTGCAGAGATATTTGCCAAGTAGGATTACCTGGGCGCGTGTCGTTACAAACTGCGAGATGTCGAGGCTTTCGCGTATTGCGTTGGCCTCTTGCGTGTCACTACGCCTTACTTCGACGCTGTTATTGCGCGGGAAAACGCTGCCGCGTTCGGTGTCACGGTAGATGAGCGTGACAATGACATCCTGAACGCTGGCACCATAGTCGATAAATTCTTCCTTGAAAGTGTCCTCAAGGATGTTGCCCTGGTTGAACAGTGCCGTGATTGATACGTCTCTCGTGATTTGACCAGTTGATTTGATATATGGCAGTGCTGGTACTAGCGTTTCTTTACCGCCAATCTTGCCGAGTTCCAGCAAGCTAAATGGTGCCACCTGCGCCCAGAACTCACGCCATGGCCTGCCATCTGCAATAATTCCATCCATGAATAGCCGGTTCCGCTGGCAGAATCGCTTACTTTGCGCTAGTTGCATCACGTCAACAGAATGCAAGCTGGCATACTGGCCAATGCCATTAATATCGTCCAAGATGGTATCTAGGAAAATGTCAGGCGCGAAGGAAGTGGAGTTACTAGGGTTGCTATTGGCAAAAATTTGAATGTTATTGTCATAAGGCGCACCAGTGGCTTCATTGCCAAAGTAATCAAGGTTGGTTGGCAGCAGCCTTACTCGCTTGCCCTCGGTGACATATGCGCTGACGCTGCGCAAGTCTTGGGTGCCAGCGCCTGAGACAACATGCAAAGCCAAGGTAGAAAGGCCAGCATATAAATTAGGGTTATAAGTATTCCATGACTCAATGCGCTGCTCTGTTACGGCAGTAAGTTGTATCTCAGGCGATGAATCAAACGAAAATGAAGTGGTCGAAAATGCGTCATAATTGAATAGGTCAAACTCCGTTGTATTAGCTGGAGACTTGTTAAATGGGGGGTAGTTGCCTCTATAGGTATCTGGGTAAAATGAGCCATTAAAATACAAGTCTACGTTGCTATCTTGTGTCCATTCAACTCCCAACCCCACCAGCGGACTCGTAGGGTTTAAATAACAGTAAGCGCGGGTGTGAAAAGTGCGTATCTCCGTGTAAGTATCAACAACGGCTTCTAGCTTCACTTCTATAAAACGTGGCCCTGAGCGATAAGTTAAAAGTTTGACATAAGTAAAAATGCTTTGCTCATTAAACCCGCGACAACAAAAGATAAAAGGCAATCGTGCGTATTCACCAGTGTTGTCGAAACGATACCAAATGGCAAACATGCTGGTGCGGGCCTTGGCACCATTCTCTGATGAACTGTGCCCATAGTTCACTTGATCTTTGCCATAGACATTTGCGCGACCACTAATGCGCCGATAGGCTTGAAAGCGCAGGGCTAAATCCAAGATGTGGCACTTGGTGACGCTGGCGTAGGCAGCTTCTTCAACGCGTGCCAAGCCCTTTACATGGAATGTTTCCGGGCCACCTTGCCCTTGCAAGCTGTTAATTTGATTTTGTATGTTGTTGTTTTGATTTTGTAGTGTTGCAATTTCGTTGTTGAGGTTATTAACGGTTGTCTGCAATCTATCGCGATCTGTTTGGGTGAGAGGCCTGCGACCACTCCCGCCCTTCGGAATAAATATGAGTTGAAAGCCTCTGTTTAAAATGCCTTGAGTGTCGTTGCGATCTGTTTCAGCGGATGCAATTCGCTTATTGTTTGCATCAATCTGTGAGCGCAATGCATTGATTTGTTGCCCCACCTGTTGCCAGTGCGCAAGTCCGTAATTAGCGCGTGGCAACTTGCCGGTGCGTATACACTCTAGAACTGCGCTTAGATTACCTTCTTCAATGCCATTATTGCTGCCCCCGTAGTTTACGGAAACCACACGAAATAAAGCAGAGCCCGCCTTAAATATAGTGCCGTTATCAACTTGAGAAGCTGACGCGCGTAGCGCATCTTGTCTTGCAATGCCCGCAGTATCATTAGTGGCTAACTGCTCAATTGTGTGCCCTATAAATAACCCCCATTGATTCCCCACCGGTACAAATGGCCTGTTGTCATCATCCGGCCAATATAAAGCCCCGCTGCTTGATTGAAAATAAGTATCGACACGCTTACGCTCTGTATTACCTGCTTCATTAAGGATAAGCACATCAGCTACCACAGGAATAAAGCCAGTAACACCAACAGATTTAGCTGTAGTAGGCGAAAATGCTTGACTAAAACCTTCGTATGCTGCGCCAAGATTTAGTTTTGCCGTGGTGTCACTGCCATAAGTTATTGTTGGATCGGTGCCGCCTCCTTTGATTAGGTTTTGGTAGCGGGTTGGGCCGTTCTCGCTGTAGTATTGCCATACATTGCCGAATACCAAATCCTTGGCGGGGAATTGCCCCAGTGCTGTGCGTTCTGGATCGATGCGGGCAATGCTTGACGCACCAATCGTCATCATTAGGCGCATGAATTGATTGTTGCCAAAGCTAAGGATGGCCGACCACAACAACAGGCTTGCAACGCGCACACCGCCGTTGCCATTCTGTGCAGTGTTGGTATAAACCAATGGCACGGTGTCGCCATACACGGCAAGATCTTGGGCGCCGTTGAAGCCAATGCGCGGCGCTAATACTGCGTCTCTGGTTTGTGGCGTGCCTTCTTCGTCTGGTTTTGCCTTGGGCGCCAACAGAATAGACGCCACCTGGAAGAGGATGCCTACGATAGTCAGCACTAATGCAACAACTGCAGGCGCGTTCTGCACATCCAACGCAGTTCCCTGCTTGGGATCTTGATATATGTGTTGTTGCGCTACGAAGTCGAGGTACTCTTCCTTGGTGACGCCTAACGCATCAATGAGGTCATATTCATAAGGCAGCAGCTTGCGGGTCATTGATTCATCCAGAAGTAATGGCCGATGCTGCTAGGCAATGGCGCCCTGATAACAGCGCCACTAGGCGATAGAAACAATGCGCCGTCTTCCACAATTGTACCCAACGCAGACCCAATTGCAGCCGGCAGCATGACCACTGCGCCAGGAGTGGGCTGCTTAAGGCGAGTGCCGTTCTCGATCATCCACCGCGCCAGCAACGGTTTGGCAAATGTGTGTTCATCAAACAGCTCATACACCCATTCAAATTGATTGCTGTAATCGGCAAAGCCCAGTCGCTTATGTACTTCACATGCAAGCTGAAAGCAGTCGGTTTTGCCAGACCATGGAGCAGCCCCCCATTGGTATGGCAAGCCAATCAAATCATTGAAGGACAAGTTCTGCATTGAGGGGCAATGGGCCAACAAGGCTACGGGTGAGGGTGCGACCTGGAAATGTTGCACCAACAGAATCCATGGCGGTGCGGTAACGCAGCTCGATTGTAGTATCGGAGTAGCTGGCGCCAATGCCCACGTATCGCTCCTGGTAGGTGCGCGATGGCGCCAGGGCAGCATTTAGCCATTGCGTGGTAATGGTTAACCGGCTGAGGCGGTTGCCGTCACCTTGCTCAACAAGGCGGATGGCATACTCCACATTAGGGAACAAGACGCGCACCATGCCGTTGTCGCCGTTGAGGTTGGCGGTGCTGCCTTCAGCGCGAAATGGTGCAAACTCAAAGCGCTGGCCACCGATGTTACGGGCTTCGCTAATAAAAAAGTTTTGATAGCGGTGTTGCGTGCCCGTGGAAGTGACAAGAAAAAAGTATTGCGCAAGGCGAATTTCAGTCATCGCATTTCACCAATTAGCTTAACCGTTACAGAGCTGATGCCAGCAATGACGCTGCTAACGCTAGGCGGCTCAACGTAGAGCCATTCAATGCCGAAAGGTG
>Ga0307378_10012090_pt1 | contig 11062 bp, 13 predicted proteins | sample UN1MG_FD_202238 | JGI IMG/M metagenome (GOLD analysis project Ga0307378, IMG submission 202238) | Soil microbial communities from Risofladan, Vaasa, Finland - UN-1 | ecosystem: Environmental > Terrestrial > Soil > Coastal area > Acid sulfate soil | place: Finland: Risofladan, Vaasa | collected...
AAAGTGTCAAGCGATAAAATTGGGAAATGTTTGTGAACTTTCTGTAACGGCAAGGAAGGGGCATCTTGCACGGGGCAGTCTGATCCCTGAAATCTAAGGTCTAAAGTCTAAAAGTCTGAGGTCTAAGGCGTATTCACTAGCCCTTGAAGCCTATCCGGCGAAACGGAACCCACGTGGCAGTCTGCATACGCAACGTTTGATCCGGTATCGTGCCGAATATACATCGGATTACCGATATCTCCCGCATGGTAGGTTCCCGACGGGGCGTCGGCATAGGCTGCATCCATAGCCGAATCGGGATTCTGACCGAAGAACAACGTGGAGCAATCTGCCATCAACACGGTATCGCTTTCGGAGAATATCTTCGTCGTCGGCGCAGTGACTTCACCGGAGGGCGAGGTGTACAGACACAGCCTGGCGTTTAGCCCGAATCCATAGGGGATCTCATTGAACTGGTCAACATAGCCCCAGCTCGCATCCGAGCACCGCATGACCGGGATATTTCGCAGGTAAAGGTAAAGCTGACCGACCCATATTGTATCCCTCGGCCCGGTTACCATTCGAGGGGCCGCCCAGTCCCATCCGTCATGTTCGCTGAGATCCTGAGGCGGTAACCTATCGTCCCATTCATCCCGATACATGCGCATCGCTATGGCGCACTGCCGGAGGTTCGAGGCGCATGACTCCTGCCGCGCCTTGCCCCTTGCCCTACCGAAGACAGGAAACAGCAGCCCGGCGAGCACCATGATGATCGCGATGACCACCAGCAGTTCTATTAGGGTAAAGCCCCTGTTTTTCGCACGAGTTCGCACAGCATTCTCCTGAAGGCGGATTACTGCTGCTTCTACTTAGTATGATGGCACATTATGCCCAAAGGTTCCCCATAACCGGCCGCTCACCTGCCAAACCGGCAATCCAACCTCCAACCTCTAACCTCCAACCTCTAACCTCCAACCTCCAAAGTCTCGAACACCCCCATCTTGCGGAACTTGTCGTATCGCTGGGCGACGAGCTTGTTCGCCGAGAGCTTCTCCAGCGGAAGAAGGTTTCGGATGATCGCTTCCTTCACCTTCGCCGACGCCTCCTCGTAGTTCCGATGAGCCCCACCCAATGGCTCGGGAATGACCTCGTCCACGACGCCGACTTCCATCACCTGCTGAGCCGTGACTTTCATCGCCGCCGCCGCCTCAGGCGCTCTCGCCGGGTCGCGCTTGAACTCCGAGAGGATCGCCGCGCATCCCTCGGGCGGGATGACCGAGTAGATGGCGTTCTCCTGCATGAGGACCTTGTTCCCGACCGCGATCCCCAGCGCGCCGCCGCTTCCACCCTCGCCGACCACGACTACCACGACCGGCACTCGCAGCAGCGACATCTCGCGCATGTTCCGAGCAATCGCCTCGCTGATCCCCCGCTCCTCCGACCCGAAGCTGCAGTCGGCGGCCGGCGTGTCCACGAGGCAAACGATCGGGCGCTTGAACTTCTCCGCCATCTTCATCAGCCTCAGCGCCTTCCGGTATCCCTCGGGCTTGCTGCTGCCGAAGTTGCGGAACTGCCGTTCCTTGAGGTCGCGACCCTTCTGCTGGCCGATGAGCATGATCGGCTTCCCATCGAGGAACGCGAATCCCCCCACCACCGCATTATCGTCCGCGAAGAGCCTGTCCCCATGAAGCTCCACGAAGTCATCGAAGATGTAGCGGATATAGTCCATGGTATAAGGCCGGTTCGGATGCCGCGCGAGAAGCGTCTTGTCCCAGGGCGTGAGGTTGCTGAATATCTCCGCGATCAGCCGGTCGCGATGCTCCTCCAGCTCGCCGATCTCAATTGACCGGTCAACCCCCTCTTCCTCGGAGAGGCGCTTCAACTCGGCTATATTCGTATCCAGCTCGGCAATCGGCTTTTCGAAGTCGAGGACGTTAAGCGCCATTATCTCCTCCAGCCACTGACAGGAGCTTGATCAGCGTATCCCGTATCTCCCGCCGAGCGAGGACCATGTCAACCATTCCATGTTCGAGCTGCCATTCCGCGAGGCGGTATCCCGGCGGCTCTTTGAGCACCTGGGCCTGGGCCGCGACTCTCTGCCCGGCGAGGCCGATGAGCGCTCCCGGCTCGGCGATGATGACGTCCGCGAGCATGGCGAAACTCGCGTGAACCCCGGCCATCGTGGGGTCGGCGAATATGGCGATGTACATGCCTCCGGCCTTGTCGAACTGCCCGACCGCCGCGCTGGTCTTCGCCATCTGCATGAGGGAGAGTATCCCTTCCTGCATCCGCGCGCCGCCCGACGTATGCACGATCACCACCGGCAGCTTCTCCTCGATCCCCCGCTCGAACAGCCGGGTGATCTTCTCGCCGAAGACCGAGCCCATGCTCGCGCCTCGGAATGCGAACTCCGCGACCCCTATCAGGCACGGAGTCCCGCCGATGGTGGCATAGCCGGTGACCATGGGGTCGTTCATTCCGAGCTTGGCGCGGTCGCCGGCGAGCTTGGCGTCGTACTCGGGGAAATCAAGGGGGTTTACGGAGAGCAGTTCGGCGTCCATCTCGACGAAGCTGCCGTCGTCAATGGTCATGGCCAGCCGCTCACCCGAGGCGAGCTTGAAATGGGAGCCGCACTTATTGCAGACCTTGAGGTTCTTTTCGAGTTCCTTGCTGAAGAGGATCTCGCCGCATTTCGGGCATTTGGTCCACAGACCGTCCGGCAGGCCGTCAAGGTGCTTCCTTGCAGCTTTACCGGCAGCCTTAGACCTTCTGCGCAGCCAACCACCACTAGCCATACATAACCTCGATAGGAATTGAGTTCAAAGAGTGGGTAAAGGATAGCGTATCCCTCCGAAAAAAGCAAGCCTTCTTGCGGGGAGTAATGGAGTAGTGGGGTGGTGGAGTATTGGGGAACGCCGCTATACGGTTGCCATTGCGCCGCTCGTATTGGCAGTCAACAAGCCGCCTACTAGCCAATACATCCAAGTTGTTCTTTTCGGTCATGCCATCTCTCCCATGCTTGGCACAGGACCGGATTGGTGCAGTCACGGACGAGGTCCTCAGAGACGGTGTGCCATGCTCTTCTTCTGGCAGCATCCGCACCACACACGAGGAGCATGTTGGCATAGGCGGTCGGTAGCCGGGTAGGATGAGCTATCGAGCGAAGCTCTAACTCTGATATGGAATCGTCTGCCATTCTTTCCAGTGCCGTGCCAAGGTGTTCGACTGCGTCGAGGGATTTGCTTCGTGGCAGAAGTAGAGAGTCGGTGTTCTGCTCAACAACCAGTTCCCGTTCCCTCACCTCGTCAACGAGGTCTTTCGAATATACGTGCAGGCTATCGCTGATCTGGTGATAAGAACCAACTGCGACCCCAAGCCATCCAGCCATGACCTCTTGAAGCGTTGTAAACTGAACGAAGTTGTGGGGAACTCCTCGGACAAGGTCGTTACTTCTCATGATCTGCATCCATTCGAGCCTCTTGTTGCGCACCTTAAGCAGAGACATGAGATTGCAGGGGATGTCTTTATCAACTGGAGAACCGTTGGAGCTAGGCAAGTCAAGCCGGGCGGACCATATCTGCAGTACTACCTGTCTGCTGTCCGGATTTGCACTAAGCGCATGATATGCCCTCGATATCTGGTCAACCCCAAAGCTACGACGGAGTCTGTATCCATATGCCCCATGGTACTGCGGTCCCTCTCCCTGAAACTTTGGCAGGACCGGATTCCAGTAGTTGAGGAAGGCTGAGTCATGACGGCCACTGAGTATCCATATCACCTCAGCGATGGCAAAGGCCGGGTTCATCGCTGGCCGCCTATTCAGTACCCAGCGCTGGGTGGGGTCATGAATAGCAAACACTGCGTGGAGGACTTCCTTTGTTGGACCATTGCGACTATCTTGGACATCGCTCTCAGATTCGACTAGATAGTCAGCGGCTTTGAGCCACACCTCGGCTCCAGTCTCTCCCTGAAAAACGGTGAACATGCTACCCTCCTTTGATCAAGTCGTTCAGCCCCCACTTTGGCGGATACCAGTAATCTATCGAATCAGCAGTCATGGCAAACGGCTGCTTTATCCGAGTGCGAGCGCCAATACCCTTTACCCTTGGGTGAGCTATTCGCGCGTACTTGTCAACTTCACAAAACAAATTCTGGCAGTCTATGAGCTGTAATGGTCTACCCCAAAGAGACTCGAACCGAAGACCAAGCCGATCAAACTCCTCCTCTTGGTGATCAGCAACCCATCTTACGATGTCGGATTCCGTCATGTCTCCGCTGTTAGTAAAGCACTTGTGTATGCCACTCTTCGCTCCGGGGCCTGGCATGACGAACTCCATTTCAAAGAAATCGGTGATTGTGCTATAGTTCAGGTCGGTAACGTACTGGTAGGCAAGGAAACCGCCAATCATTGGATAGTCCAGCACTCGCTCGTAAGCCTCCTGCATATTAGGCGATTCTGCTATCCGCTGGGGCAGATCATCTTTGACCATTCGTTCAATAAGACGTATGAAACACCTATGTTTGCGTGTTCCGCCCAACTCCCCTGATCCAGATGGCATCATGTATGCTGCCGAAAAGATCCGGCTACCGGATTCCATCGCTCTGGTAAGTAGGTTATCGTAGACATCGAAACTATAATCGCTGTACCTGACCTCACCCAGTTTGTCACTAAGTAACTCCCATGTGTCAATCCGATTGAATACCTTGAAGATCAGTGTTCGGAAGAACACCTCTCTCACGGACTGTTCACCATGATAGAGGACATTTCTTATCATGTACTGGCTAACACGGTCAGAAGCTCGATACGCGTTCGTGAACTTGTAGCGATGAAGAATGGGATCGTTCGTCCATGGCGGATGCTCGTTTCGAAAGCGCCTGAAGAAGATGGCCTGGCGTTCTGCAGCGAACCGCCAGTAGGTATCGTAGACTTCACTAGGTTGTGGAGCAGACAATCGCGAGAACATGATAAGGCTTCGTCGCCTGCTATCCTCATCGCCGTTTCCTGAAGGAGACTGCTGATCGTCTGAGAGTTCAAGTTGCAGGTTTCCATTTCCGAAAGCCTGCCACTGCTTGGATTCCTGATCTTGTTCTTTCGACACCGGCCATATTAGCTCACGAATGGCCTCCAACATTACGGCAACAGCTTCATCAACCGACCGCTCGTTATGAACATCCTTTACGGGGTAGCTGCGGGATTCGCGCTTAGCTAGACGAACATATTCCTTTACTAGGCGAGAATGGGACTTTGAAAGCTGCTGAGTGTTTCTATGAACTAGAAATACACATGCTGGTTTGATATCCTGCCAAAGGTCACGTTCTGAGCGTAGTATGCCCTTAAGAGTGCGCCTGGATACCCCGGAGATAACCCCATAAACCCATGTTGACCACCAGAACCGATCAAGGATGACCCATTTGCCTGCGGCTAGGTCGGGGAGTATACGCCTGTTGATGATATCCACATGGGCTGCAACGTGTAGTAACTGAAGGCTGGCTGGGTCCAGCGAACGAACACCAAATTGCTCCAGATCGTGATGCAAGTCGTAAACCAAGCGGCCGAGAGTACCCTCCTCCTTCCCAGGGAATGAAAGGACTTCACACATAACCCCGCAACTTGCCAAGGACTCACCCAACTCTCTGGCCAGAGTTGACTTTCCGACCTCGTCCGGGCCCTCAAGTACGATAAGCTCGCCCACATCAATCATCTACATATTGCCTCTCTGCATATACGCCGTAATAATTCATGACAGGATTGGGTTGACTACCCACGCTCCTATACCATAGTTGACGAAGTACTTGAACGGTAGGTAGCCATAGCCATCCTCTCCCCAGGTAGTACTCCATGAGTTGCGGATAATGAAATAGCCACCACCCGGCACGCTGGCGTCTTTGGAGAATCCCACAAGGAGTACGGCATGGTTATCGAGAATGATATCGGTCGGAGGTGGCATAGCGATCCAGCCATCAGAGGAATCATACCATTGTTCGGCCATTCGGACTGCAATCACGACTGCCCTTCCCTGCTTGAGACAGCCGCATATATCCAACACCAGCGACTTCCTATCAATACTCGCCCTAAAGCAGTTGCTTGGATCGATAGCCTCTGCCGGCGGCTGATAGTCCAGTGAGTTCGTACTGCGCTGGTCATCGTAAGGCCACAGGGACGCCTCCGGCTGCCCCCATTTATTCAGAGCTTGGCCTACAGACCATGTGCTAATCCCCCCGCTATCTGTCGGGCCACCTTTCTCAAACTGCCTGCCACCCCAGAACAATACCTCCTCAGAAAGACGACCGATCACCTTGTCTTCCCAAACATGCTCCACCTCATGCGCGGCAGTGACAGCGAACGCCAGGCATGTACCCCTATTGCCTTGGTCCCGGATCGCCGGTAAGATAGGCCGCATGTCTACTTCATATGATGTTTGGGGCATGATCGCATGGACTCCAGATCAGGGTGCACCAACGCTTGCGAGTGCGAGATCGTCTTCCTTGTATTCGCAAAGATAGCCGTGGTCAAGATCACCCGTTGGCTTGCCTTCTATATGAAGACATAGGTTGAAGACTTCCTTGGGCTTAGCGTCCTTCTCCCAAGGTCGCATGAGGCTCAGTTTCAACTCCAGTTCTCCACGTCCTAAGGCGCGGAAGGTAGTATACCGACTGCCGGCTATGCCAGTTCTGTCGTTGAGGGCATGACGATCCACCGGATCTAGGACTGTCCTAACGAGGCCCAACAAGGGTCCCTGACCGGTGTTCCCGGCATTTGATGGAGATGAGGACAGCCTGTCTGGATCTTCACGAATATCGGCAATGATGCTGGTGTCAATCATCCACCTGAACCCCGTAGATGGGGTCTCTGGTAGACAGAGGGATATCTCATCGTCCAAACTGACAACGAGCTGCCTGCCTGCATCACTTCCATCCACTGGCCATACCTCGGCATGAGATTTAGCTGGGCTCACACCTTTACCAATCATACGCTTAATGTTGCTTGGTGGAACTCGAAGCATTGCAGTCCCGATATCTATCGAGATCTTGCGTTGCGCTACTAGCTGCCGAACGGTGGCATTGTAACTGGTCCCCAAGAACAAGGAAAGCTGATAGGCATGATGAGCTTGGAGATTCTGAGGCAGATCTAGTTCCCCATATAAACTATTCACCAGCCGTGGCGGCATCAAGAAATCTGCAGCGAATGACCAAGCAGCTGCTTCATCTATCCTATTAAGATCAAATGCATGCTCGACTTCACGTTCATGATCTACGGCGGCTGCATGTCCCAAGACGTGATGGCCATACTCATGGGCGGCAGTGAGCCTCTGCACGCTCTTCGACCTGTTAGCGTTAATCAGAACGCCCCCACCACCATATGGCAGATAGGCACCCCACAGATCGTCCATCGGCTCGAATAAGAGCCAAAGATTCGCCTCTCTAATGACTGCATAGACATCGATAGCCTGAGTTTGGTCTACCTTTGATCGCAGAAGTTGGCGTGCAGCCTCTAGCGATCCTTGTATGCGAGCCTGCTCGAATGAACCCCGATACCGCATTGGTTAGTCACCGCCTCCCATGTCAGAAGAAGCCTTCTCTGTCATCCTAGCCATCTGAGTCTTCTTTGTCTTGCCGTGCAGTCCGTGGCCCGTGTCCCGCTTGGCGGAGAAACTGGGCGTACTTGAGCACCTGGTCCTTGTCCGCTGCGCTTAGTTCCTTTGTCGCTCTGTAGAGCGCCCTAATCTCGGCATCGTCATGCGCACCTTTATCATCTTCCCCAAGGAAATAGGCGTAACTGCGCCTATACAGCTGCGCCAACTTTTTTAACTCCAGGCTGCTGACCTTTCTCTTCCCTGTCTCCATCGCCCATATAGCGGGTCTTGGCACCTGAAGCTGATCGGCAACAAACTCCTGGGATAGCCCCAAATACTCACGGGCTTCTCTCAAACGCTGCGCCAGGTGCTCTTGGTCGTCACAGGGTGTTACGTTAGTGTCAATATCTGCTGGTTTGGACTCCATGTCAACCTCCTACTTCTTTTTAGCTTGCTGTCGGCTTGCCGATATAGCGACTCCCTGCACTCATGGACTAGGCCCTCTACCTCTGCCTTGCCTATGCCTTTAACCTTTCCGATCTCTGCGTCTGCATGCGTTGCAACACATACTAGTTCGCCAATCGCACAACCGGTCTCCACGGTTATGAACCTCAGTAAATCTGAGAGACCAACAAAGTTGCCGTACGCTTTTCTCACGTAGTGTTGGTTCCGATACACAGCAGTCATGTCGAGCTTCCCTTTGCAGAGGGTAATGCTGATATGGCTAAGACAGGGAAAGCCCATCTCTCCTCTGTCCCGGGCAGGATCCTGAATACGGAGATCACCGCATTCAACGCAGTCTTGTTCTCCTTCCAGTTCCTCTTCAGGGATAGCGGTCCCAAGCTCATATGCATTCCATGTCTTATATCCGGCCTCATACCTCTTCTTTAGACGAAGGACTAAGCGCTCAAGCTGACCTGGTTGGTCGGTATCCTGGGCGTTGCTTGGCCATGGCCATTCGATGAGCCGATCTATATACCTATCACCGCCTTCACGTTTCTCTACCCTGCTGGCAAGCTGTTGTTGGCGATATAAGCGCGCGCGAGCCTCCGCACCAGGTCCATTCTTGTAGAGATCCGTCGGAAAGATGGTGTCAGCAACTTTCCTGATAGATCGGATGCTCTTGCTTTTGTGGCGTTCAAAGAAATCATCCAGTATGCCGCGTGCATCCTTGATCTCCTTGCCGACCCCTTCCGGAGCGATTGCTATGATAAGGTTGGAAGTAGTTCCCTCTTCAGCTAACAAGTACTCCATAGCGTTGACCCAAGCCTCGGAGATATTATCAGCGCGAATTAGTTCTGACATCGGTTCGCCTCATTTCTGCCGGTTCGTACACTATGTGCTACTTAGCTACCGGCTGACCCAACTTTGCCAATGTGATGGATACAAACTTATCAATAGGGGTATCTTCTGCAGAATCCATACAGGCGTTCGAGCTAACATGGAACTGCTTGCCTCCCAACGTCTTCTCCGAGGCAAAATCGCTCGGCTTAAACTCAAGCCCTCCCCCAATCTTGTCCTCGATCATTGCGGCCACTACCATTGTTTCCTTTGCCGTCATGATCAGTGGATCACCGCTGGCTGCGATCTCTTGCGTCAACTCCTCAGGAGATTGACAGCGAACTTCAGCCAAAGCCTCAACAACATATGCAGTGATCTCTGCCGCACTCGTAATCGATCTGCCCTTATCCCCGTCCATTCTGGATCACCTCCGTCCTGCATGGTAAAAGAACTTGATTTTACCTGTCCTCTGATAGTCTACCACTTTATCCCGAAAACTGCAAGATATTTTTTCATTATGCGGCCTGCTATGTCAGAATATCTTACATTTACGTGTGCACATGTGAAGGGAGCTTTCTTGTTCGTCGGTTTCCCCAGAGGGCAAGCGAGACCCAGCCCCTACATCCTGTGAATCCTGTCCATCCCGTTTATCCCTCGTTCTCCTTATCGAGCATCCGGTATCCAGCATCGAGAATCGCCTCCTATATTACTAGCCGACTTTTCGGCCCTTTTTGAATGTAAAATCTGTGAAATCTTTGAGAAAACTTTCGTTCGCCTCCGCACTATGCACCAAGCACTAAGCACCATGAACGGTGAAAAAGCGGTGAAATCCTGTGAACTGGGGTGAACGATCTATGACAGATTGCGGATATCGGATGTCGGATTGCGGATTGCCGATTCCGGATCGGGGTCGCCCCATCCCCCCGTCCCCCCCTCGCTTGGTTGCCAAGGAAGTCTATGCGCCTCCGCGAGATTATGGTATTATGTAGCCACAAACGTGGAGGAACCCATGGGTATCAATGAGCTTCGGAAAGAGATTGATGGCATTGACCAGAGGCTCGTGGAGCTTCTGAATAAGCGGGCCGAGGTCGCGCTGGAGATCGGCCGGCACAAGCAGCAGACCAAGAAGAACTTCTTCGCGCCTGAGCGCGAGCGCCAGGTGATGACCCGCGTCACCTCGCTGAACAAAGGCCCGCTGCCGAATACCGCCGTGAGGGCCATCTACCGCGAGATCATCTCCGCCTCCCGAGCGCTGGAGCACCCGGTCACCATCGCCTACTGGGGGCCGCCCGCCACCAATACCCACATGGCCAGCATCCTGAAGTTCGGCTCATCCTGCAACTTCATCCCGACCGACACCATCCCCGACGTCTTCAGCGAGGTCGAGCGCCAGCGCGCGGATTACGGCGTCGTGCCGATCGAGAACTCGACCGAGGGCGTGATCAATCACACGCTCGACACCTTCCTGGAATCGAAGCTCAAGATCTGCTCGGAGGTCTACCTGCCGATCACCCACAACCTGCTCTCGAAGGCGGAATCGCTGGACGAGATCAAGCGGGTGTACTCCATCCTGACGGCTACTGCGCAATGCCGAAACTGGCTGAGGGCGAACCTCCCGAACGTGGAGATAGTTGACGTTTCCACGACTGCGAAGGGCGCTCAGCTCTGCGCCGAGGAGCCGACGTCGGCGGCGATTGCGACCACCCTGGCCGCGGAGGTCTATGGGCTGAATCTGATCGCGGAGCACGTAGAGGACAATCCTCAGAACCGGACGCGCTTCCTGGTGGTGGGGCTCAACGAGCCCGCGCCGTGCGGGAAGGATAAGACATCGGTGATGTTCTCGGTCTCCCACAAGGCGGGGTCACTGTTCCGAGCAATGAGCGCGTTCGAGAAATACGACATCAACCTGACGATGATCGAGTCGCGCCCTACGAAACTGACTCCGTGGGAATACGTGTTCTTCATGGACTGCCAGGGGCACATCAAGGATTTGTCAGTTCAAAAAGCGCTGACCGCCCTTCAAGAACACGCACTCTTCGTCACGGTGCTGGGGTCGTATCCAGAGGCGGAATGACGTTCTTCGTTCCTCGTTCAGGGTTCATCGGTTCCTGGGAACGCAGAACGAAGAACCAGGAACGAAAAACCTATTCTTCCATTTCGCGCTCGGACTCCTCGAGGAGGGTGCGCTCGGTCTTGATGACTTTCACTTTCTCGATTCGCGGGCCGTC
>Ga0307378_10012091_pt1 | contig 11061 bp, 10 predicted proteins | sample UN1MG_FD_202238 | JGI IMG/M metagenome (GOLD analysis project Ga0307378, IMG submission 202238) | Soil microbial communities from Risofladan, Vaasa, Finland - UN-1 | ecosystem: Environmental > Terrestrial > Soil > Coastal area > Acid sulfate soil | place: Finland: Risofladan, Vaasa | collected...
GACTTCGATAACGACGGCGATATGGACGTATATGTTTCCAACTACCGTCTTCAGGCAAACCTTTTGTGGCTCAATGACGGAACGTGCCGCTTTGAGAACGCAGCGAAGGAATTCGGCGTGGACGGTAATTACAACGGACAAAAATGGTCGTACGGCCACACTATCGGCTCGGCATGGGGTGACATGGATGAAGACGGCTACATGGACTTATTTGTTGGCAACTTTAGTCACCCGCCAGCCCACCAGGACCGGTGCAAGTTTTATAAGAATACCGGGCCTGGCGGCAAGTACTATTTTCAGGACATGTCCGACACAGCATCTCTTGGGTGGCAGGAATCCTATGCTTCGCCTGCTCTCGGCGATTATGACAACGATGGTGACCTTGACTTGTACCTGACAACAGTTTATGCGGTGGGTTCAGGCAGCATACGAAACTATTCTGTCCTCTATCGAAACGAGGGTAAGTGGCATTTTACCGATGTCACTGAACAGGAAGGTCTGGCCAAACTGGCGCCGACATACCAGGCGGCCTGGGCCGATTTTGACAATGACGGAGACCCTGACCTGGTCTCGGCAGGAAGGCTCTTTGTGAACATGACGAAGGGCAACAACTGGATTAAGGTACATCTGGACGGCAATGGAACGAATGTAAATAGTGCCGCCATCGGCGCTCAGGTCCGAATCCACATACGTGACAAGACGATCACCCGCCAGGTTGAAGCAGGAACGGGAGAAGGAAATCAGAATGATATGACACTCCATTTTGGTTTAGGTAAATGGGACAGGCCGGTTCCAACAGTAGAAATAGCCTGGCCAAATGGAGCTGTTCAGAAAATCCATAAGGTAAGGGCTAACAGCCTGCTTGAAATCAGGTTGAAGAAGTAATACATCCACCAGTTCACTGTTTTGTGCGCCGATATTGACTATTGACCTGTACTCGTATAACCACAGGTGCGAGCATTAACTACTATCCGCTTAAGAATGTCCGCCAATAGAAAAAGCCTTATGGGATACCCCGTAAGGCTTTGATTTTCTCATTGCAACTTATGAGAAAGAGGAATCTATTTTTCGATTTATTTTATCAGCCGTTCGCGGTTGCGCAGCAGGAGCCGACATCGAGTTTGCAGTTCCACTTGAATTTTTTGATTTCCTTAAGCAGGTCCTCCGTCTGCTTCTTTATATTTTCTTTTCTCACCTTTTCCTGCCTGAATTCTGCAATCCCGTCTCTGCTTTCCCTTATCTTTCTTTTGAGGTCCTCAAGTCTCTTTAGCAGCTGTTCGTACGCAATCTGCTTTTGTCTTATAATCAGGTCGTACCTGTCGCCGATAACCTCCTGAAGTTGTGCAATAAGTTCTTTCTTTTTCTTATCATCCTTTGTGGTCTTTATTTTATGCAGCAGCTCATCCCGCCTTTCCCTCAGTCGCAAATCTTCTTTAAGGACATCTGCCAGTTCAGGGTTCCTCCTCTCCTCCTCGAATATCCGCCGGTACTTGTTCCTGATAAGCTCATATTTCTTCCAGTAAAGCTCCGTATTTCCTTTTAGTTTTGCTAACTCTGCCGCATCCCTGCGATAATTCTTACCAAGCCATTCAATAAACTCTTCACGCCTCCTTTCCCTCCATTTATTCATGCGTTCTCTAATTATCTTGCCGAACTCCTCACGACCATGTTTTCTAAGCTCGGACTGGAACTCGTTCGGGTCCTCCTTACGCAGCTTCTCCAGCTCCTTTACCTTTCCCGGGTCGGTCTGGCTCAGGCTTTTCATAATACGCTCAATGTCCTCATCCGTCAGATCGAACCTTCCGGGCCCCCTTCGTCCCGGTCCTCGTCCAGGTCCCCCCGGCCCCCCATCCGTCCAGATGTCTTCTTTTTTTTCGTCTTTTTTCTCTTCGCCCGTTCCCTGGGCCAAGCCGGGCAGGGCAGACACCGTTAGCACTGCTGTCATCACCAGAATCAAAAAGATTGCGTAATTGGTCTTCATTCCTTTTACCCTTCCCAAAAATCACTATTGATTTCTGCAAGTTCCATCTCTAATTCGGTAACCGCCGACCGGCCGTTACCGCTATCTTCACCTAACTCCAAAGTAACAACTTCACCTTCAAGCTCATCAATCTGAGCAGTCAAAATCGCCAGTTCCACATCATCGACGGCAACATTCTCACTGTCCCAGACCGCCGACGGTATCATCCGGGCGTACACAATTTTTTCCGGCCCGCCGTTTCCTACATACATTTTTATACTCACAAGTGCAAGAACAATAAATACAGCAGCCACCGGTGCCAGCTTGTAAGCCATCCGCCTGAAGGCCCTTTCCTTCCTTAGCCGCATAGTCTCTGCAATCTCACTCTTTATACCGGCTATCAACTCTTCGTCCGGCCCAGGCACAGGATGTTCGCAAAGGATTCGCTGGGCCGCCGCAAAATCCTCAACGGCACTTTGGGCCTGGTCGGCGCCGACGAACCTCTCGAACAACTCTTTCAAATTTTCATCATTTTGACTATTCATAACACTGTTACTCCATTAACTCTCTCAGTCTTTTCAGCCCCCGATGCAGCTTCGACATTGTCGTTCCCATCGGCTCACCACGCATCTCAGCCAACTCTTTCAGGCTCAACTGCGAATAAAAACGCAGCATTATCAACTCTCTCGTATCCGCATTCAGCTTCTTAAGCTGTATCTGTAACTTATCAATTCTATCGCTCTCTGACCGTTTCGGCTCTATTATCTTTGATTTGAGCTCTTTTTTTCGCACCTCGAGCAATTTTTTTCTTCGCTGCTTACTCCTTAAGTAATCATGGAAGATATTGGTCGCTATCTTAAACAACCAGCTATCAAAGGCACCGCCCTTATAAGAGCCGATTTTCACAACTAACTTGACAAATAGCATACTGAGCAGCTCATCGCTGAGCTCGCTGTTGCCCGTCAAACGGTAAAAATAGCCATATATACGGCTTGCGTAAATATCGACTAATTGCGAAAAACTTTCAGCCGAACCGGCCTTACAGCCGTCTATTATCGGGGCCAGGTCGTCACTCTTTGCCATATTTACGCGCTTTTTACATAAATAAAGACGGTTTCCACAATTGATTTATTGCATAAATGAGGAAAAACATCGTTGATTTTTTGCTCAGCAGGGCCTATTTGCTCCAGCTTTTCAGCCTTTTTCTTTTTCCTCCTCCTCTTCGTCGTCGTCGAGCCTCCAGCGCTCAGATTCGTCTATATCCTCTATTTCACGCTTCATATACTTGAAAATCTTGTCCTGCATTGGTGCTAATTTTCCATACCACCTGGTCATCTGCTGATAGCTGGCTACGAGCATATCAAGGCGGATTAGCTGCCATTTGGCTATGCACTCCGGCTCCTTGATATTGTTAAACGGATCGCATTTGAATGTCCTTCGACCGTCAGGGTCAATCTCGCACAATTCGCAATCTTTGCATTGAATCATTTCTGCACCCCAGTCTAAATCGGCAAAAGCCGAGAGCTTCCAACAAAACCGCTAATATAGGCATGCTTAACGCCTTTTGAACATTGTTCTACGAACTACGAACTTTTTACTTTTTATTTTTCTTATAATACCATATATTCCAAAGGCTTAAAAGTATTTTGCAATAAAGAATCGTGGTTTGTTGGAGAAATAAATGGCAAAACCGAGACGCAGACGCAAAGTGGGCAGTAAAAAAAGAAGGGCCCGCTGGAAAATAAGACATAAAAAAAGGTAAGCGTTCACGGATTAATATGCGCAATATCTCCCATTTTATGTTATTTCGAGCCCCGTAAGACCAACGGCTAAGTTACGGGGCGAGCGAGGTTCAGCCGAGCGTGGTCCGTCAAGTCGTCGTGCCGGACTGCGAACATTTGAGGCTGAAAGTCCGGCTCTTTGCCGGATTGCTTCCGCCGGCAGGCGTCCTCTTATGGAGTCCTTACGGACTGCGGAGGCCTGAAGACCTCGCAATGACACACAACGCCGTTTTGTACCCGTGAACGTTTGTAAAAACTGATTAGTAATAAGTGGATGAGCAGAAGAGTAAATGAGCGAATGAGTCAAACCATTTACACGTAAGTTCATCTACGCATACACTCAACACGCTAAATGAAGCACTTCGATATTACCTTCAGACCGGACAACATGCAAATCTCGATTCACGCAGGGGCTACACTTTTAGAGGCCGCGGGCCAGGCCGGAATAATCTTGAACACCGTCTGCGGCGGCAAAGGTATCTGTGAAAAGTGCGAAGCAATCCTTGAGGCGGACGGACGAAAAGTCTTAGCCTGCCAGTACCGTATCGAAAGCGACCTTACCGTAACAATACCTGCCTGCTCGAGATTCTTCGTGCAGAAAATCCTCGCCGAAGGCATCGACACCGAATCGCAAATTAAATGTGATAGATACGAAAAATATCTTCCTATCCAGCCAGACGCCCAGATACTCGGCGCGGCAATCGATATTGGCACAACGACCGTTGTCGCAAAGCTAATCAATATGCAAAACGGACAGTGCCTGGCAACGGAGGCGGCCTTGAATCCGCAAAGCCGATACGGTGACGATGTCGTGAGCAGAATCGCCTACGCCGATACAGATTCCAAATTGGCTGAACTGCAAAAGGCAATAGTAGACTGCGTAAACGAGTTGATTTCTCGAGTCTGCAAACAAGCCGCCATCGACAATAATCAGATTTTCGAAGTGTGCGCTGTCGGCAATACGACTATGAACCACATTTTCCTCAAGCTGCCTGTCAGGCAGCTCGGCCAGGCACCGTACAAGGCCTACTCTCTCGACGCCAGAGATACACCCGCCAGTGAATCGGCCTTGCAGATAAATCCTGCCGGTAATATTCATACCGTTGAAAATATTGCCGGCTTCGTCGGCTCAGATACTACTTCTGTCGCTCTTGCTACCAGCATTGATTCAGCCGAAGAAGTGACACTGGTAGTTGACATCGGGACAAACGGCGAGCTTGTACTGGGGACCGCCAACAAACTATACGCAGCGAGCTGCGCAGCCGGTCCGGCCCTCGAAGGCGCAAGGATAAGCTGCGGCGGCAGGGCGGTAGAGGGGGCGATAGAAGCCGTCGTTGTCAACGAGGATGACATTGACCTCGATGTGATAGGCGGCTGCCCGCCGCGTTCTATATGCGGCAGCGGGCTGATTGACGCCGTCGCTGTTTTGCTGAATCTGGGTATCGTTGACGCGACCGGCCGGTTTGTCAAGCCCGCTACGATGAAAAACAAATTGTCGCCGGCTATTTTCTCGCGAATTATCGAGAAGGATAGCCAGCTGGCCTTTGTACTCGATGATGCGCAGAAGGTAATCCTCACACAAAAAGACGTCCGCCAGGTGCAATTAGCAAAGGCGGCCATTCGGGCCGGCATCATACTTATAGAGCGCAAGCTCGGCACTGGTGATAGTGACATCCAGCGGATTTTTTTAGCCGGCGCTTTCGGAAATTATATAAGAAGAGAAAACGCACTGCGAATAGGGCTTTTACCCGATGTGCCGGCCGAGCGGATTCATTCTGTCGGCAATGCTGCATGCAGCGGTGCACAAATGATACTCGTCTCCCGGCGGTGCCGGGAAAAGGCCAAAGAATTAGCCCGAAAAATCGAATACGTTGAAATCGCACACGAGCCGGACTTCCAGAACGTGTTTGCAAACTGTATGCAATTTTAAAAGTGTATACGTCTCGATAAGCGTTTCGCCACTTCTCTTGTCTGGGAAACCTTCGAAAAACACACGAAAATCATTGCTATTCAACACAGACTTTCTATAATATTGTTAATTGAGCAAAGCGGCGTAGTTGAGCAGCTGAAAATGGGAGAATCCAAATTAGAATCAACTGACCATCTCATGTGATTATAGGAGAAGATTATGAGAACCTTACTTGTTATTTTGTTGGTGGCATTTGTTTTACTTTTGACCGGCTGTGGCATTGTGGCGATTGATGTCAGTTACACCCCCTCAGGAGCCCATCCTTATGCCATGAACGGAAGCCCCAAAGTCAATCTCCAGGTCAAAGACGTGCGTGAAAAAAAGGTCTTTTTCAGAACCGTTCTGGGTGACAATCCAGATAGTGGTAAAATTGGTGTGCTCCGGTTAGCCAGACCTCCAGCAGAAACTTTCGAAGAAGGTTTCATCGAGACCCTCCAGGCCGCTGGTTGCCAGGTGAGAGAGGATACCGATATTATATATGAAGTTGAAATCAAGCGTTTTTTGGCAATCGACATGCAGAAATCACCCCACTTCTTGGACAGTGATATCATGTTGGAGGTTGTCGTTAAGCGTTCTGAGGTTTTGTTTGCTAAAAAAACAATTTTTGAAAAGGATAAAGAAAAACAAGTCTTCGGTCAGGTGTGGCAGGATACGGTTCCTCCGCTTCTGACCCGCTCCTTAAGTCGTGCGATTGAACAAGCAGCATGGGATCCGGACATCATAGCTGCAATTGAACAAGCTAACGATCTTGCTACTACAGCGGCGGATGTCCTCACAAGAAAGCAACTGGCACCGCCGAAACCACCGATGCGCTCGCCAACCCTCTCAAGAAGCGCACCGACAACGCCCAAGATTCCGACAACCAGTTTCGATAGAAGTAGTCAAAGTCCGTTTCAATCCCGCTATGTTAGAGGTCTGGGCCCTCCGGAAGTGTTCATAAAAAATCAATCCAGCAAAAATATTTCCATAAATCTTACCGGACCGGAAGAATACAGTTTTATATTACCTCCGAATGATTCGATAAAGAAAACTATTATCGCAGGCAGTTACTCGTATCGTGCATCGGCTATTGGTGTTCAGGGTTGTTCAGGTGTCGAGACATTTGATAAGGACCATCGCTACACCTGGACATTTATGATAGTATCTTATCCAATAACGTTGCCGAATATAAGAATCCCCACACGATAGCCCGCGGCCCGGACTTTCAGGCCGTGTTTGCGGATTCGATGTCCTTTTGAAAGGGAAACTCGATAATGAATATGGTACAGGTATATATTATGTGGGGCGGGATAGCAACTATTTTCTGGTTTGTCACTGAGCGATGGAAAAATACTGCCCCCTATTTTTGGGAGTACACGCTGGTCGTGGTCCTTTTAACGGTAGGCCTAATACTGACCGTTGAAGCCATAAAAAGGAGCAGGTTGAAGGGTCAGCAAAAGTAAATCAGGCGAAGCCGAAGAATGTCATATACAATAATCAATTGGTATAGCCGCAGATTTCGTGGGTAAAGGGACGAGGAGAGAGGCGACCCCGTTAGAGTGAGCGGCGCTCTGACCAATGGGGCAGGAGGAGAATTCGTATCTCGTTTATAAAATCCAGTATCAAGTATCTCGGCGGTCAGGTTCGGCCTACTGACACTTTTTCTCTATACAATCAAGAATCTTTTTTTCTTCCTTCTCGTCTCTGTGATAGGGCCTGAAAGCTCCAAGCGGATTAAGGTCAAGCCATGGATTATACTTCCAATACGAGGACACTTCGTAACGGTGACCCTGGTCTTTTTTTGTGATTCTAATTTCGGCCCGATAGTTGTGGGAGTCGGACAAAATCCATCCTTTTGCGACAGACCTCGTTGACCTCACGCAGGCGTAATGGTTTGCCTCCCATTCAAAATGGGTAACGAAATAATTGTTTTCTTCTAATACTTCTTTTGCTATTTCTGCGGCCCTTTGAAGTTTAATGTGCTTTATCCTTGAGCGAGAATTATCTGCCGCGCGCTCTTGTTTAAGCTGGAAAGTTCTCGAGCTTGCACAGCCGGCAAGCATCACTACGACACTTAAAGCAGCTATTAAAAGGGCTTTCATTTAATTGGCTCCTGAATTGAATTTGTATTTTCAGCACGCGAGTCAACTACCGCTCAAAACAATCGTTCAGCCGGTATCGCTGGAATCTAAATCTATCCGCTTGTGATTATAAAGCCAAGCGTTTATGCGGAAAATGAAAAAAAACCTGTTTTTTTTTGTTTGGATTGGCTGCCGGTGATGGTGATTTTATTGGACATTGAAATAACTAAGGCGAGGTGGTCGTTTGGTCGAGCTATATGTTGTGCTCGAAGTCCGGCCAGGCCTGTTATGTAGTGTCTTATGTTATAGGGCGTTAGTTCGGCGTGCAGCGGGTCGGCTAAAGAAAAAAAGTTCAGCCTGTCGATACTGGATAGGTTGGGGGTGCAGCTTAGTAGTTTTGAAGGATGTTGCAAATGAGTAAAAGGGAGTTGATAGATTGCATCTGTGAAATTAACAGAAGCGCCAAGCCGGAATTTCTCGCCAATTTTTCAGAAGAAGAGTTAAACACTTATCTCGAACATCTGATGGAACTGGATGTGGAACAATTGGCTGTGAGTTGCTCAGGGTAGTTGGCAGGACTCAATACCTTTCAAGCAGTAACAGTCGGAACTGTACATTCTCAGTTCGTCCGTTGGGTTGCCAAAGGCAGCCCAGAATGGACTCAAGATGAACCGGTGGAGCGAGCCTGGTGATAAAATAACACACAAATTGTCTCATGCCGTAGTTTTTCTTTCCGTTCAGCGTTTGTCAATAGCGTGGTTAGACCAATTACAGTTGAAAATTGCCGAAAGAAATAATCCTAAAACGAGCTCGAACGTCCTGGATTCCTGCTCCTTCGACTCCGCTCAGGACAAGTTTCGCAGGAATGTCAGGTTCAGGCAATCGGCAATTAGTAAATAGAATTATTAGGTTATTTGTAGTCATCGAGCTGGGGGCCGACGAGCGGTCTGGTGAGAGGGCTAAGTCCAATGCCTTTTTTATCAGAAGTATTTTTTGGCTGTGTTGGTCGTTTGGAGGTTTGCGGCTGAGAAGGATTGCCAGGTTTTGAAGCAGGCTTTTCTCTTTCAGAAGAGGGAACGAACGGCTCCGGCGGGGGTGCCTGCTCAGCGGTTACGAGGGGTGGGACTTCGGCGATGCTGTTCTGCTTGAATTCGACGAGCACCGGCACAAAACCAGCCGGCACATAAAAAGCAAAGTCAATCCATCTTGTCCTGGCGTTGGCATCGAAGTCAGAGCGGGTTACTTTTATCACGTCACTCAATCTTTTGGTTTGCAGTAAGTCCGGCCCCGCGAGGTATCCGACAGGGTAAACGATTTGTCCTTTTCCGGCAAGTGGATTCTTTGCATCGGCTTGTTGTTTGCAAATGAGCCTTAACTGAGCAGGTGTAAATGTTCCTGCCTGCACTACTGCGCTTTGCTTTATTCCGATGCGGACGATGGTGAGGATATAGCCGCTTTTCGGCGATACGGGATTGCCATCCGAATCTTTTATACCTTCGGGTGCGTACCAGGCGGCATTTTTTCTTAGTACTTCTATTGCCTGCGATTTAGTGATGCTTGGTACACCATCAGGAGTGTTGTGTCGATTTAAGAAAGACTGGTTAATGAAGGCCGGATGTAGAGTGGCAAAGCTTCTTTTGCCACTGAAACTGCCACTGCTTATAGTACTGAACAAGCCTGCTACAAGGCCATCAGGATTCAGCAGGACCTTGTTGGGGTGTTCGGCATCGGGATACCTTTCTTCAAAGCGCTGGTAAGGATATTTGTTCGGTATAGGCGCCATTGCGAGGGCTGTAAGCAACAAGCCGGACAAGAACAGGCCCAGGAAGATTCCGCAGACGACACGTCCGATGCGCTCAGGCCAAAGTCCCAAGTCAACCGGCTGCCGAATCAACTGGATGGCGGCTGTCTGGAGTACGGCAAAGGTCAAAATAAATAATAACGCGAAAGATAGCGGCTGGGCCCAGGGCATGAGAAGCTCACGGCCGATGAAGACATTTGCCAGGAGCTCGAAGTAGCCAAACGCAACTACACTTGCACAAACAGCAATTATTAACGTAGCAAACGCCTTAACGAGCGTGCCTTTTAGATACAGTAAAGCAGCACAGCCCAACACTATTAACACTACAATTAAGTCAACCATTATAATGTCCCCATTTTCTCGTAATCCGTGACTCGATTAACAATTTACACATCCTGTTCCGGTTATTTGGGCTTTCGTTTTTTTTGCGCTGAAAGTACTCTTATCATTTCGTCTATTGACGTTGTTCCATTGATGACTTTTCTCAGTACCTGCTCCTGGAGATAGAGCATTTTAGCACCTCTAAAGTGTGAACCTATTTCCGCCAGTGACTTTGATTGTGTTATGGTTTTTCTTAACTGGTTATTTATTGTGATAAATTCAAATACGCCGGTCCTTCCGACGTAACCCGTACCCTGGCACTTTTCGCAGGTCATTTCTTTTCCACGTTTTCCAACCACGACTTTGCCGGTTCGATAAAGGGCTTTTACCTTGTCAGCGGTGATGTTGAACTTTCTGAGAAGCTCGTTATTGGGCGCATACGCCTGTTTGCATTCCTCACAAAGTACTCTAAACAACCGTTGGTTAGTTATGCCACGCAGCGTCCTTGCGATAAGGTTTCTATCGCCGACTAATTTTATCCATTTCCCCATCGCCTGTACTACACTATCGGCTTTGAGGTTAACATATATGACTTTGCCATCTTTAGCGGCAGCACAGGCGGCTTGAGCAGTTTCGGTGTCCTCACAGTCTGCAACGCCAACGATATCAGGACCCATTCTTACTACTTCCTGCAACTTTTTTGCAAATGTGGTTGTGCCGGTGTCACTAAGTGTGAAGACGTTTTGAGTAATATTTGGCAGGTCGGCAGAGGGTCGTCTCTCAAGTGTGTTTATGCTGTTAAGGAAGGCGTCATGATTTCTCAGTAGTGCATAAAATGTAGTTGTTACGCCGCTTTTTTTAGGCCCTGTTACGATAAACAGGCCTTGTTTTTTGCTGCGCATTTGATTTAGCTGTTCGAGCTGCTCGGGCATCAAGCCGATGTCAGCTAACCTTGTTACTTCCTGCTTTATTATTTGTTTTAGTCTGACCTGCTCTCCTGCGGTTGAGCCGGCAGTGGTAACTTCCCACCCGGTGTCCTGTTGGTCATCTTTGTCCTGTTTGGCCTGACGGATTTTGAACTTTCCCTTCTGCGGCTTCCGCTTTTCGTTAATGTCCAAATCAGCAAGGTTCTTGAGGAAGTGAATCAAGAACTCCATTTGTCCTCTGGC